>Ga0326728_10010730_pt1 | contig 21296 bp, 16 predicted proteins | sample MB3enrmetagenome_FD_207602 | JGI IMG/M metagenome (GOLD analysis project Ga0326728, IMG submission 207602) | Lab enriched peat soil microbial communities from McLean, Ithaca, NY, United States - MB31MN | ecosystem: Environmental > Terrestrial > Soil > Wetlands > Peat | place: USA: New York... | reverse complement strand
CTTCGATATCGAGTACGTGCTGGCGTTTCTGTTCCTCACGCGCGTGCTGCCCAACGAGCAACTCACCGAGGCCGTGCTCTCCGAACGCCGCGGCCACGTCTTGCGCCAAATCGCCCTGCTCGAATCGCTCGGGCCGAAAATTTCGGGCCTCGGCTCAACCGAGGCGCAGACCCTTCGCGCCGGCGCCATGCTCTACCGCAGCATTGACCACGCCTTGCGCCTCGTCACGGGCCGCGCCGCGAATCACCTGCCCGAATCCGGCATGGCCGATCGCGTCCGGCGCTTGCTCGAACAGTGGCAGTTCCCGCTCCCCGAAGGCATCGAGGCCGCCGTCGAAACCACCCGCCGCCACGTCCGCAGCCTCTACGAGCACACCGTAGTCCTCGCCGCCGAATCCTAGCGCCCCGCCCGCGCACGCTGTGGTAGTTACCGCGTAGGGGCGGCTCGCCCTGAGCGGAGTCGAAGGGAGCTTGTCTCCGCCCGGCTCCTTCCCCATCCATTCGAAATAATTTCCACAGAACCACATATTGACATGATAAACGCTTCCTGCTACCCTGCTCCGTGTTGGTCGCCCTCCATCCCGGCTTGATTCCCACTTCAATTTCTGGATCTCTGTCTGTCTCTATTCGTGTTGATCCGTGTCCATCTGTGGCTTGCCCGGAACGTTTACCCCCGTACGGGGGCTCCTCGCGAGGGGCTTGCCCCGAGCGCCATGCGCGAGGGGTTACGGTCTCCCCTTCTGCGCTCCCCAAACCTGCACCATTTTTGTGCACACCCCGAAAGTCATACACACGAAAGGACCTTAAGTCCTTTAGATTCAGCACTTACGAGCAATTTCTTATGATGTTGAAAACAAACGACTTTAACCCCTTTAGAATCAGCAGATCCATGATTTTCGCCCGTAACCCTTTTGGATTCAGCAGATACATAAAAACATGGGGGGGAGGGGGGGACCAAAATGTGTCAGGCATGTGCCCGGTCTGAAATGTCAGGGATCCCCCCGGGCACACACCTCTGTCGGCGGCGTCCCGCAACCCCTGCGATGGTTCGGCAACCGTACGCCGCGCTCGCGGACTGTGTTATTGTTTTTCGTCCGCGCGAGTTATTTCGCTCCGCGCAGGAGGAAGTCGCAACCATGAAGCCGTCGTACAACGGCAAGCCCGTGCCCGCCGATGGCCAACCCATCGAATACTCCGGCGGGACAATGCGCGTCCCCGATCGCCCCATCCTCCCCTACATCGAAGGCGATGGCACCGGCCGCGACATCTGGAAAGCTTCTCGGCGCGTATTTGACGCCGCGGTAGCGGCGGCTTACGGCGGCAAACGTGCCGTCGCCTGGTTTGAGGTCTTCGCTGGCGAGAAAGCCTTCAACACATTTAAGGAATGGCTGCCGCAGGACACCGTGGACGCCATCCGCGACTTCCGCGTCGCCATCAAAGGTCCGCTCACCACGCCGGTCGGCGGCGGCATCCGCTCGCTGAACGTCGCCCTGCGCCAACTCCTTGACCTCTACGCGTGCGTCCGCCCCGTGCGCTATTTCGCCGGCGTGCCTTCGCCCGTGCGTCATCCCGAGAACATGAACGTCGTCATCTTCCGCGAAAACACGGAAGACGTTTACGCCGGCATCGAATGGAAGTCCGGCACGCCCGAGGTGAAAAAGCTCATCGAGTTCCTCAACAAGGAAATGCTCGGCGGCGGCCCGAAGCAGATTCGCCCCGATTCCGGCATCGGCATCAAGCCGATGTCGCCCACGGGCACGAAGCGCCTCGTGCGCCGCGCGATTCGCCACGCCATCGAGAACAATCGCCGCATCGTCACGCTCGTGCACAAGGGCAACATCCAGAAATTCACGGAAGGCGCATTCCGCGATTGGGGCTACGAACTCGCCAAGGATGAATTCCGCGCGGAGATCATCACCGAGCGCGAGAGCTGGATTGTGGACAATAAGGACCGCAATCCCGCCCTCACCGTCGAGCAAAACGCCGCCGCGATCGAACCCGGCATCGCGCAGGCCACCGACGCCTTCAAACAGCAGATTTACGCCGAGATCAAGCAGGTGCTCGATTCTATCTACGCCACGCACGGCGGCGGACGCTGGAAGCAGAAGATCATGGTCAACGACCGCATCGCCGATTCCGTCTTCCAGCAGGTGCTCACGCGCGCGGATGAATATCAAGTGTTCGCCACGCCCAATCTCAATGGCGACTATCTCTCGGACGCCTGCGCCGCGCAGGTCGGCGGACTCGGCATGGCCCCTGGCGCGAATATCGGCGACGGCTTCGGCGTCTTTGAAGCCACGCACGGCACCGCGCCCAAGTATGCCGATAAGGATGTCATCAATCCCGGCTCCGTGATGCTCTCCGGCGCGATGATGTTCGATTTTCTGGGCTGGGACGAAGCCGCGCGTCTGATCGAAGACGGCATCGCGCGCACGATTTTGCAGAAGCGCGTAACATACGATCTGGAACGCATGATGGAAGGCGCAACCGAACTCCGCACCTCGGAGTTCGCCTCCGCCATCATCGAAAACATGCAGCACGCCGCAGCCGCGCGTTAGCACTCGGCCAGGCGCTCACTTTGAATAGTCATTCCGAGTCCCGACGCTTTCAGTCGGGGCGAGGAATCTCTCTGCCGCGCAAGATGCTAAGGAAGGCTCGCAACGAAATCATCGGCGTAACACAGTTTTCCTAGGAGCGAACGCATGAGGAAAAAAGTCACAGTGGTCGGCGGCGGGTTTGTCGGCTCGACCACCGCGCAGCGCATCGTCGATCTCGAACTGGCCGACGTCGTCCTGACTGACATTCTCGACGGCCCGCCCGCGGGCAAAGCCCTCGACATGATGGAATCCACGCCCATCACCGGCTCGGACTCCCGCGCCGTGGGAATCTCAACCGCGTCGGGCGATTACCGCGAAACGGCCAATAGCGACATCGTCGTCATCACCGCCGGCTTCCCCCGCAAACCCGGCATGAGCCGCGACGATCTGCTTCGCGCCAACTACGACGTCGTCAAAGGCGTGGTCGAGCAGGTCGTGAAATATTCGCCCAGCGCGATTCTCATCATGGTCACCAATCCGCTCGATGCCATGGTGCAGGCCGCGTACAAGATTTCCGGCTTCTCCAAGAATCGGGTCATGGGGATGGCGGGCGTCCTGGATTCCGCGCGCATGAGTTTCTTCGTCGCGCAGGAGCTGAACGTTTCGGTCGAGAATGTGAATTCGTTTGTTCTCGGCGGGCATGGTGACGACATGGTGCCGCTGCCGCGTTACTCCACCGTCGCCGGAATTCCCCTCCCCGATCTGCTGCCGAAGGAAAGAATCGACGCCATCGTGGACCGCACGCGCAAAGGCGGCGCCGAAATCGTCAACTTGCTGAAGACGGGCTCGGCCTATTACGCGCCTTCGGCCGCCGTCGCCGAAATGGTGGAAGCGATTCTGAAAGACAAAAAGAAAATTCTGCCGTGCGCCGCTTACCTCGAAGGCGAATACGGCATCAAGGGACTCTACGTCGGCGTCCCGGTGAAGCTCGGCGCGCGCGGCGTCGAGCAGATCATCGAGATCAAACTCACGCCCGAAGAAAACGCCGCGCTGCAAAAATCCGCCGCCTCCGTGCGCGAACTCGTCGGCGTCCTCGGCGTCGGCTAGACCGCAATCGCGCCGCGTTGCATGCCGATTCGATTTCCAGCGCGCTTCAGCGTGCGGCCGGCGGCTTCGGAGCCGGGGTGGCGGCCGGCTTCGGTGCCGGGTTCGCCGCAGGCTTCGGAGCGGGCGTCGGCGCCGCAGCGGGCAATACGATCTCGGCGGTCTTGATGCTGTCGAGCTTCGGGAAATTCTTCTCGAGATACTCGTGGCCCTTGTTGGCCACCGCATCCTGAGTCGGCCCGTGTCCGTCCGGCGCGCCTTCTCCGTATCCGCTGTAAAGTTGATTCACGACGTCCATGCCCTCGGTCACCTGGCCAAAGGGAGCGAAAGGCGCGAAGCTTGAGTGGTCGAGTGAGCCCGAATTATCGTTGAGGTTGACGAAGACTTGCGTGGTGCGCGTGTTTGAACCAGCCGCCGCGAAGGTCACGTAACCCGTGATGTTCGACTCCTTGACCGGATCGTCCTTAATGTTTGCATTTACCCAGACCTTATTCACGTCCGGATACGCGCTCAGTCCGAACTGCGCCACGAATCCATTCAGCACGCGGAAGAAGCTCGCGCCGTCGTAATAATGGTGCCGTACGAGATTGTAGAATCGGTCCGCGCCGTTCGGCGCCCACGCGCGCGTCACCGTAATCACGAACGGCCCCTTCGTCGTGACGACCTTCACCTTGTACACATCGGGCGCCCTGCGCGTCAGCAGAGACGGAGTGAGCAGCGCCCGATCGTACGTTGCCGCAGCGTGCGGCGCATTCTGCGCGGGCGGATGCGTCTGCGCTGCCGCGAACGAGCACACGACCGCAAGTGCGAACACGAAACCGATGCCAGCAATTCCCTTCCTCATAAATCCTCCTTTGCATTCTCCGGTTTGAGCGTCTGTACCGGAATCACGAACTTGCGCCCGCCGCCGTTTCCTGCGCCACGCGTTCGGCGTCCGCCAGAACGCGCAGCACGTTCTCTCCCACAATCTTCCGGATATCTTCGTCGGCGTATCCTCGCCGCAGCAGCGCCTCCGTGATGCGCGGCAGCATTGAAGCATCTTCCATTCCCTCGGGCATGAACGCGCCGTCGAAGTCCGATCCGAGCCCGACGTGCTCCGCGCCCACGAGCTGCGTCGCGTGATCCACGTGCTCGACGATCTTCTCCCAGTTCACCGGAGGCAGTTTCCCTTCGCGCACCATCTCCGCTCTCAGCAGTTCATCCTGCCGGAGCATGCGCGCCTCGTTGTCCCCAAACTCCTCGTTACGGATGCGGCTGCGGGACTCGAATTCCGCCATCACCGCGCACATCGCAGCATGATACTCGGCGCTGAGGAATCCAACATGAAATGTGATCTGGAGCAAACCGCCGCGGGCGGCCAGCGCGCGGATCATGTCGTCGGTGAGATTGCGCATTGCGGGACAGATGGCGCGACAGCAGGAATGCGAGGCCATCACCGGCGCGGCAGATGTCTCGAGCACATCGGCAAACGTGCGGTCCGAGACGTGCGAAACATCCACAACCATTCCGAGACGGTTCATCTCCCGCACGACTTCGCGGCCGAATTCGCTGAGTCCCTTGCTTCCCCCCGCGCCGACCAATCCGCCCGACGAACCGGCCCAATCGGTATCAGCGAAGTGCGTGAGCGTCATGTAGCGGGCGCCGAGCACCGCGAACGATCGGAGCACGGCCAGATCGTTATCGATCGCGTGGCCGCCCTCGACGCAGAGCACCACGGCAATCTTGCCGTCGCGATGCGCGCGGCGAATCTCTTCTGCCGTACGCGCAAGGGCGAGATCGCCCGGATGCAAGCGCACTTGCTCCCGAACGGCATCGAGCAGATCGAGCGCGCGTTTCACGGCGGACGCGCCGGAGAGCTTTGCCGGGACCCAAGCGGCGCAGAACACAGCGCCGACGCCGCCTTCGCGAAGGCGCGGAATATCTACGCTGCCCTCGGCATCGCGGCGGCCCATGTCGAACTGCTCGAAGAAGCATCGCTGCGCAATGTCGACGTGAGTATCGATGACGAGAGAGCGGAAGTGGAGTTCGCGCGCGCGACACTCGATCGAATCCGCAGCGGCAGACGCGGGGGAAAACGCGCCGCCGACTCCAGCCAACGCCAGCAACGGTGAGGACAGCATCGCGTTAACCAAAGAGCAGGCCGCTGATGGCGCGGCGGATCGCCTCGCGATTCACTTCCGCGATCGATTCGGTGAGACGAATTTCCTTGGGGCAGGTGTTGACGCAGTTCTGCGCGTTCGCGCAGTCGGCGACGCCGCCGGGGCCCATCACGGCGTCGAGGCGCTCGCGCGCGTGCATCGCGCCGGTGGGGTGCATGTTGAATAGGCGCACCTGGCTGATGATGGCGGCGCCGATGAAATCGCTGTGCGCGTTGACCTGCGGGCAGACTTCGAGGCAATTGCCGCACGAGATGCAGCGCGAGAGCGGATACGCCTTCTCCTGCTCGTCCGAGGACATGCGCGGGCCTTCGCCGATGTCGTACGTGCCGTCGATCGGAATCCACGCTTTCATGCGCTTCAAGTTCTCGAACATGATCGAGCGATCCACGGCAAGGTCGCGGACGACGGGAAACTTGCTCAACGGCTCGATGCGAATGGGCTGCTCGAATTGATCGACGAGCGCCGAGCACGCCATGCGCGCGCGGCCGTTGATGACCATGGCGCAGGAGCCGCAAACTTCTTCCAGGCAATTCGAGTCGTAGCTGACGGGTGTGGTTTGCTTGCCGACGCGGGTGACGGGATTTTCCGCAATATCGCGCAGGCAAATAATCACGTTCATGTGCGGACGCCACGCCAGCTCGAACTCCTCCCAGTGCGGGAGGTCCTTGGGGGAAGCCTGCCGCTTGACGCGAACGATGATGGATTTCTTTTCCGCCATTTTTCCTCGGGCTACGTCGCCGCCGTGTAGCTGCGCTTGCGAAGCGGGATCAGCGAAACGTCCACGGGCTCGTAATGCAATTCGATCCGGCCGTCGCGCCAGGAAGCGCGAGTCGTCTTGAGCCAATTCGGGTCATCGCGCTCGGGGAAATCCGGTTTGTAGTGCGCGCCGCGCGATTCATCGCGGGCCAGCGCGCCGAGCGTGATGACGCGGGCCAGGAGAATCATGTTTTCCAACTCGCGCGCGAAATTCAAGGTTTGATTCGACCATTGCGTCCGGTCCGACAAATTGACTTTCCGGAAGCGCTCCTGCAATTCCTGAAGTTTCGTCTCCGTGCGTTCCAGATTCTTGTTGTGGCGCACGACGGTGACGTGCTCGGTCATCCAATTGCCGAGTTCCTTCCAGATCGCCAGAAGATTCTCCGAGCCATCCTGGCGCAAAAGCCTCGCGTTGCGCTCCTGCTGGCGTTTGATCTCCGCTTCCAGAACCGAAGAGGGCGCCGCATCCGCGCCGCTCTGGAGTCCATCCGCGTATTTCACGGCGGCCTGCCCCGCGACGCGCCCGCCCCAAATGCAGGAGAGCAGCGAATTTGCGCCGAGACGATTCGCGCCGTGATATTGATATTCGCACTCGCCGGCGGCGTAGATTCCGGCAACATTCGTGGCCTGGCTTTGGTTATCCACCCAGATGCCGCCCATGGTGTAGTGCATGGCAGGGAAAACCTTCATCGGCTCGAGGCGCGGATCGACGCCCAGGAATCTCTCGTAGATTTCGAGGATTCCTTCGAGCTTGCGGTCGAGGACATCCTTCGGGATGTGCGTCAGGTCCAGATAGACGGCCTGCTCTCCGCTGATTCCCTGTTTCAGCTCGAAGACGATCTTATGAATCGCCCGCGTCGCGACATCGCGCGGAACGAGATTGCCGTACTTCGGATACCACTCCTCGAGAAAATAGAAGCGCTCGCCGGCGGGGATTGAGTTGGGCGCGCGCGTGTCGGCCGGGTTTTTCGGCACCCAGACGCGGCCGCCTTCGCCGCGCGCGGATTCGCTCATCAGGCGGAGTTTGTCCTCGCCGGGAATAGCGGTCGGGTGAACCTGGATGAATTCGCCGTTGGCATAGTCCACGCCCTGCTGAAACAGCGCGGATTGTGCAGAGCCGGTGCAGACGACGGAATTCGTCGAGCGGCCGAAGATGGCGCCGATTCCGCCGGTGCAGAAAATGGCGGCGTCCGCCGGGAAGGCGCGAACTTCCATGGACTTCAAATCCATCGCGCAGATGCCGCGGCAGACGCGGCCTTCGTCCAGGACGGCGGAGAGGAACGTCCAGCCTTCATATTTCGTGACTTTGCCTTGTGTCTCGAAGCGGCGAACCTGTTCGTCGAGCGCGTAGAGAATTTGCTGGCCCGTGGTCGCGCCAGCGAAGGCCGTGCGATGGAAGAGAGTGCCTCCAAAACGGCGATAATCGAGAAGGCCCTCGGCCGTGCGATTGAACATGACGCCCATGCGATCGAGCAGATCGATCAGGTGCGGGGCGTAATCGCACATGGCCTTGACGGGCGGCTGGTTGGCGAGGAAATCGCCGCCGTAAATCGTGTCGTCAAAGTGGAGGGCGGGGGAATCGCCCTCGCCCTTTGTGTTTTTCGCGGCGTTGATTCCGCCCTGCGCGCAGACCGAATGCGAGCGCTTCACCGGGACGATCGAGAACAGATCCACGACGGCGCCCATTTCGGCGACGCGAATCGCGGCCATCAATCCGGCCAGCCCGCCGCCCACGATGATGATTCTAGGATTCTTCATGGCCGATAGAATTGGAACGGATGCCAGTCGTAACGGAAACTCACGGCGATCGCCAATCCGACAACGGCGAACACCAGGGCGACAGCAATTCCCAGATAACCCGCAGCCCGCTGCGAGCGAACCGTGGCCGCGACTCCCCACTTGCAGAGGAAATTCCAGACGCCGATGCCGAGGTGCACGGAAGCGGCCGTCACTCCGACTACGTAGAACCAAAAATAATGTGGATGCGCGAGGCTTTCCTGGACGCCGGCGAACGTGGAATTGCCGTGAGGCAGGAAGCGCTCGGTCCAGACGTGCCAGCCGATGAAGACAAAAGTGATCAAGCCGGTGTACCGCTGCACCGCGAACATCCAGCTTCCCACCCAGACGTACTGCGAAACGTTGCTCTTGCCGCGCAGCCAAACGTAAATCCCGTAGAAACCGTGGTAGAGGATCGGCAACCAGATGCCGAAAACCTCGGCAAAGATCAGCCAGGGAGCAGATTCGAGGTCGGCAGCCGCCCGATCGAATTTACCGGGGCTGACGAGCGCGGCGCTGTTGGTCCAGAAATGTTCGAGAAGGAAAAAACCGATGGGCATGATGCCGGTCAAAGAGTGCAGCTTGCGCAGGTAAAACGACGTGTGCCCGGAGAAAGCCTCAGCCAAAGACATGAGCGCTCGAAACCATCCTGTCGAGTGAAGATCCGCGCGCAAACTGCATGTCTTGATTCACGGAGCGCGTTCGAAAGGAGTATAGGCAGAACGGAAAGGCAATGCAAGACGGGGGGAATCGCAATGCGAGAGTGCTCCGACGGCTTGTGATCTGATTTGTGTCGCCCCTCCAGGGTGCGTGAGAACTGCGAAACGCGCACCTCAGCGGCTAAACAGTTTGCGGAAGAAGTGGGTTAGGGTGTCATTCCGCCGCGGCGGGCGAGGAATCTGCTCTTCGCCACAACACAGGGAAAAAGCAGATTCCTCGGGCAAAAACCGCCCTCGGAATGACAGCCTCGGGTGTTTTTCAGCGCCCTGTGAAGTCGTGCCCTGGCTCAATTCCTTAGATCTCACGCACGCTCGGAGGGGTTGGCGATGTTAAGGCTCATGCTGATGCTATTCGGCGCGGAGGGTTTCCGCCGGGTCCACGTTTGCGGCGCGGCGGGAGGGGATATAGCTGGCAACGATGGCGGTGGCGATTAGGCCGGCGGAGACGGCGAGATACGTCACGGGATCGCTGGGGCTGACGTGGAAGAGGAGCGATTTCGTTAGCCGCATCGCGGCGGCGGCGCCGAGGAGTCCGCAAGCGACGCCCACACCGACGAGAAGCAAACCGTGGCGGACGAACATGCGCGTCAAATCTTGCTGTTGCGCGCCCAGGGCCATGCGGATGCCGATTTCGCGCGTGCGCTGCGATACCGAATACGCGATTACGCCGTAGAGACCCACGACGCCGAGCAAGAGGGCCATGCCCCCGGCGATGGCCAGCATGATCAGGGTGAACGAGGTCCGCTCCATGGATTCTCGATAGTAGAAGTCGAGCGTGTGCACGTTGGCGATGGGCAGATTGGGATCGGCCGACCAAACCGCGCGGCGGACATCGTCCATCAAGCTCACCGATCCCGCGCGACGGCTGCGAATCACAAAACTAATGTCGCGGCGAATGATGATGTCGTTCCCTTCGAGATGGGCGGCCATGACGGGCCAGTAGACGGTCGACGGAGCGTCCTTGTCCGCGCCGTCCTGATGGACGTCTCCGGCGACGCCGATGATTTCGTGCCAGTCGTCCGTGCTGGAGACACGGATTCGCTTGCCCAGAGCGGCAGCGGGGGCGCCCGCAATCTCACGCGCAAAATTCTCGGAAACGATTGCAACCGGAAGCTTGTTGTAAAGGTCGGCCCAAGTGTAGTCGCGACCCGCAACGAGCGGGGTGCCAAGAGTTGCGAGATATCCAGGAGAAATAAATTTGAACCGGCGGATGGGAGGAAGCTGGCCTTCAGCGTACGTGCGATGTTCGATGAAGATGGGATTGATCGACTCGTTGCCGTCCATTGGGACAGCGGTGCCAAACCCAACCAAGGTAACGCCGGGAATCGCCTGGATGCGCTGCCGAATATCGTCCTGCATGCGGACGACCTGCTCGTTTCCAGGGACATCCGCTTCGGGAATGGAAATGCCGAAGGTCTGAACGCCGGCCGGGTCAGAGAAGCCGGGCTGGACACTTGTGAGCGCGCGAAAGGTGCGAATCATCAGGCCCGAGCAAATCAGCAGAACGAACGCGAGGGCGACTTGCGCGATCACCAGGGCGTTGCGAGCGCGATGGCGCCGGCGGCTTTCACTAAGCGTGCGGCCGCTTTCGCGGAGGCCCGTTCCCAAATGCGCGCCGACATACTTGAAAATGGGGAGCGAGGCGGAGAGGACGCTCGCAAGCAATGCGGCCCCGCAAGCGAACAACAGCACGGGAGCATTGATGCCGATTTCATTGGCGCGAGGCAAACCGGCCGGTGCCAGAGCGATCAAGGCCGGCAGCGCAAGGTACGCGAGTCCCAAGCCGAGGGCGCTTCCGAGAAATGCGAGGACGAAGCTTTCGAAAAGAAGTTCGGCGGCGATGCGGCCGCGAGTCGCGCCGAGGGCGGCGCGGACGGCGAGTTCGTGCTGGCGGCCTTCGGTGCGAACGAGGAGAAGATTCGCGACGTTCGCGCAGGCGATCAGGAGAACGAGGCCAATACCTCCCATGAGGACCCAGAGAACACTACCAATGTCGCCGACAACTTGGCTCTTCAGCGGCCGAATGATAGGGCCGAATCTTGCTTCCACGAACAGGTTGAGGCTGAAGCCCGGCGGCGGCGGGAAACTCTGGAGGACAATCGGAAGCATGCGGGACACGTCGGCGCTTGTCTGTGCGATGGTGGCGCCAGGCTTGAGCCGTGCAATCGCGATGTAGCTGAATTCACCGAGAAAAGTTTTCTCGCGATCAAGCTGGAGCGGGAGAAACATCTGAGGCTCATCCTGCTCCATGAGGAAGCGGAATCTTTGCGGCATCACGCCGATGATCTGGCGCGGCTTGCCGTCCACCATGATAGTGCGGCCGACGGCGGACCGGTCGCCGCCAAACTTGCTGCGCCAGAAACCGTAGCTGAGGATGACGGTGTCCGAACTGTGGGGGGAGTCGTCCGTGCGGCTGAAGGTGCGGCCGAGCATCGGCTGAACGCCGAGAATCGGGAGGAGGCCATCCGTCACGCCGATGGCGGGAACCTGCTCCGGTTGAGCCAGGCCGGTGACGCTCACCGAACCAACTTGATAGAGGCCGATGTCCTGAAAGGTGCGACCTTGCTCGCGGTAAATGAAATACATCGAGGGCGAAGCCGTCAGATCGGGGAAGTTGATGCCCGGAGCCGTGTGCGAGACATAGACGAGCTCATCGGAATGAGGATACGGCAGCGGCTTCAGCATGACGCCTTCGATGACGCTGAAGACGGCGGTGTTCGCGCCGACGCCGATGGCAATCGTGATCAGCGCCACGGCGGTGAACATCGGCGCGCGGCCGAGCCTGCGGAGAATCTGCCGGATTTGCCTGCCGAACGATCGCATGAGCCAACCTCGTTGAGGACGAATCTCGAGCGCGCTTCCCCGCCCACGGCAGGATGCATCCCCTCGATAGTATTACGCCGCAGGGCCGAGGATGTTCCGGCAATTCGTACTTCTGAGAAGCAGGAGGACTGTTTCGGATCGGAACCGACACTTCCGACGCCAATACTTACGAAGAAAACGGCGGCTTTCGCTATAATGATGAAGAGCCCCTACCCCCGCGAGGAGGCAGGATGACGGAACGTTTGGCCGTTCCACTGGGAAAGCTAGTCGATCGGTTTACAAAAGATTCTATGCCGCCGGATGACGACGCCCGCAGGGAACTGGGGGAGGAGCTCGCAAAGATTTTTCGCGTCAAGTGCGATGAAGTGGCGATCCTCCGCATCACGCGCGGCGGGAATTTTCTGCAATTCGTTTTGCCGAAGGAGCTTCGGGTCATCGGAACGATTCCTTTGAACAGCACCAGCGCTCTCGCTGCGCGCACGGCGCGCGACCGCAAGGCCGACGCGTTGAACAATTTCAGCGCGGTGCGCCACGCATCGGTCTTCGAGGGCGTGCCATTGGGGCGTAACCCGGGCGAAATGATTCAGAAGATCATGAGCGTGCCCATCCTGAGCGACGACAAAGTCGTCGGCGTCGTCCAGATTTCGCGCAAAGGATATTCGACCAAGGACGCGGGTCCCGACTTCACGCAATTCGATCTCCGCGAGCTGATCGCATTGACCGGCCCGCTCTCGCGTTTCGTCCTGGCATGCGAGGATTCCTGACAGCGTGAGTAACTTCCTTCACAGACCGCCTCACCGCGCGAGCGCTTCCGCCAGAATGCGGCGGGGCCTCTCGTTCTTCCCCTTCTTGTGGGTGATTTGCGCCGCGCTGGCGGGGTCGCTGGCGCTTACGGCGCCGCCGGCGAGTGTTGCGCCAGGCGCTCCGGCGTCGGCCGATTCCGTGCACATCACGCTGCTCGGAACGACCGACCTACACGGACACGTCGAACCGCTGGACTACTACACGAACAAACCCGCGAATCTCGGCCTGGCGAAAATCGCGACGCTGATTCGGCAAGCGCGCGCCGAGCAACCCGACGCTTTGCTGCTGGATTCGGGCGACACCATTCAGGGCACGCCGCTGGCGTATTACTACGCCGAGAAAGACACGCACGCGACCAACCCGATGATGCTGCTGATGAATTCGCTCGGCTACGACGCGATGGCGGTCGGCAATCACGAATTCAATTTCGGCCTCGATGTCCTGTGGAAGGCGAAGCGCGAGGCGCAATTTCCGATTCTTGGCGCCAACATCGAGCAAGCGTTTTCGGGGGGCGTGCCGTACTTCAAGCCATACATCATCAAGCAGGTGGACGGCGTGCGCGTGGCGATTGTGGGGTTTGTCACGCCGGGGATTCCGCGGTGGGAAATTCCCGATCACTACCGCGGATACGTATTTGAGCCCATCGTGGAAGCGGCCAAGCGCGTGATTCCGGAAGTGCGGAAGCAAGCGGACCTCGTCGTAGTGATCGCGCATTCGGGGCTGGGTCCCGATCCGGCCGCGAACCAGGCGGCGAGCTCGGACGATATCGCCGGAGAAAACGTGATGTATGCGCTGGCGGAGCAGGTGCCCGGGATCGACGTCATTCTGTTCGGTCACACGCACCGCGAAGTGCAAGAGATGATGGTGAACGGCGTTCTGCTGGTGCAGGCGAAGAACTGGGGCGGCTCGCTGGCGCGCGTGGACGTCAACATGACGCGCGACGCGGCCGGCCGCTGGCAAGTGCAATCGAAGCATTCGACGACGATTCCGGCGACGGATTCCGTTGCGGCGGACCCGGAGATTCTGAAATTGGCTGCGCCGTACGAGGCCGCCACGCAGAAGTACCTCGATACGCCTGTGGCGACGTCCTCGCGCGAATTGAGCGGGGCGACGGAACGATTCGTGGACGGCCCGCTCGTGACGTTGATCAACCGCGTGCAAATGGAGTACGGCCAAGCGGACGTTTCGATGGCGACGATGTTTTACCCCGGCGCGCGCATTCCGGCGGGAAAGGTGACGATTCGCCAACTCGCGGCGCTCTACGTTTACGAGAACACGTTGTACACGGTGGAGATGACGGGCGCCGAGTTGCGGCAGGCGCTCGAACACGCGGCAACGTTTTTCCAGCCGTGGCCTTTGCCGGCGGGCGACACGCTGAAGCTTCCCGATTACGGCGCGGATTCGGCATTGGGCGTGAGTTACAAGATCGACCTGACGAAACCTGTGGGCCAGCGAATCACGAATCTCACGTTCAAGGGACACCCGCTCGCCGACGCGGAGAAGCTGCGCGTGGCGATCAACAATTACCGGTACACGGGCGGGGGACAGTACAGTTACAAAGGTTTGCCGATTCTCTACCGCTCGCCCCAGGAAATTCGCGACTTGATCATCGAATACGTGACGCGCACGGGAAAAATCCCCGCCGAACCCGATCACAACTGGGAGATCGTGCCGCGCCAGGCTGTGGACGCGCTGCGGACGCTTTCCGAAGGCGATTCGGGCACTCCCATGACCCGTCATGCGCTTCCCCGCGTTGCGCCGGCGGTGTTCGCGGCGCAGCCGGTGAGCGTCGCCGCGGGGGCGCGTTGATTGCTCCGCACTCCGATCCGCTCGCAGCGTGGAAACGTATTGACAGCCCCGAACGAACTTGTTACTTTTCGCACGCTTGTGATTTTGAACGAGTCCCGACTTCGAGTGAGGAGGCACCGCTACACCGGCACACTCCATGGCGTTCGTCGCTAAGAAAATCTTTCTGACCAAGGGCGTAGGAAAACACCGCGAGCGGCTCTCCAGTTTCGAGCTGGCGCTGCGCAGCGCGGGCATCGCCGCATGCAATATCGTGCGCGTCTCCTCGATCTTTCCGCCCAATTGCAAGTTGATTTCCCGGAGTGAAGGGCTGAAGCACCTGAAGCCGGGCCAGGTGGCGTTCACGGTGATCAGCGAGAATTCCACGCGCGAGGCGCACCGGCTGATCGCGGCGGGGATCGGCCTCGCGCTACCCGCGGACAAATCCATCTACGGCTATCTTTCCGAGCACCATTCCTTCGGCGAGACCGAGGAAGTCGCGGGCGAGTACACGGAAGAGCTGGCGGCGGAAATGTTGGCGACAACGCTGAACGTGGAGTTCGATCCCGATCTCTCCTGGGATGAAAAGAAGGAAGTCTACCGGATCTCGAACAAGATCGTGCGCACGCTGAATGTCACGCAGTCCGCCGTGGGAGACAAGCGCGGGCTATGGACCACGGTGCTCGCCGCGGCCATCATGATCGGCGAAGACGACTAATTCTTTTCGCGGAGCGCACGCTCCCCGTCAAAGAACATGCAAATCAGAATTTTCATTTCGCAGCACTCCTTCATCGGCTGGATTCTGATCGGGCTGATCGCGGGCTGGCTCGCGGGAAAGATCGCGCGCGGCCGGGGATTCGGTTGCCTCGCCAACGTGCTGCTGGGGCTGATCGGGGCGCTGCTCGGCGGCTGGATCTTCAGTAAGCTGCAAATTTTCGGCGGAGGCTGGCTCTACAGCCTCGCGGCGGCGACGATCGGCGCGGTACTTCTCGTCTTAATCGCACGCCTCTTCTTCAGCGGGGATAAGTAGGCTCGTTCGCGTAGAGGCGGTGAAAATCGAGACTCTCTCACTCGCTCTGGTACAAGACTTCGTCGGGTCAATACGCCTATTCCACCCCGCCACACCGGAACCCGGCGTAGTCACTGCTGCCGGTTGGAAGGCCCCCGAAGCGGGATGAAACGCGAACGGTCCTGGTAACGTCGGTCCAGGACCCGGCCCGCACAACGTACCTGGGCCCTGTGTTGCGTCGGCCCTCCATAAAGTCCTCCCCACTCACTGGCCCCGGTGGATCTTGCGACGGGCTGCTCTGGTAATACTTCGAATCGTACCAGTCGTTCACGAACTCCCACACGTTGCCCAGCGTGTCGTAAAGGCCAAAAGCATTGGGGCGCTTTTGAGCGACGTCGTGCGCTTGGCCCCCGCTGTTGCCGATATACCAGGCAATGTCCCAGAGATCGCCATAGCGCGCCTCCTTGGTCCCGCCGCGCGCCGCATACTCCCACTCAGCTTCCGTCGGCAAGCGTCCCCCTCCCCACGCGCAATAAGCACGGGCATCGTCCCAAGTCACAATGACGATCGGCATGTTCGCATCGGCCCAGTTCTTATTGTAGTCAGGTGCCTTAGGCATCCGCCGTCCTGAAGCGCCAGCAAAACGCTCGTAGGCGCCCACGGTCACCGGCGTCTGGCCAATCCAAAAACCCTTCGTGATCGTCACTGGGTGAGCTGGTTTCTCGTCGTCTGAGCAATCGTCATCCCCCGGTGAGCAGCCCATCAGGAAAGTCCCGGGCGGTATCCAGACGTACCTGAGGCCATCTTTCGGGTTCACGCGCACCTGCCCAGCTGTGGGGCTGCTTTCTTGCGACATCGCAAGCTGGGCCATGACAGCCAGAATCAGAATGAGAATCAGACTGAAGAAGCGCACTCTCATCACCACCTCCTGGACCTGCCCGACCTCGGCGATGCACGGGGCGTCCAAAAACGTCAAGAAAAAAGAGGACAGGATCAATGGCCGGCCATTTCCTGGACACAGCGGAAACCGAGGTCCATGTCGCCCAACAGCGGCCCCCTACCGCGGCCGGACAGACGAACCTGGCTGGGCTTGGAGGTCCAGCCCCCGCCACGGACAACGTAACCCTCATGCCCTCCTTTTGGGCCTTGCGGATCTTGGGACGGGCTGCTTTCGTAATAGTGCTTGTCATAAGCGTCCTTCACCCACTCCCAGACGTTCCCGAGCATGTCATAGAGTCCAAAACTATTGGGGCGCTTCTGGCCCACCTCCTGTAGCCGGAAAGGAGGTTGGTGCGGCAACCTATTATTCCCGAGGTACCAGGCAATATCATCAAGATTGCCGTAGCGGGCTTGGGTGCTGCCCCCGCGCGCCGCGTATTCCCACTCGGCCTCCGTCGGCAGGCGCCCCCCCGCCCATGTGCAATAATTCTGCGCGTCGACCCAACTCACCGCCACCATGGGCATGTAGTCAGTCATGACCCCGATAGTTTCGTTTGTCCCCGGCTCGCGAACCAGCGGACCGGGCACGCTTCGCCCAGTCGCCCGTGTGAACAGGGTGTATGCGCCGAACGTCACGGTTGTCTGCCCAATCCAAAAGCCTTTGGTAATGGTCACTTGGTGCGCCGGTTTCTCGTCGTCCAGGCATTCGTCATCTCCCGGCGAGCATCCCATCATGAAGGTTCCGGGCGGAATCCAGGCGTACTTGAGATGGTCTACCGAGTTCACACGCACGGCCCCGGGAGAGGGCGCGACGATTGCTGGCGGCGTCGCCGCCTCGGTGGATTGTCCGCCGGAGACCGAACCGGCCTGGGCTCCCTGTGCCGTCGGGATCGAGACGGCAGTCGTGAGGTTATCGCCTTCGCTTGCACAGCGAAAGCCGGCGTCGTCGTACCTGACGAGTGGAACCCAGGGGCTTTGGCGGGCACGAGCGGAAACGCGAACGGCACTCGAACTGCCGTACCAAGCCCAGCCGCGCAGAACGCGTTCGCGCCCTTTCTCTGGTCCCTGGGGATCCTGCGACGGGCTGCTCTGGTAATAATCCCCGTGGTACCAATCATTCACCCACTCCCACACGTTCCCCAAAGTGTCATAAAGCCCAAACGCGTTGGCCCGCTTCTGTCCTACGTCGTGCGTAGTGCCCTCGGCGTTACCGTTGTACCAGGCGATGTCGTCGATGGGTCCGTAATTCGCCTCCGAGCTACCACCCCGCGCCGCGTATTCCCACTGGGCCTCCGTTGGCAGCTGTCCGCCGGCCCAGGCACAGTAATCGCGGGCGTTGTTCCAGTTCACTCTCACCATCGGCATGTTCTCATCCGTCCAGCCATTCGTCCGGCCGGTGTTGAAATCCGGGGCACCGGACATCCGCCGCCCTGTAGCGTCTGCAAAACGCTTATAGGCGCCTACCGTCACTGGCGTCTGCCCAATCCAAAAACCCTTGGTGATTGTCACCTGGTGTGCTGGCTTTTCGTCGTCACCGCACTGGCTGTCCCCCGGCGAGCAGCCCATCATGAAAGTCCCGGGCGGAATCCAAACGTACTTCAGGCCATCTTTCGAATTCACGCGCACCTGCCCAGCCGACACGTTGGCCTCTTGCGAAAGGGCAAGCTGCGCCATGAGAGCCAAGGACAGCGCCGAAACGAAGAAGCGGATTTTCATAAAGCACCTCGTGGAACCGGTTGGCCTAGCCATCGGCTCGTCGGGTTGCAGGAGGCCGACGCGCGGAGACGAAGGAGCGCGCGTAAAAACTCTTTGTTGACCGGGATTTCCATTTTGACCTTCCGATTGACCGGCAATCTACATCTGACTGTTTCAGTTTTCAAGCCTCCAGCCAGGTTCTCGACTGCATAGCCTTTCCGGGGGTTACGTGAAGATCCCAAGGCACAAAATTAGACTTCTCGAACCCGTTTCTCAGACATTTTTCCTTCTCCAGTCTCGATCGCACGGCTCGTCTTCAGCGGGGATAGGGACGCTCGCCCGCGACATTCGCGGCCAATCCTCAAGACGTTCCCTCGTCCGATCATTTCAGGACGCTCACCGCTTCGGAACCCGCGCGCAGCCTGGAGCGGCTCCGGCGCGCGACGCCGCGCACCGCGTGCGCGGGGAGCGGCGTGCGGGGCGGCGAGAGGTAGTGTGATAATATGAAGTGTTTGGAGGTTTGGGTCCGAATTGAGTAAGTCTTCTCTATGGGCAATTCCGCTCGGCGGTCTGGGCGAGTTCGGCATGAACATGCTGGCGCTGCGCTGGGCCGACGACATTATCCTGATTGACGCCGGCATGATGTTCCCCGAGGCCGAGTTGCTCGGCGTGGACATCGTCATCCCCGACATCACGTATCTGAAGCAAAACCGCGATAAGCTGCGCGCCATTCTGCTCACGCACGGGCACGAAGATCACATCGGGGCGGTGCCTTACATTTTGCGCGATCTGCGCGCGCCGGTTTACGGCACGCAGTTCACGCTGGCGTTGGTGCGCAAGCGGCTCGAGGAGTTCGGGCTGCTGGATCAAGCCGACCTGCGCGAAGTCGTAGCGGGGCAAACGATTGCAATCGGGCCGTTCGGCGTGGAATTCATCCACGTGACGCACAGCACGATCGATTGCGTCGCGCTGGCAATTCGCACGCCGGTCGGAGTCGTGATTCACAGCGGCGACTTCAAGATGGACGCGACGCCAATCGACGGCCTCCCGTTCGACTTCCACGCGCTGGCGCGCTACGGCAGCGAAGGAGTGCTGGCGCTCTTCAGCGACAGCACCAACGTGGAGAGGAGCGGGTACACGCCCTCCGAGCGCGCCGTGCGCGTGCGGCTGGAAGAGCTGTGCCGCGCGGCGCCGCGCAAGGTGCTGGTTTCGTGCTTCGCGAGCTCGATTCCGCGCATCCAGCAGGTGATCGAGATCGCCGAAGCCGCGGCGCGCAAAGTAGCGTTCGTCGGCCGGAGCATGGTGGACAACGTCGAAATCGCGCACGACCTGGGCCGGCTGCGAATCCCCGACGGCATGGTGGTGCGCGCGCAGGACATCAAATCATTTCCTCCGGAACGGCTCGTCATCTTGGCGAGCGGAAGCCAGGCGGAACCGATGTCCTCGCTCTCGCGGATCGCCGTGGACAGCCACAAATGGGTGACCGTGGACGAGAACGATACCGTGATTCTTTCCGCGCGCATCATTCCCGGCAACGAAAAATCCATATTCCGCATGCTGGATCACATGTTCCGGCGGCAGGCGCTGGTCTACTACGACGGTGACGGAGGAACGATCCACGTCTCGGGCCACGGCAGCCAGGAAGAACAGAAATTGATGATCAATCTGGTTCGCCCGAAGTATTTCGTCCCGGTTCACGGCGAGTACCGACAGCTTTTCCGGCACGCGGCGCTGGGGCACAAACTGGGGGTCGTCTCGGGCGAAATATTCCTGCTCGAGGACGGACACCCGATCGAGTTCACGGAAACCGGCGCGTTCCGGCGCGAAGCGGTGCCGGCCGGGCGCGTCTGCGTGGACTCCGGATCGCTGGAGGAAATCGAAGAGGTGGTGATTCGCGACCGCCGGCATCTGGCGGAGGACGGGGTCGTCGTGCCGATTATCGCGATCGACAAGCTCACGGGCCGCATGGAATCGGCGCCGGAAATGGTGACGCGCGGGCTGCTCCCCGCGGACGACGGCCAGGAATTGCTGGCTGGAGCGCGCGCCGTGATCGTGCGGACGATCGAGCAGTCGAACGCCGAGGAAAAGAGCGACTGGGGCGTCATCAAAGAAAAGATTCGCGTGGACCTGAAGCGCTACCTCAACAAGCAGACGTCGAAGCGGCCTCTGATCCTGCCCGTGATCCTGGAAGTTTGACGCCGCGTAAGCAGATCGCGCCGCGCGTTCCCGATTCTCTTCCCGGGCCAAGCGTGCCATCATCGAGCGGGATGCTCCGCGACTACACTCCCGCCGATTTCGCCGCGCTCCATGAGCTCGACCAGGCGTGTTTTCCTCCCGGCATCGCGTACTCGAAGCGCATGCTGCGGCTGTTTCTCGCGCAGCCGGGAGCCGTCTGCGTCGTAGCCGAAAGCGGGGGCACGATCGCGGGATTTCTCCTCGCGGAAAGCGAAGGGCCGCACGGGCACATCGTCACGCTGGACGTCGCCGCCGTGCACAGAAGGCGGGGAATCGGTTCCGCGTTACTGGAAGAAGCCGAGCGCCGGCTCGCCGCGGGGGGCGTTCGCGAAGTGGAAATCGAGACGGGAACCGAGAATGAGGCGGGCGTTGCCTTCTGGCGCGGGCACGGCTATGGTATCCTCAGTGTTCTGAGCGGGTACTATCTCGGCCGCCATGACGCGTTCGCGATGCGGAAGCGGCTGGCGCCATAGCACCGCAAGCACGCTGCGCCCCGGCGATTCCGGCAGGCAATGAGGGCCGGCAGCTTCTTCGCGAATTCCCTTCAGCGGTGGAAACGAATCGTATTCTGAAACGCGCCGGCATGCGGTACACTGCGCGGGTAAATCGGCGGCCACGTAAACGAATGGTTAACCAAACGAGGAAAGTCGAGCCAATCTCATGTCCGTATTGCACGTGATCGTTCTTGCCGTCGTGCAGGGTCTCACGGAGTTGCTCCCCGTCTCCAGTTCCGCCCACGTCATCGTGGCGGAGAAATTCATGGGAATGGACCCTGCCGCCCCCGAGATGACCTTGCTGCTGGTCATGCTGCACACGGGGACGATGCTTGCCGTGATTGCCTATTTTGGGGGGAGATGGCGCCGCGCGTTCTTTCAGAGCGCGGCCGAGTTCCGGAAGTTTGCCATCGCGCTCATTTTGGCGACGGTGCTGACGGGAGTGGTGGGGGGCGCGATCAC
>Ga0326728_10010729_pt1 | contig 21296 bp, 21 predicted proteins | sample MB3enrmetagenome_FD_207602 | JGI IMG/M metagenome (GOLD analysis project Ga0326728, IMG submission 207602) | Lab enriched peat soil microbial communities from McLean, Ithaca, NY, United States - MB31MN | ecosystem: Environmental > Terrestrial > Soil > Wetlands > Peat | place: USA: New York... | reverse complement strand
GAGGAAGTGAAAGAGCAGATAGGAGGATTTTTATTCGAATATAATCATCTGAGGCGGCATGGTGGTTTGAATTACATGACCCCTTTTGATAAACTTTTAAAAGTTACCGAATTAGTGAGCTAATACAGCCGTCCCCTTTTTGTACGGATTAAGTTGATTAATGCGGATGAACGAACATGCGAGGCCGTTGGGTCATTCCGACTTGCTCTTCGGGTTTGATATCTCCCCGGATGCCAATTTTCACTTTCTTAAGAGGAATATTTTTACCTGAGGCTGCAATTGCCTCCTCTGTGGCTTTGACCAATCCGAAGCAGCAGGGGACTTCCATATACGGAACCGTAACGGTTTTAATGGAATTCGCCTTAAAGACCTCTGTCAACTTTTCCTTATAATACTGGATGTCGTCAAGTTTTGGACAGCCGACAACCACGAGTTTGCCTTTGAGGAAGTCTCGATGGAAGTCAGGATAGGCGAACGGAACGCAGTCAGCCGCTATTAAAAGGTCCGCATCCTCAAAATAAGGAGCATTGACGGGTACTAATTTTAACTGGACAGGCCATTGAGTAAGCTGAGAGACGGAGCGTGTGGTTGAAACGGTTTCTGTCTGGGTTTCAGGGGCCTTAAAATGCATTGCCGTTGAAGAAGGACATCCAGTGAACATTGGAGAAGGTTGAGGCTCAGGTTTAGGTTGAGATTGCTTCTGCTTATGAAGATAAGCGTCTACTGCCTTTCCATCAAAATCTTCTGCTTCCCTTTCGATAACGGTGATGGCATCCTCAGGACAATGTCCGAGACAGGCTCCCAGGCCATCGCAGAACTTCTCACTCATCAACTTCGCCTTGCCATCAACGATCTGAAGAGCCCCTTCAGCACAATTGGGAATGCAGAGACCACAACCATTACATTTCTCTTCATCAATCTTAACAATCTTTCTTGTTGCCATGTGTTTCCTCCTTTTAAATATTTTGATCAGTTCCCGACACGAAGAACGAGCACGGTTACATGTCTTAATAAGAAGATAACTCACCCTTGAGTCTTTCACCTTGATCTAAGTCAAAAGGTGAGAAAATTTTTAACCCCTTGATTTCATGATGGATTTTTGTAGAGGAAACGGTCGGCATAAGCCTTTATTTTATTGATAAAAATCTTGACATCCAAATTGATTAGTGATATCAAATGCCTCTGTAAAGACCGTTTTGAAAAAGGAGGGCAAAGAGTTGGCTAAAGGGGTTGTGAAATGGTTTGATACCAAGAAGGGCTATGGATTTATCGAGCAGCCTGGTGGAGACGATGTGTTTGTGCACTATTCGGGTATCACGGGGGACGGTTTTAAGTCTCTTCGTGCGGGAGAGGAGGTAGAGTTCGAGATTGCCGATGGTCCGAAAGGGCCTCAGGCAACCAATGTCATCAAGCCGACCTGACCTATAAATCCCCCAACCCCCTTTACTAAAGGGGGGCGAGGGGGGATGGATCAAAGAGCCTTTTAAAGGGTTTCTCCAATTGGTTTAGGAGACGAAGGGGTTTCTTTGTTCTGATCTTTCCTCTTTTACAATCCTTCTTTGTCAAATTATTAGTGTCCTCTTCGAGAGTGAAGGGAGCCTCTTGCCTTCAGGCAAAGTTTCTTTTTGCGACGGGGTTAACAACCCCAAGCCTCCTTCTCCCTTGAGGAGGGAAGGTCGGGATGGGGGTGACGAAGGGTCTTCTTTGTCCACCCCCACCCTTATCCTCCCCCATCTCTTCAGGGGGAGAGGATTTTAGGTCGGTTCAGGCGAAACGGGCTTCGTAACCGTACCCCCAACCAAGTAACTCGTTCGATATTCATCCTTCCTGACGGGGAGGAGCCGATGGGTTGACTTTATGAAGCCGGGTTTATTAAATTTGGGTGGTAAGAAAGTGAAGAAGAATGAAAGCGTTTAGAACTCTTAAGAGCGACATTATTGCAAACGGGCGGCAAATCCTGATTGGACTCATGGCTTTGCTCATCGTGGATGTCCTGCAACTCTTCATACCAAGGGTCATCAAATATGCCGTCGATGACCTCACCTTGGGGACCGCTTCTCCGTTTGGGCTTCTGGTCTATGGATTGGAAGTCCTCCTCCTTGCCTTGGGCATTGGTAGTCTTCGATATGTCTGGAGGTATTTCCTTTTGGGGGCGGCGCGTCAAATCGAAAGGGCACTCAGGGATCGCCTTTTTATTCACCTCCAAACCCTCTCCCCTTCCTATTTCTCTCACACCAAAGTAGGCGACCTGATGGCCCACGCCACCAATGACATCGAAGCAGTCCGGATGGCCATGTCGATGGGAGTCGTGTTTTTAGTGGATACGATTATCTTGGGAGTGCTGACGATCTTTTTCATGATTTATATCAGCTCCAAATTAACCCTTTTTGCCATTCTTCCCATGCCATTGATTACGCTGATCACTCTCTTCTTCAGCCAGGCGATCCACCACCGGTTTGAAATGGTTCAGAAGGCCTTCGCCTCTCTCACTGAGAGGGTGAGGGAGGCCGTTTCAGGTATCCGAGTGATCAAAGCCTATGTTCTCGAGGAGAGGGAGGGGCAGAAGCTCTCTCAGCTGAGCCGGGATTATACTCGGAAAAATTTGAATGTGGTCAAAGTGTGGGGAATGTTTTTCCCAATCATCCTTTTTTTCTCCAATCTCTCCATGGCCATCGTCCTCTACGCGGGTGGAAAGTTGACGATCCTTCAGTCGATCTCCACGGGTGATTTCGTAGCCTTCATGAGCTATCTGGGACTGCTCGCGTGGCCCATGATGGCCCTGGGCTGGGGGGTCAATATGGTCCAACGGGGTGGCGCTTCCATGGAGCGCCTCAACCGAATCTTTGCAGAGACCCCTGAAATCTTCGACGCTTCACGGCCCATTCCGTCAAGACCGTTGAATGGTGGGATTGAAATCAGAGGTCTCACCTTTTCTCCGGGAAACGGGGCGAGTCCTTTGCTCCGAGACATTCATCTCACGATCAAAAGTGGAGAGAGAATGGTCATCGTGGGAAGGACTGGATCTGGAAAGACGATTTTCTGTAATCTAATGGCAAGAATTTTAGAACCTCCCAGGGGTCGTTTGTTCTTCGATGGGGTTGAAATCCATGAGATCCCTCTTCAGGTGTTGAGAAGATCCATCGGGTATGTGCCACAGGATACCTTCCTTTTTTCAGATACGATCCGTGAGAACATCGCCTTTGGAAAGCTCGATGCCACAGACAAAGAGATCGAAAAGGCGGCACAGCTTGCACAGATTTATGACGAGATCATAGGATTTCCAGAGGAAATGAATACGATGGTTGGGGAGAAAGGGATTACCCTCTCCGGAGGACAGAGGCAGAGGATTGCGATTGCCCGGGCCGTCCTTATGGATCCGCCCATCTTCATCTTGGATGATGCCCTCTCCTCGGTGGATATCCAAACAGAAGAGCGTATTCTGGCGGGATTGGAGAGTTTCATGAAAGAGAAGACGAGCATCCTCGTCACCCATCGAATCGCTCCCCTCCGGAGAGCCGATCGGATTGTTGTCCTTGAAGAGGGAAGGGTGGCGGAAATGGGGGACCACAAGGCCCTTCTCTCAAAAGGTGGAATTTATGCGGACCTCTATTGGCAGAGACAATTGGAGGAGGAACTGGAGAAGGAGTGAATCTTAATGTCAAATGTCAAAGTTCCAGGTTCGGATGAAAGTCAAATTTGAAAGACCATATGAAAAATATTTTGATATATAGGCATTTGGCATTGATTTGAAATTTGCCTGCCTGCGCGAAGCCGCTACGGCGAAGGCAGGGATTTTGGCATTTGAAATTCGCGGTCTTAAGGTATGTACACCGATTACGGCTACATGGAAGAAGGTAAATTGGGGAAACCCTATGACCTGAAGCTGATGGCCAGGTTAGGGGGTTTTCTAAGGCCCTACTGGGGTCTGATGGTTCTCTCCCTCGTTTTTGTGTTGGTGATGGCGGGTTTAGATCTCCTCATCCCTTATCTCACCAAAGAAGCGATCGATCGCTACATCGTTGTAGGCGCAAGAGAAGTCGTCTTGCGAGGAGATGGTTCTCCGGAAGAGCACCGCTTCTGGAGTCAATATGGGCAGAGGTTTATTCCGATGGGAGAACCAGGGAGATTTCTTCTCCCGCCGGATGCGGTGCAATCGATGGACCGGAAGGAGATAGGACGTTTCGAGAAGTACGGTCTCGTCACGGAAAACCGGTATTACCTGTTTGTTCCCAAAAATCCGGGCGATGAGGCCATCTTAAAAAGATATCCGTCCGCTTTTAACAGAAGTGGATCCTACTGGTTCATCTCCTTTGATCGGATGAAAGATTTGAAAAGAGAGGACCTCCTCGTCCTGAGAGGGAAGGATGTCGAAGGTGTTTTTCACATCGCCCTTTTCGTGGTTCTCATTCTGGCCGTCAATTTTGGATTAAATTTCTCTCAGGTCTACGCCATGGAGTTGGCGGGTCAAAAGATGATGCATGATCTCCGGATGAAGGTTTTCTCCCACCTCCAGGGACTCGAGGTCTCCTTTTTTGACAGGAATCCGGTGGGTAGGCTGGTCACCCGGTTGACCAACGATATCCAAAACGTCCACGAGATGTTCACTGCCGTCGTCATCAACCTATTGAAGGATATTCTTCTGGTGATCGGGATCATCCTCCTTCTTCTTCAACTCAACCGTGAGCTCGCCCTGGTCTCCTTTTCTGTCATTCCCTTGATCTTTGTCACGACCCTCTTCTTCAGCCGTCAAGCCAGGGATGCGTTTCGGGAGATCCGTTTGAAGATTGCCCAGATGAATTCTTTTTTCCACGAAAATTTCTCGGGGATCAAAGTGGTTCAACTCTTCCAAAGGGAAAGAGAGAACACGCGACGATTCGAAAGAATCAACGAGGCGTATTACCTGGCGAACATGAAGCAGATCTCCATTTATGCCTTTTTTGTCCCCCTCGTCGAAATCCTAAGTTCAGCAGCCATCGGCCTTCTCCTCTGGTACGGAGGAGGAAAGGTGGTTCAGGATGCGATCACCCTTGGCGTGCTGGTCGCCTTTCTTTCCTATATTCGGATGTTCTTCCAGCCCATCCGTGACCTTTCAGAGAAATATAATGTGCTTCAATCGGCGATGGCCTCCCTCGAAAGAATCTTTTCATTGCTGGACGAGAATCGGAAGATCGACAAGTCGGTACGACTCGAAACCGAGCCTCTTTCTCTTAAAAAAGAGGGGATGCAGGGCAACATCGAATTTCAGCATGTCTCCTTCTCCTATAATGGGGAAGACAAAGTCCTGAAAGATGTCTCTTTCTCTGTTCGCGAGGGGGAGACCGTGGCCATTGTAGGCGCCACCGGAGCTGGCAAAACCTCTTTGCTACACCTGCTCGAACGATTCTATGAAGCGCAGGAAGGCACGATTCTGATCGATGGGATCGATATTCGCGAGAGGGACGTCACTCAACTCCGGTCAAAAATCGGGCTGGTGATGCAAGATACTTTTCTCTTTGCCGGAGATATCGAGGAGAATATTCGTTTGGGGAACCTCAAGATCGATGGAGGAAAGGTGAGAGATGTCGCGCAAGTGGTTAACGCAGAAAAGTTTATTCATCGGCTGCCCCACGGATATCGTACCAAGGTGGGGGAGGGCGGGGAAGCGCTCTCTGCCGGGGAAAGGCAGTTGTTAGCGTTTGCGAGAGCATTATCCATTGATCCCAAGATCCTTGTCCTCGACGAGGCGACCTCCCATGTCGATCCTGAAACAGAAAGGCTCATTCAAGAAGGGCTGGCACGACTGCTTAAGGGAAGGACATCCGTTGTCATCGCTCACCGGCTTTCCACGATCCGGCATGCGGATCGAATCGTTGTTCTCCATAAAGGGAGGGTTCGAGAAATCGGAACCCACGCAGAATTGATGGCCCAAAAAGGTATCTATTTCAGGCTTTATCAGATGCAGTTCGGTGCGCCCTCAAGTGCGGAATGGTGATCACGGATTGTTGACAAAACGGGATGGCTATCCTATATAGGAGGAAGGTTTTATGGAAGAGAAGGACGAACAGCCCCAGGGAATTGACCCGGAAGAGGAGAAGAAACGGGAAATTGACCTCAATGCCCTCTTTCCCGAAAAGGGCTATGATTTAAATCGTCTCTTCCCGGACGGGGAGACCAAGAAGCTCCTCTACGAGCTGAGGCGTAACAAGCGGGATATTGACCGTTTTATAAGAAGTCTGCATGTTGAGGAGGAGTGAATGAATTGCCCCCAATGCGGTGTGACATTGCCTTTTACTCTTTGCCCGGAGTGCGGAGGAGAAATTCCGGAGAAAAGCCGTCACTGCTGTTGGTGCGGGAATCCGATTCTGGCGGAAATGGGAGAGACTGAATTGGCTGAACGAAAATTATGCAGTGACGGAAATTGTATCGGCACCATCAATGAGAAGGGGGTTTGCAATATTTGCGGGAAACCCTACACCGGAAGCGAAGTGATGGTTGAATAGGGCCCGGCTTTTTTTCTAAAGATAGGATTGGATTTGGCATACTTCTTGTAACAAAAACCCCTTATAGAACCATGAAGTAGGCCACATTGACACTTGAAGCATCAATGATTAATTTATTAGACAAAGTCTAATCGGTTCATTTTGTAGGAGGAAGCAATGATATTTTTGCCAAGAGGGGGTGCCGATAAAGAGGAAAAGGGAAAAGACGACAAAGTCGTTATCCCTGACGAGCTACCTGTCCTTCCTTTGAGGGGAACGGTGCTTTACCCCGATTTGATACTGCCTATCATGGTCGGGAGAAAAAAGTCGGTCAAGTTGATCGATGATGCGATGGATTCCGATCGTATCATCGGGGTCATTACTCAAAAAAGATCTGAGATTGAGGACCCCAAGGAAACCGACCTTTATTCGGTGGGCGTCGCGGCATTGATTTTAAGAATGATCCGGGAGCTGGACGGGAGCCAACGCGTCATCGTCCAGGGGGTCTCCAGGATGAAGGTGAAGGAATACTTTCAGCGTGAGCCCTATTTCAAGGCGAAGGTCGAAGTGATCGATGAAGGGATGGTCCAGGGTGTGGAAATCGATGCCCTGATGATGAATTTGAAGAACCTCTTTCAAAGGGCCGTGGAGCTGGCTCCTTACCTCACCAGCGAGCTGGGCACCATGGTTTCCAACATCAAGTCACCCGCCATCCTCGCCGACTTGATCGCGTCGAACCTCAATATTTCGACCACCGAGAAACAGGGAATTCTTGAGACCTTCGATATTCGAGAGCGCTTGACCAAGGTTCATCTTTTCCTGAACAAAGAGGTCCAGGTGCTGGAATTGGGCAACAAGATCCAATCCCAGGTCAAAGAGGATATGGATCGAACCCAGCGGGAGTATTATCTCCGCGAGCAATTAAAGGCCATCAAGAAAGAGTTGGGGGAGTTGGACGAGCATTCCACAGAGATCAAGGAACTGAAAGAGAAGATTAAGAAGGCCAAGATGCCACCCGAAGCCTTGGCAGCCGCAGAAAAAGAGTTGGATCGCCTGGCCAAGATCCCTCCTGCCTCGGCAGAGTATACCGTCGCCCGAACCTATTTAGACTGGCTGGCAGAACTCCCGTGGTCTGAGACCACAGAGGATAATCTTGATATTGATAATGCCCAAAAGACGTTAGATGAGGACCATTACGATTTGGAAAAGGTGAAGAAACGGATTTTGGAATATCTGGCCGTCAGAAAACTGAAAGCGGACATGAAGGGACCCATCCTTTGTTTCGTCGGTCCTCCAGGGGTTGGAAAGACCTCGCTTGGAAAGTCCATTGCCCGGACCATGGGCCGTAAATTCATACGGATCTCCTTGGGCGGGGTCCGAGATGAAGCCGAAATTCGAGGCCATCGTCGGACTTATGTTGGCGCCCTGCCCGGTCGTATCATTCAAGGGATCAAAAAAGCAGGATCGAATAACCCGATCTTCATGCTGGACGAAGTAGATAAGATCGGGATGGACTTTCGTGGGGATCCCTCCTCTGCACTTCTGGAGGTATTGGACCCGGAACAGAACTTTTCCTTCTCCGATCACTATATCGATGTTAATTTCGATCTCTCGAAGGTGATGTTCATCACCACCGCCAATGTGCTCGATACCATTCCTCCCGCCCTCCGGGATCGAATGGAAACCCTCGAACTCCCGGGCTATAGTGAAGATCAGAAGATGATGATCGCCAAAGAGTTCTTGATTCCGAAACAGATCAACGAGCACGGGTTGAGCTCAGAGTTCATCGAATTTCAGGATGCGGCTCTTCAGACCATCATCAGTTCCTATACCCGAGAGGCAGGGGTCAGAAATTTGGAGAGAGAGATCGCGGCCATCTGTCGTGGGGTGGCCAAAGACGTCGCACGAGAGATAAAAGAGAAGGTGATCATCGTTCCAGACAACTTGCATAAGTTTTTAGGGCCGGTCAAATTCTTCCTCGAAGTGGCAGAGCGGACCTCTAATCCAGGTGTGGCGACAGGTCTAGCTTGGACGCCGACCGGAGGGGACATCATCTTTGTGGAAGCAACGAAAATGAGAGGAGAGAAGGGGTTGACCCTGACCGGGCAACTGGGAGACGTGATGAAGGAGTCCGCTCAGGCCGCATTGGCCTATGTTCGATCCAAATCGAAAGAACTCGGTATCGAGGAGGACTTTTTTGAAAAGAACGATATTCATATTCACGTGCCGGCAGGTGCCATTCCGAAGGATGGGCCTTCGGCTGGGGTGACGATGTTTGTGGCACTCACCTCCCTTTTGACCAACAGACCTGTTCGAAATGATGTCGCCATGACTGGAGAGATCACGTTGAGGGGCTTGGTCCTTCCTGTGGGGGGGATTAAGGAGAAGGTCCTGGCAGGAATGCGGGCCGGGATTAAGACGATCATCCTTCCGAAGAAGAACGAAAAAGACTTGGAGGAGATTCCTGAGAATATTCGAAAGCAGATGAATTTCGAATATATTCAGAGGATGGATGAAGCCATCGAGCTGGCGCTGAAACATACAGAACCACGGAGCGCCGAAAGAGAAGCCTTTCTCCCTCCGGTGAGTTAGTGGTAGTGATTCAGAAATCTCTTTCCTTTATTTGTCATTCCGGGCTTGACCCGGAATCCAGTTTTTTCACCCCCCTGGATTCCTGCCCCCGGATTTGATACGGGGCAGGAATGACGGCCTAAGATACCCCCTTCCCCGAATCATGCCTATGATTACGCTATTCATCTGAGGTCTTTTCGTGGACTATCCCAAGCTCAGAGATATCAATGTCTTTCCTGTTCAGAGCTCCGGACAAACTCTTCTATGTCTTCAGGATCCGCAAACCATCAGTGAAAAGACCCTTTTTTTGTCACCCCCTCTCTATTTCATCGTCTCCCTCTTCGACGGCCAGCATTCGATCCTGGATATTCAGGCTGAATGTATGAGGAGGTTTGGAGAACTCCTGTACACAGACAAGTTACAGGAGGTCATCAACCAATTGGATGAAAATCTTTTTCTCGAAGGGGAGCGGTTTCAAGAGGCTTTGAGACAGAAAGAGGAAGAATTTAAGAAGGCTTTGGTCCGGGAAGCGGTTTTTGCTGGGAAGAGTTATGAAGGAGACTCCGATGGATTGAGGACTCAGGTTAAAGGCTATTTTGAGGGGGCGAACGGTCCGGGACCTCTTGGGGAGAAAAAAAGTACGAAAGGTTTAAAAGGAGTGGTCGTGCCCCACATCGATTTTCAAAGGGGAGGCTCCTGTTATGCCTTCGGGCACCGAGAGATATGGGAGAGGAATGCTTCCCCTTGTTTTGTCATCTTCGGAACCGCCCACACTCCCATGAAAAATCCCTTCTGCGTCACCCGGAAAGATTTTATAACACCTCTTGGCACGTTGAATGTGGATAAGGAACTGGTAGATGCGATCCAATCCCGTTGCCCTGATGACCTCTTTGAGGATGAGGGAGTCCACCGAAGCGAGCATTCCATTGAGTTTCAGTGTGTCTTTCTCCGATACCTCTACCCGGAGCCCAGTTCACTAAAAATCGTTCCCATCCTGAGCGGATCATTTCATGAGGTGATTGACAAGGGAATCTCACCGATGGAGCTCAAACCCATCCGGCAGTTCATCGATGCGTTGAAGGAAGCTGTTTCATCCCTTGGGAGAGAGGTTTGTTATATTGCCAGTGCAGATCTTGCCCATATGGGCGTCCAATTTGGGGATCGAGATGGAGTGAGTGAATACGGTCTCAGGATCATTGCCCAAGAAGATCAGGAGATGTTGGAATATGCGGAGAAGATGGATGGGGAAGGGTTCTACTCATCGATTTTGAGGGAGAGAGACCGGAGGAAGATCTGTGGTTTGCCTGCCATTTACTCAATGCTCAAAATTCTCGAAGCCAAGGAGGGCAAACTTCTCAAATATGGCCAGGCCTTTGCACCGGAGACCCAATCTGTCGTCACCTTCGCCAGCCTCGCGTTTTATTAAACAGTAATGCTTTCGGAGTCGGAAGTTCAGGGTAGAAAACCACCCGGTCTCAAGAAGATTTCTATGAGTTTTTAGCTTTTCTTTCTTCCAGACCCCTTTGCGTAATCCAGCATTCCTTGAAAATCAACTACAACCACTGGCTCATCTCCAACAACCCAGGCGTCATGTCCCGCCTTGAGCGATGAGACATCCCCAGCCTTAAAGTCCTTTTCTGTTCCGTCGTCCATTTTAACTCTTAACGTCCCGGACATGTGATACTGGAAATGAGGAGCCTCACAGCTTTTGGTATTTACCAAAGGCTTGACAGATTGAGACCATCTCCATCCCGGTTGCAAAGTGGCCCGTCCTACTGTTCTCCCATCGAGATTGATGAGCTCTAATTTTCCCTTATCAAAGGTCCTCACCTCATCGGGTTTATTGAGGCTTTTTCCTTCCATACTTACCATCTTAATCACCTCCTCAGCCTATAGACTTGAGTTCTTCTCTTTGTCAAAAGATGTTTATTGGAAACTCGCCTGTCAAGCAAAATCCCATTTGATCAAAGATAGTCCTGTAAGATATATTGGAAAGGATGGTAATCCCTCTTCGAGGCGCCGGTGGAAGGAGAATGTCCGCCCCGCATATTCCCGCTAAGGAGCTACCATGAAACTTTCAAACAGAGCCGTTCTTGTGACCGGAGGTACCGGCGGTATCGGGCTCGGCATTGCCGAGGCGTTTCACCGGTCAGGAAGCAAGGTGATTGTATGCGGACGCGACAGGAAGAAGCTGGCAGCGGTGGGGAAAAAGTTCCCGGGGATTACGGCACTACCCTGCAACGTCGGGGATGTCCGGCAGAGAGAGAATCTTGCCGCGGAAGTACTTCGCCGTTTTCCCGATCTCGACATCCTGGTCAACAATGCGGGAATCCAGAGATATATCGATCTGAAAAAAGGATATGAGGAACTCAGATCAGGCCAAGACGAGATCGCCATCAATTTCGTTTCTACGGTGGAGTTGACGGCTCTCTTCATCCGTCACCTGATGACCAGACCGTCAGCCGCGGTGGTCAATGTGAGTTCGGGGCTTGGGTTCATGCCGATGCTCCGTACGCCCATCTACAGCGCAACCAAGGCCGCGATTCACACCTATTCCCTGGTGCTGCGGCAGCAGCTCAAAGACACATCAATCAAGGTGATTGAACTCGTTCCGCCCATGGTCGATACCGATTTGAACAGGGAAGGACGTGACAGCGCCCGTCTCAAATTCAGAGGGATCCCTCTTTCGGAATATATTCCAACCGTCATCAAAGGACTGGAGAACGATGCCGAGACGATATTCCATGGTGACGGAGAGAAGATCCTTTCTGAACCCCGCGAAGAATCGGAGAAACGTCTGCTGGCGCCATCCCGAAGAACCGGCGTAACAGGAGGAACGGAATGAAAAAGAGACCGATCAGAGATGTACAGCCCATGACACTTCCCGAACCGGTCTTTGACCAATGCCTGACAGTCTTCGAAGCACTGAAAATCAGAAGGACCTCCCGCACCATCGGCGACCGGAAAATCCCTCTGCAGATTCTGTCGGACATCCTCTGGGCAGCCCAGGGAATCAACCGGGTCAACGGGCCGTTCGGAGGCCAGGGAAGGACTGCGGGGTCGGCCAGCAATTCGCAGGAGATCTGCATCTATGTCGCCATGGAGGAAGGGACGTATCTGTATGAACCTGAGTCTCACCGCCTGACTCCGGTTGCCAATAGTGACATCCGCGCTCTGGCGATCGGACCCGGACAGGGAAAGGCCGGGGCAAACGCTCCCGTCCGTCTCATCTACGTCGTTGATATCGACAGGTTCGATAATGCCGGATTCAAGGAACCGGGGCTTTATGATCCGGAAATCCAGAAATCGTACTACTTTGTCGACACCGGCCTGATCGCGCAAAACGTGTATCTGGCAGCCTCTTCGTTGGGACTGGCTTCGTGGTTTCACAACTGCAACAAAGCCGCAGTCACCAAAGAGCTCAAGCTGAAACCGCATCAGCGGCCGCTTTTCGGACACACCATCGGGTATGCCGACCAGAAAGAGGGGGAGGGGAATGAGATTCGCCCTCGTCGGTAGGAAACAGATCCTTAAAATAATGATTTATAATTCCACGGACCCCCCCTGATCTTTGCGCCAACACCAAGTCACCGACTTGAAAAAGAGAACCCGAGATGAACACTGGACAGGAAAGGAGAAAGTATAATGTACACGGTTCATATTCATTTTACAAAGCGGCTGGCTAAAGTTCAGGAAGCCATTAAGAAACATAACCTCGATGCCCTGATCGGAACCCGTCTCAAGACGATCACCCATGTTTGCGGCGCCTTTTGCCCCTGGCGGAGCGGGGTTGTCATCCCCGCCTCGGGGGAGATCACCCTGATCCCACCCTCCATGGATGTGAATCGGTTGGCTCAGGAGGGGTGGCTCGAACATGTGGAAGGGTATGGCAAACTCACGCTGATGGAAACCATCATCCGGAAGATCAGAAGTCTGGGTCTAGACCAAGGCCGCATCGGCTTCGAGAGCGGATCTTCGGCCTACCTTCCCGAGGGATACCTGAGCGTCTGGGAATATCAAGAGCTGCAAAAAGGGCTTCCGAAGGCAACCCTGACCAATGCGGTAGAGATCTTCGACCAGCTGACCATGGTGAAAGAAGAAGCGGAAGTACGGTTGATGAGACAAGCGACGGCAATCGTAGATTGCGCCCATGAGGAAGTGCGCAAGTTTTTGCGACCTGGCGTAAACGAAAAACAAATTGCCGGGGTCGCGGAAAAGGTGATGCGGGATATGGGAAGCGAGTTTGCCTGGACTTTCACGGGCGGCCAGGAAGTGGCCTCCGGGTATCGGACCTGGACCGGAGCCTGCACACCGGCTACGGATAAGATCGTCCAGTACCATGATTTCGTTCTGCTGGATCTTCACGGAATGTATGGACTGATGCTTGGAGACGTTTCGCATAACGCCATTATGGGTCGGCCGGATGCCGAGCAGAAGAAGGTGATCGACGCCTACGTGAACACCTGTGAGCGCATCGTAGAGGTCATGCGTCCGGGAAAAACCCTGGGAGAGGTTGGCAAAGACGTCCGCGAGTTTGTGGTGCGCAATGGTTGGGGTAAGTTTATCCGGGGATTCGGCCATGGGATCGGTCATGCCGGCCATGAATGGTACCCCACGTTGACCGATGTCAAAATCCCCCACGCCTCCGAGCCCGACTATGTGATCGAGCCCAATTACATACAGATGATTGCGGTTACGGCCAATCAGGTCGACGTGGGCGGTTTAAGAATGGAGAGGCCTCTGCTCATTACGGAAACCGGGAATGAACTGCTTTCCAAAATGCCTTTTGAGCCATGGATCATTGAAAGGTGAGTATTTACGGAGATCGCGTTCGCGTTCAGGTCATGCGGTAAAGTTAGGATGTTATCAAAACGTCTTTCGCAAAAGATTTCCGGACCCTGACCTTTTCGGGAGGACTTTCCTGAAAAGCAAAATAATCAGGAGAATTTTTATTGGGTTTCGATTTTGACTTCTCCTTATAAAGGTTTTCGAGTCTTTCTTCCTGGTGCTCTGTTAACATTTGTTTTTTATCGAAATCCTCTGATGCAGATTTGATAAATTGGTCTTCATTCTTAGTTAATTTATACTGGCTTAATCCCGACATAACCCATTCAAGCCTTTCTTTATTCATAATGACTCCTTTCTGTCATGATAACTCCTTAGTAGCCTCTATTTCCTGAAGCACTCTATACACAGCAGTTTTTTGTCATCAGGTGGGGGAACCGAGGTGACAACTTCCTTTCCGCAACCCGAACATAAAACTTTATAGGATTTTGGATGCCTCAAAAAGCTCGGTCTTGAAGCATGAAACCTTCCGTGTCTTCTGCGCTGTAGCATTGTTCAACCTCTTCTCTACAGAATCCAGACTAATAACGGCCGCCGCCGCTATAATCCATCCGCCCTCCCCGCCTTCCCTGGTCGGTACGGGGACGGGCCTCATTCACACTGATCGCTTTGCCCAGGAGTTCCTTCCCGTTAAGGCTTTTAATGGCCGTTTGAGCCTGAGACTGCGTAGGCATTTCTACGAAACCAAACCCCCGGGACTGGCCGCTGTATTTATCTTTGATCACTCTCGCTGAGGTTACCTCGCCGAAGGATTCAAAGGCTTCTCGAATCGTCACATCTGTTGCGTCATGCGATAAGTTCCCTACATAGATATTCATAATCATTCTCCTTTTTTTGGACGTTTTTCCCTTTTCTTTGTTAAAAAGTCTCGCTCCATTCGACTGCAAATTCTTCATGCCAAGCCCACACTGAGCCTGTTTTCTTCACCCTAACCTCCAAATCAGCTTCGATTTGGCTATAAAAAAAGCCCGCAAAGAAGTCGTTTAGAGTTCTTGCGGGCGTAAGCTATAAGCCTATAAGGCTCTGTGCAACTTAGTTTGTTTCAATCATTATAAGCTAATTTTATATTTAAAAGCAAGAGAATATTTTTGAGGTGGGCAATGTCACCCCCCAGTTGCGGGTCCATGTAATACCAATGAATTCTTATACCCCTCTTCGGCAATCGTTTCCCTGTCGTTAGACAGGCAAAGAGGGGGCGAGGAGATTTTATCAACACAATTTTAAAATCCCCCTTTATCCCCTCTTTACCAAAGGGAGATAAAAAACCCATAACTGAGGCATTACCGGGCAATGTAATTGGAAGAAAAAGTGATGTGGGTTTGGAAGGTTTTGATGTCGGAGATCGAGTCCGCGTTGAGTTATCAGTCAGTCCAAAATAGCTGAGACTCTGGAGACTAAATCCCTCCTTCCCTCCCTTTACGAAAGGGAGGAATTTCCCCTCTTTGGCTATCTTTTCCCTGCCGCATAGGCAGGCAAGAGGGGTCGGGGGCCTTTGATGTTGCTTTGAAAAAAAGGAGAATATATTATAATTTCTTTCATACGGTAGGTTCCAGATAGGAAACGAAGAGAGAGGGAGCGGAGTGGCGATTCTCTATTGCGATGCAGAGCGGTTTAAACAAACCATCATAGCCGGAGCGGATCGGGTATTCAAAAACCGCGACCAATTGAACAAGATCAATGTCTTTCCTGTACCGGATGGGGATACGGGGACGAATATGTCCGTTACGCTTACGGCCGCCATCAGGGAAATGGAGGCCTTAAAGGAGATTTCCCTGGAGACAACAGTCAAGGCCGCTGCATGGGGAGCCCTGATGGGGGCGAGGGGCAATTCCGGGATTATTCTGTCTCAAGTCTTGATCAGTTTGGCGGAAGGAATCGAGGGCCGTGAGCGATTATTTACGGAAGACATTGCCTTTGCTCTTTCCCGTGCGGCGAAGAAGGCCTATAAAGCAGTCCTACACCCGACAGAGGGTACTATTCTGACCGTCATCAGGGAAACTGCGGGAACCGCAGAGGAGGTCGTCAAGACCGATAAGGATCTCGCCCTTCTCCTGGGTGAAATGGTCAAGTCAGCCCGGTCTTCGGTCGAGCGGACTCCCCTTCTCTTACCCAAGCTCAAAGAAGCCGGTGTCGTCGATGCCGGGGGACTGGGGTTTCTCAATTTTTTGGAAGGCATGCTGTTCCTTATCCAGGGCGCGATTGAAACGGGTGGAACGATAGAAGACGGGGCCATGCTCAACGGAACGATAAGTGATTCGGTAGAGCATCACTTGAATTTCAGGTATTGTACGGAATTTATTCTGAAAGGAAGTCGGATCTCTGAAAATACGATCAAGGACGCTCTGACTCCGTTGGGGGATTCGATCGTGGTGGTTGGAGACAGTCGGCTGGCAAGGATTCATATCCATACCGGCAAGCCTGAGGAGGTGCTTCGCTATGGCTCCACATTAGGCCAGGTTTCATCGATCAAGGTGGATGACATGCTGGTTCAGCACACGGCACGCTTTGAGGGCTCAAACCTCACGAAGGCCACTTCGGTTATTGCCACTGTTCTGGGAGACGGTTTAAAAGAGCTATTCTACAACGCTGGAGCAGAATTAGTAGTCGATGGAGGTCCAACCCAGAACCCCAGCACTTTGGACATCATAGAAGCTATAGAAACCGTGACGTCCTCAAGCGTGATTATCCTGCCCAATGATAAGAACGTATACCCTGCAGCGCTTCAAGCAGCAGAAAGGACTTCGAAAAAGGTTACGGTCTTGAAAACATCCTCTGTCCCCGAAGGTCTTTCGGCTTTGCTATCCTATATGGATGAGGCTACCTTCGAGGAGAACATCAGACGGATGGAGCAGGCCTTCAAAAATGTCAAGAGCGGGGAAGCTTTGCCAGCGTCCCGTAGTGTCGTCCTCATGGGGGTTGAAGTGAGATCCGGCGATTCGATCGGCATTTACCAGGGTAAAATTCAATGTTCGTGCTCCAATGCGGGAGAGACTGCCATCCGTCTGGTTGAGTCGATGGTCGATCCTTCCGATGAAATCATCACCCTTTTTTACGGTGATTCTATTGAGAAAAACGAACTGGAAACCCTGAAGTCCGCCTTGCAGTCCCGTTTTCAAAACAAGACGGTCGAGCTTTATTGGGGAGGGCAACCCTATGCGCACTATCTCATTTCGGTAGAGTAAGAGAGGAAAGAAGCGTGAAGATCATAACAGACAGCACTGCGGACCTATCGAGAGACCTCTATCAGAAATACGAAATAGGCATGGTTCCTCTTACTATTCGTCTGGGAGAAAGAACATGGCTCGATTTTCATGATATTGAACCGGACGAATATTATACGATGTTGAGGAACTCAAAAGCCTTTCCAACCACATCCCAGCCCTCGCCCCAGGATTTTATCGATGTCTTCGCCCCTTTTACGGCAAAAGGTGAGCCTGTCCTCTCAATCCATATTTCATCGAAGTTAAGCGGAACGTATCAGTCCGCGGCACTGGCCAGAAGTCATTTTCCCGAAGCCCGGGTAGAAGTGGTCGATTCCCTTCAAGCCTCCTTGGGACTGGGCATGATTCTTCTCCTCTGCGCAGAGAAAGCAAGTTTGGGGGCTTCCTTTGAAAGCGTGGTCGATTTTGCCCGAGGACTCACCCGCAAGATAAAAACGTATTTTTCGGTCGATTCTCTCGAGTATTTACACCGAGGAGGCCGTATCGGTAAGGCCCAGGCGTTTTTGGGGACCCTCATGAAAATCAAGCCCCTCTTGAAGCTGGTGGAAGGTGAGGTGCAACCCGTCGAAAAAATCCGTACCACGGAAAGGCTGCTAAACCGATTCGTGGAATTGGTGGAGAACGAAGCGCGGGAAGGTTCGCGCCTCCAGCTTTCGGTAGCCGAATCGGACAACAGTGACGTTGTGACAGGACTTCTTGAGAGGCTGATGAAGATTCCGGGTATTTCCCTTGTTCACCGGTGTAAACTCGGGGGGGTTATCACATCGCATGGGGGTCCCGGAACTTTCGGCATCAGTTTTGTGAAGGTCTGAGGGGGTAGTTCGCCCGTTCCACCCACCAGCCCCCCACTTTTCCCTCTCCCCGAGGGGGAGACGGCGCGGTGAGGGGGGAATCAGTGATGTGGAGCGAGGATTCATCGACTTCGTCCGAACAGGAAGAGAGCAGGGGGGATAAGATTCGCCCGTCCGGGCAGGAAAATAGATCATTGTATAAGTAGAAATTTGTAATTTTATGGACGCCCCCCTCGTCTCTCTTTTACCAAAGAAGTGGGCTGTTTTTGTTACATCTACCTCCGATAGCGAGATAAAAGGAAATAGCCAGGGTCAGAAGTAGTCCTGTTTTTTCACAAAGGCTGAAAGGTTTAATGGGTTCTCCCTCTCTTCCTTTGCCACAAAGCATATATCTTCACAATTTCCGTTGAACCCGCTGTTAAACGGCTTCTCCCTAATTGTTATCTTGAAATATATCAATCTATTACTCCTTGTTGGGTCCATAACAAATTTTATCGGGTACTTCAGCTCAATTTCCTTATGCATCGAATAACAATTGAAATTTCCTTTATACTCGAGAAAGAAATCCATAAACCATATAGGCATTTTTTGCCCGAGGTGCTCCTGGGCAACTCCGTAAAGTTTTCCGTCACTTTTGTCGTAATAGGCTACCGTCAAACTACCAGATGAATCACTATTGGCTATTTTTTTAAGGGTATTGTTCAATTCAGCAAATATTTCAGTCCTGTATAAAAATTTGAGTTCATGCCAGGCTTCCCTTACAGTCGCCCGATTCATCCTTTCTGTAAGAATGCGATTTATGACGTATTTTTCGATCCCACATCTCATCAAATTGTGATTTATATCAAGTAAGTCTTTGTCGCATGTTAAAACCATTACATGGGCTCTTTGCACACATACATAGAGTAAGGCTGTAAGAACAATCTGATAATCTGTCAATATAAGAGTATTCCTTTTAAAATCTTTTAGCCTCTTCTTTCTTGCTGTCTTAAGTACAGAAACGCCAAATGGTTTCCTCGTATCACCTTCTCCCTTTCTAAATTGATCCAACAGGTCAATTTCTTTCTGTTGCAGATTTCCAAGCCGCATACTAATTTGGTGATCACGATCGCCCTCCTTCCTTATTAGAGCCAGGGCTTCATTATACATGTGCCTGAATGGATCGGTTACTACGCTTGGATTTACAGCCCAGGGTAGCCAGCCATAATACGCGCTGCAAATTAAACTATTTCTTTTAAATATGATCTTTCGTCGGCTGAAATCCACAATTAATGAATCTTTGACACATTTTTCCAATGGATCCTTAACACATTTTTCGAGGGAGACAACCCTAATTTTGCCTTTAAGTTCTCCATTCTTTTGGAAAATATGACGAAATCTTTCGTCACCTGAATTGTTCAGGTATCCTTTTTTGATTTCCTCGTAGACACGATCTGTTATATATTTGGGTTCTGCGGAGTTGAGTATATCAGTTAGGTCTTCCAATCGAGCTTCGGAAAGAAAGCTTGTATCAAGGAATATAGCGTGTGTGCCTAACATTGCCCCTTCTCCTCATGGAATAATAGTCAGTGTTACGATTGGAGGCGCTAGGCTAGGCGCTGGGGTCCTGGGGTCGAATCTTTATTCAAGTAGATCCTTGCCTTACCTTAGCTGTATGACCACGTCCTTTCCGCTCGGAAGTGATCTATCATCCAGATGATCTATTTCATCCATGATGTTACATATATCAGAAAAGATGCCCCACGGTAATTTGCGCGTCCTCTTAAGCTCCATTTTATACCCACGCACACAGTTAACTAGAATCTTAAACAAGAATTCTCCCGGGAATTGAATCTGCAAAAACTTCGTCGGGTATACGTCAGGGTTATAGAAAGTGCCCCAGTACACCGTCTTTTTTGTAAAGAACTCATCCTCCTGAACGTCAACACCATATTCATGGATAATTTCATTCCTATACTTTCTATAAAGCAGTGCTCCAATTGAATAATCTCTAAGTATGGGGCGCAGAGATTTTACAGCCTCTAAATAGAGCCCCCTCTTGTGCCGTTTTGCAACATCATGCAAATACTCATAAACGGCACCCAAAGAGTCAAGGGAGCTCTTTCGCATGCTCTGAGTGGGGGAAACTCTATATCTCTCTCTTAAGGTCTTCATGATAAATTTAAGCAAGCCGCCAATCTCTTCTTGGATTATCGCTAGTCCTGAACTCCATAGAAATGTAATGAACCGTTCATCCTCTTTCGGGTCAAACATGTGCAGCCTGCCCGGTTTGTCGATGGTCCCCGGTAAAACCCACAGGTGATAATCTAAATAACGGTACAGATCGGGCAAGCCAATTTGAGCAAAAGTATTTCTGTACCCAGAATGTCGGGCAAGGAAGCCAACAAAATTATCCTTTTGCGATTTGCCTGTAAAAGCTAAGTTTGAAAACGAATCAAGCCTTCCGCAGACTAACAAAATAAATTCTTGTGGATTACTCCTTGAGGATAGGAAGTCCTTTACCAAATCAGCAGTTTGGTCATACCTTTTAAACGCTTCCTCAATTCGGTCTCCGAGTGGAACCATTTGCGTATCCGTGTGTTAGAGAAACTGTACGAACAGGTAGTTGATGAGATGTTTCTTCTTCTCAGATCAGCATTTGTTTCTTTCGCCGCACTTTGAAGATGTCATACGTCTCATCAGCTCCTGTTTCTTTAACCAAGTTATTGAATACAACGAAGAGTTCGTCTGCAATGCTGACGAGTCTTTCAAGCTTAGCCCGGAGAACGCGGGTATTTCGCCGGTGCGTGAAGAGGTAAAACTGGTGCACTATGTCATTTCTCTCCCTTCGGATAATGTCAATCCTGCGAAACAGAGGACGCTTTATTAGGCCAGTAGCAAGCCCAAGATTTAGGGCGGAAAAGAAATCTTGCTGGTTACAAAATCCTTTGAGACTTTCCAGCTCACGAAAAGGCAGAACGCGATCACATTTGTCCCACACAACTTTGACAAAGATTAGCCACTTCAGGGTGTTTTCGATCAGGCTGTACATTAGTATTATTCCTTCAAAATACCTAGTTGACTGTTGCCTACTCAGGATAGTCCTGATATCCTTCTCAACCCGTTCGGCAGCATTTGTCAGCTTGTACTCTCGATGCTTCGCCATATCAGCTTCTCCACCACCCGCCTGCCTAGCTCTTCTGCCCTTAAATCCCCTTCGTTTGGTGATTTGCACTTGTAATATACACTTTTTTCTAAAATTAGGGAACAGAAAGCTTCAGGAAGCAATATGGTAGAGTGGGGTTAACACTTCTTGGCATCTCTTGGGGACGGTTGTATTAGCTCACTAATTCGGTAACTTTTAAAAGTTTATCAAAAGGGGTCATGTAATTCAAACCACCATGCCGCCTCAGATGATTATATTCGAATAA
>Ga0326728_10010728_pt1 | contig 21297 bp, 20 predicted proteins | sample MB3enrmetagenome_FD_207602 | JGI IMG/M metagenome (GOLD analysis project Ga0326728, IMG submission 207602) | Lab enriched peat soil microbial communities from McLean, Ithaca, NY, United States - MB31MN | ecosystem: Environmental > Terrestrial > Soil > Wetlands > Peat | place: USA: New York... | reverse complement strand
CCCAATGGGACCCGTCTTTTCTTTTGGAACACGAACACTGGCTGGTCCCCGAAAACATGGACCAGACACGGACACATGTCATCCAGAGTATCCATACCTGGCTGCTCAGAACAAAACAGCATACGGTCCTTATTGACACGGCGACAGGAAACGACAAGGAACGCGTCTGGCAGCCACGGCTCAACCGGTTGAAGACACCGTACCTTGAACGGCTCAAAGCCGCGGGCGTAACTCCGGAAATGGTGGATTATGTGATCCTGACCCACCTTCACGTTGACCATGTAGGGTGGAATACCCGCCGTGCCGGTGACACCTGGGTCCCTACCTTCCCCAACGCGACCTATGTCTTTCCAAAGGCAGAACAGCAACAGTATTCCAACCCGGAGAACTACCCGGAAAATGCCCGTGTCAAGTTCGTCATATACGAGGACAGCGTGCTTCCCGTGGTGAGAGCAGGCCAGGCAAAGCTCGTTGACCCTGACGGCAGTGAGTTCCTTCCGGGAATTTCCCTGTATCCCGTGCCGGGGCACACGAGCGGCCAGATGGCTGTCGGCCTCACATCCTGCGGAAAAGAGGCTCTCTTTGGGGGGGATGTCATGCATCACCCCATCCAGGTGTACCATCCTGAATGGAACTCTGTGTACTGCGAGGATGCAGAAAAAGCCCGTGTTTCACGGAGGTGGGTGCTGGAGTATCTCGCGGACCGGCATGCCCTGTACTTCAGTTCGCATTTCGCCGGGACCTCGGCGGGGCGTGTCACGCGTACAGGTAATAGTTTCAGGTGGAAATTCAGCTAAAACAGGATGAAGCCGGGCGAAGTACCGATATCCGGCAAAAGGTGGGAACATCCCCGGCTTACTGCATCCGGTTCCCTTTCCTGCGCTCTTCGTAAGAGATCTGGGTGCTTCTCCCGGGGGTAAGCTCATCCCGATCATTCTCCTCGTTCTGGAAACGCTCTTCCAGCGGGATGCTGGCACTCCTCCCTTTGGTGAGGGTCCGGTCCTCTTCCCGGGAACCCTGGAAACGCTCCTCGAGAGAGATCCGGCTGCTTCCCCCTTGCGTGAGCTCTTCCCGGTCCTGCCTCACACTCTGGAAGCGCTCCTCTAACGGGATGGCCGTGCTCTGCACGCGGGCCCCGGGGGGGCCCCGGGGAAGATCACGCGGCGAATCCCCATCCGGGATGAAATCAATCCCGACATTCGATGTATCACCGGCTCGCATCGCAGGACGCCGTGCCGGGGATCCGGCAGGGTAATCGTTGGGCCGGGCCGGGGAATGCGACGCGGCAATCCCCCCGGGGCGCCCGGTATCGTCAGAAGTATGCCGGGGACCCGTGTACGCAAATCTGCTACGGCCGGGCTCCCCCGCCGATGAGCCCCGGATCTTCGCCACCTGTTCATCGATCTCCGCGTCAGTCTCGTGCTGGCTTTTTTCCGTGAACATCAGGAACTGGAGGAAGGCTTCGGGCTCGCGGAAGACCGATGCGTTGATCCTCTCGCAGACAAGCCTCCGCTCGACATCGCCATACCACCCGCCCGTGCGTATGGTGATCGCACCACCGCCGGGCTCAAAGACATAGACCCGCTCCACGCTGCCATCGCGCCCGAACGCGGTCTCGGCGATCCCGTTTCCTTCAAACGTGAAGGTCTTTCCCACTGCACCGTAGTCCCCGCCTTCCCGCATCACGATCTGCCGGCCGCCGGCCTCGTACCGGAACGTCCGGGGTGGCTGCCCGAAGGAAAAGGTCTCTTCGAGCATCCCGTAGTTGTCGAATACGAACCTCCTTAAGATCTTTCCCGGCTGTGCGGGATCGTTTTCCGTCATCGTGCTGGAGGACGGATCGAACCGGTAGAGCCTGCGGGTCACATCGTGGCTGTCCTGTACCCGGATGCCGCTCACACCGTAACGGTACACACGGCTAATCGACTCCCGCTGGCTCCCGGTAAATTCGGTGATGACTGATTCTGTCATTCCCCTCTACCTCACGATCTGCCTGATTTTTTAACGTTACTTCTTCTGCGCATAAAAGGGTTGTTCTCCCTTGGGAGGAGAACCGGGCCTGGCAAACGCGCCTGCTTCGTAACCTTCATTCCTTCCTGCTGCGTATAGTAACGGTAATATGGCAGAAGAATTCCCGGGGACTTCCCCGTTACCGGTACCTGTACCGGCATCTCTGCCGGTGGCAGAACCGGAACGCGCCCCGATGGAGCATGGTAAGACCCTGCATCTTGCGAACTGGTCTACCCGGTTCTGGGCATGGCTGATTGATGTTGTCCTTGTTCTCCTTCTCCTCAACATTGTTGATTCGATTATCTTCGGTGTAATTCATCCCTTCTGGGAATTCCTGGGCGGGAGGTTCCTGGATCTCGGTATCCATTCGCTCTTCTTCTTCCTGTACTGGACTGTCTTTGAAAGTTACAAAGGACAATCTATCGGCAAGATGGTGATGAACATCCGGGTCGTGAACCGCGACGGCACGAGGATCCACTGGGGGACTGCCGCTGTCGAGAGCCTGGGAAAGGCGTTTATCCCCATCCTCGCTCTCGACTGCCTGATCGGGTGGCTTGCAATGCCGCAGACAAAACTCCGGGTCTTCAACCGGATCTCCAATACCATCGTCATAAAAACCGATTACCGGGAGCCCGAGGGTTTCGTGTACGTCAGGGAAAAGGAATAGGACGGCTCTCCCCGCCCCCTCATTTTTGCCGTTTTCTTTTTGTTTTTCCTGTCAATCGTTTTTTTACCGTTATATTCCGGATCTTATGGCCCGGTTCGCAGACTTTATTGGTTCAGCCGCCGTATGGGAGACTATGCCTCCCGCCCCGGATCCGGCGCCCGACATCGAATCGATGTACCGCCAGAAGGACGGCAGGGTCTTAATCGAGATCAAGCTGAACTCCGTGCTCCAGCTCTTCAACTCCTTTGATCCCGCCCCTTTCTATGAGAAGGAGCTCGACACGGAAGCGGAATCCTACATCGTGGATACGGTCCAGGACTTCCCGGCGAAGACAAAATTCATGATCCACATCTACCTTCCGGCCGCTCTCGCTGAGACTGATGAGGCAAAGAAGATTATCCCCGCCATTCACAACCATTTCCGCTACCGGATGCTGGTGACCGAACGAAAGTTCCGGGCGAGGTTCCGGTTCGGCCGGTTCAGCCTTATTGTCGGGCTCTCGTTTCTGGCCATTGCCCTGATAGCAAGCGGGCTTGTTGCAACGCTGAACAATTCGTTTGTCGCCCAGCTCATTTCCTATGCGCTCCTGATCATCGGCTGGGTGGCGATGTGGCAGCCGGTTACCACGCTCCTGTACGAGCTCTGGCCGATCATCCGGCGCAAGAAGATCTACGAGAGGATCAGCACGATGGAGATCGAGATCCTGCCGCTCCCTGCGTGATTTTCCCGGCAAAAAGAGGATAAGGGGCTCAGATCTGATCTATCTGCGGCAGGAGCTGCTGTTCGAGCTGTTTACGGCAGGCGTCGCAGAAACCCTTCTTTTTCCCGTTGAGTTCGTCAAGGGTGTCCGGGCAGAACATGATGCACTCGCGGTTGGTGCAGTGAGGAAGGCCCATCAGGTGGCCGACCTCGTGCGCCCCTTCCTTGACAATCCGGTCGATCAGGTCCTCATCGCATGCGTCAAGCCCGTAATATTCGTTTGCAAGCCGGTCCGTGGAGACAACTGCTACCCCGGTGGACTCCCGTGCAAGGCCGAAGAGGGCAGAGTGGCCGCAATTGAAGAGGTCCTGGCTGACCACAAGGAGGATGGGATCGGACATACGGTGCTGGTGTTTGTATACTTCAAGGTGGTCCAGCTGTGCCTGGGCATCGATCTGCTTTCGCGCATTCACAAAGCCCATGATACGCACCGGGTTCTCAACAACCGTGGTATGCAACCCGGTGACTGCCGAGATCATCCGTTCGACCGGCCGTTGCAGGCCTTCCGGGGAGAGCTGATCCCAAAAAATATGGAGCCGCATCGCTCAATTCTATTGGATGGATGGCTATAAACATATTGAGCACTGCTGCGGCGCATATATCGCATCACGCTACCGCAATCCCGTCGAGATCGGGGTGGGGAATAATCCCGATGCCGCGCGGTGCATCCATGAGGCGGGGGTTCGCGTGCGTGCCACCGATATCCGTGCGTGCAACGTGCCGCCCTGGCTATCCTTCGCCCGTGACGATATTTTTTCGCCCGACCTGTCCTGCTATGCGGGCGCCGACGTCCTGTATGCCGTGCGCCCGGCCGTGGAGATGATCCCGCCGATGATCGCGCTCGCAAGAACGATCGATTGCGACCTGGTGGTCTGCCACCTGGGTTTTGAATCTTACGGGGACGGCGGGACGGTCGTCGACTGCGGCGTACCGCTCCACTTTTATTACCGGCGGGGTCAGAACCCGTCAAAGAGCGTGGACTGATTTTTGGCCGCCGGTTTCTTATCGGATGCATCCGGTGCCGGCGATGGCGCGGGTATGGGCTCTTCCTGGGGCATCTCCGGCCGGGTATCCGGTGGTGGAGGTGCGGGTGCAGCGGCCGGATCCTGCTCCCCGGCGGCACTCGTTTTGGTTTTCCTTCCTTTTTTCTTCTGTTCCAGTTCCTTATCGCGCTCCGTTTTTGTTACCGCCCGTACGATCTCCTGCGCCCGGGCCCGGTCGTTGAGGAAAAAGTTGAGCCCGTCTGCGTCCAGCACCAGTTCGCGCGTGAAGGTCTCGGGGTCGAGCCCGACAAGAAGGCCGATGATGTCCAGGTACTTCTCGCGCAGGGTGGACTGAGGAAGCTGCATGGTGGCCGCAACGCGTGAGAGAACGGAGAAACGGATCGCTTTTTGTTTTTTGGCCGTGGACATCTTTTGCCAGCGCTCCGGGGGAAGGATCCTGGCGTGGATACCTTTCCCGCCGGCCGCATCGGCGACGCCTAGGAGCATTACCGTCGTCGCGTACCGCCAGAGCGTGTAGTACTGGCGCCGGTAGGTATACCCGATGTACTCGTCGGCACGCGCAAGCGAACGGTAAGCCCGTTCCACCGCGCCGGTATCGGCAAGAAGGTGCACGCTCCCCTCCACCCACTGCTCGATGTTATCGGGCGTATCTTCGATGTCCCGTGAGATTTTCATCAGGTCCTCGTCCGTGGCCTTCCCGAACACTGCCCCGACGAGGGAAAAGATCGAAACCCGTTCGTCTTTCTGGGAGGTGTGCACCTCGTCACCGCCGATCGATTCGCGGCCGATTGCCGAGGCATACAGCATGTTCACGGCGGCCCGCACGTCCCCCCCGGCACTTTCGGCTATCCCGTGGACTGCCGCTTCCGAACAGGCGATCTTCTCCTTTGCGCAGATGAATTTGAGCCGGGGTGCGATCGACCGCGCCGGGAGCGCCCTGAACTGGACCGGCTCGCAGCGCAGGCGGAGATCCGGGGCAAGGCCGTAGAGGTCGTTTGCGATCAGGATAATGGGCTGCCGGGCGTTTTTTATGCACTCGATGATTGCCTTGGCCCCGCCCCGGTCGGCAGTGCCCTGCAGGTTGTCGGCTTCGTCCATCACGATAAGTTTTCTTGACGATCCGGTCAGGCTTGCCGTGGTGCTGCCGGCGCCGGCAATCCGCTCTATAACGGCGGCGGTCCTCTGGTCGCTCGCATTGAGCTCGATCACATCCCAGTTCATATCGCGGGCAAGCGCGTACGCGCTTGACGTCTTGCCGATACCGGGCTTGCCGTAGAGGAGGAGAGGTTTTGACCGGGCAGTCCAGGTACGGGCCCAGTCCGCCATCTGGCGGATCGCGGTCGCGTTGCCGACGATATCCGCGAGGTGTTCCGGCCGGTATTTCTCTGCCCACTCCATACCAAAGGAGTCGACCCCGTATCAAATAAATTATCTCTGATGAGGCCACACATAGCGTACAGCAATTATCCAGTTGTTTATACCCGGGTGACAAGTGTGGTTTCCGACTGCTCCACAACAAAGATCGCGCACGTGGTCAGGGAATATGAAGGCGTGAAGCGGAAACACGCCATCGGAGAGATGGTCAAGGCCCTCAGGATCGATGCCCCCCATGTCGTCGCCTCATTCGGCGAGGATGCGGCAGTCATCGAGCACAACGGCGAGGCCCTGCTCCTTGCAGCCGATGGCATCTGGAGCCGGCTCATGGAGGCAGACCCGTACTGGGCAGGCTACTGCTCGGTTCTTGTCAATATCCACGATATCGCCGCCATGGGTGGAAAACCGATCGCGATGGTTGATGTCTTCTCGATGCCAAAGGATACCCGCATCCACGAGCAGGTGGTCAGGGGAATGCATGATGCGTCTGCGCAGTTCGGTGTGCCGATCGTCGGGGGGCACCTGCATCCCGATGCGCCGTACAGCGTGATCGATGTCTCTATTCTCGGATCCGCCCGGCTCGACTCAATCATTTACTCCAATACTGCGCAGGTAGGCGACCGTATCATCGCTGCCATCGACCTTGCGGGGCGCGTCCACCCGTCCTGTGCGCTCAACTGGGATTCGGTGACCATGAAGACGGCTGCACAGGTACGTGCACAGATAGCGCTCCTTGAAGAGATCGGACGTGATCATCTCGTCACCGCGGGAAAAGATATCAGCAACCCCGGCCTTATCGGGACGATAGGAATGCTCCTTGAAGTGAGCGGGAAAGGTGCCGAGCTCGATCTCGGCCGCGTGCCAAAACCCGATCTTGCGGCAAACAACATGACCTTTGAACAGTGGGTGAAGATGTACCCCGGCATGGGTTTTGTCCTGACAGCACGGGAAGAGCATGTCGGTGAGCTGGTCCGGCGCTTTGCTGCCGTCGGGATAACGGCACAGGTCATCGGTACCGTGGATGCCACACGGGAGCTCAGGATCCGGTATGACGGGAACGAGGCGCAGGTCTTTGATTTTATCGAAAACGGCATCACCTGCCTCTCTCCCGGAGAGGTCCCATGCAGGCATCAGTAAAAAAGATCGGGATCGGGATCGGGGCCGATGCAGAAAGGGTTATTGAAAGTGTCTGCCGGGTCAGCGTTCCGTGCGATATCGTCTGTTACTCCCGGCCGGGCACTGCCAGAATACCTGCCGATCATCCCCGTGTGCGGCTGGCGGAGAGCGAAACACCTGAATCAGCGCTCGTTTCCGACCTGGTGACGGGCGCAATAGACGCAGCAGTCCGGGGCACACTCCCGGCAAACGCTACCCTGCAGGCACTCAGGGCGGCCGCAGGGGTCGACCGCCTGGAGCGGATTGCACTTTTAGAGACCGCAGCCGGGAAAAAATTCCTGTTTGCCCCGGTGGGGATCGATGAAGGGTGGACGGTCGCCGATAAGCTTGCGCTCATCCGGAAAGGCCGGCTGGTTGCCCGGCGGTTAGGCATTCCGGAGAACGTGGGCGTCCTCTCGGGCGGCCGGTTTGGGGATGTCGGCCGGCATGCCTTGGTGGACCGGAGCATGGCCGATGCCGAACTTGTCGCACGGCTCGGGGATGCGGTGCACTACGAGATCCTGATCGAGGATGCGATCGAATCCTGCGGGCTGATTATCGCACCGGACGGGATATCCGGCAATCTGGTCTTCCGTACGCTTGCATTTCTCGGAGCCGGGCACGCGCATGGCGCGCCTGTCGTAAATATCGATAAAATTTTTGTGGATACCTCGCGCGCCTCACCGGAATACGCGAATGCGCTATTGCTCGCAGCATCATTGCTGGAATAAATTTTAGTCGCTTAAAGAGGCTTTTTTTTAAAAACAAACCATTCTCCGGCAATAAAAAATATTCTGCGAAATTCTGGAGCGCGTTTTGCCTGAACGGTTCGGCAAGCCTTCCGATATCGTTTTACTAATCAAAATGGGGTATTTTCCCCAAAAGTTTTTATATATGCCAATATACTTTCTTGTTGAGGTAAGAAAAATGGCAGATTTACCAATTGCGGCAGTTGTACGCATTGCAAAGAAGAACGGAGCCGAAAGAGTAGGCAGCGATGCAGCCGAGGCGCTCGTGGTAAAAGCTGAGAAGTATATCGCCCAGCTCACGAAGGAAGCAAACAAGCTCGCGGAGCACGCGGGAAGAAAGACGATCAAGAAAGAAGACGTTGATCTCGCATCGAAGTCCAACTGATCAACTCTTTTTTCTTAGTATACCCGCACACCGGTGCGGGATTGTTTCAGGCCGCTTTTAGGGATGACGGCTTTTTGTAATCGCCGGCTCACCTGCAAAAGCGTGATGGTGATTCTTCCGGCCAGCGTCCATTGTTCCGTTACCGAGCCGGGTTTCCCACCGGTAAACGGAAAATGGGTTTGATGTTTTTTTAGGTTTTTCCTCTCCCCGCTTACGCACCCCCGCGTCTCCCTTGACCGGCAAGTCTTTTACGCTGCATGGATACATCTCCTTTGGGACATCTGCATGCACGAGATCTGCCCGCACTGCGGTAAGGTATCAAACGAGGATTCGCCGCGGTTCTGCAGCGGATGCGGTGCCCGTATGGACGGGAAAACCCCGGCCAGGTACCCTTGTTATACCGGCAATCCTGCCCCGGTGCGGGAAGAGCAGAAGAGCGCGTTGATAGCCGGGGTCTGCTCGACAGTCCTTCCCGGACTCGGCCAAGTCTACAACGGCGAGACCGCGAAAGGTTTTACCCTCTTTATCCTGACAGGAGCGGGACTAACGTTAGGGTTGGTTTTATCAGCGATCCCCGGTCTCGTCGCTTCGATCACCGGACCCATCATCTGGCTTTATGCGATATACAATGCCCATTCAACGGCAGGAAAGATGAACCGTGGTGAGATCCCGTTTCGCGAGATGCGGATGCTCCACGCGATCCTGTTTGTCGTGTTTGCCATCGCCGTCGTTGTTGTTAGGCTTATCCTTCTCTACGTGATGGTTGTCGAACCGCTGATGTCCCAGCTTGGCACGCTTGATTCCGGCAATTTCAACCAGCTGTTTGGCACCAGCGGATTCATCTGACCACCAGGCAAAAAAACGCTAAAATCTGTGTGCCGTAACCTTCACGGGGGGCGGTCATTTCATTTCACCGGGAATCGGGATTTCCTGACCGTTCAGGCCCCCGTTTTTCATGAAGAGGCGGCTTTTCCCCTACAGGCGGCTCACCCCCTAGTCGCACTGTGCACGTGAGGGGCAGAGGATCCCTGCTCTGGATGCCGCAATAAAAATGACGGTGAGCGAAGGTCGGCGGGCGGGTCAGCTGGCACCCTTGGTACCGGCACGAAAAAAGACCATCCCGGCATTGAGGTGTAATTCATAATAATAAAACAAGATATATTATCAATATTGAACAATATCGAACGATGAAATCGAGGCCATCTTGTACCGCATTCTCTATGTCGACGATGAACCCGCCCTGCTTGAAATCGGCAAACTCTTCCTTGAGCAGAGCGGCCAGTTAATCGTTGACACTATCACCTCTGCCCCGGCCGCACTTGCTCTCCTCTCTTCAAAGAGCTATGACGCCATTATTGCTGACTACCAGATGCCGGACATGGATGGCATCGAATTTTTGAAAACGGTCAGAGCGTCGGGAAATTCCATCCCGTTTATCCTTTTCACCGGCCGTGGCCGGGAGGAAGTCGTCATCCAGGCCTTAAACGAGGGGGCCGACTTCTATCTCCAGAAAGGCGGGGAGCCAAAAAGCCAGTTCACCGAGCTTTCGAACAATATCCTCTATGCCATGATGCGCCGGCGTTCGGAAGACTCGCTGAGACAGAGCGAAGCCCAGCTCAGGCAGATCATTGACCTGGTGCCACACATGATCTATGCCAAGGACCGGGACGGGAAATATCTCCTCGCAAACCGTGCGGTCGCTGAGGGGTACAACACGACGGTTGCCAACCTTGAGGGAATTTCCCATGCCCGGTTCCACAGCGATCCAGTCGAGCTCAGGCACATGCTCGAGGACGACCGCGAAGTCATGATGACGGGAAAGACCAAGTTTATCCCGGAGGAACCGTATGTTGATGCGTTCGGAAAACACCGTTTTCTCCAGACGACCAAAGTCCCCTTCACGACGTCCGGCAACAACCAGCAGGCCGTTCTTGGGATCTCCATCGACATTACCGAACACAAGAGGGTTGAAGAGGAGCTGAAGAAGAAAAACGAGGAACTCAATGCATCCTATGAACAGCTGACAGCGACTGAAGAAGAACTCCGGGAGAATTACAATGAACTTGCAAAAAGCCAGAAGCTGCTGTCCGAGAGCGAGACTCAGTACAGGAACGTGGTCGAGGACCAGACAGAATTCATCTCCCGGTTCTTACCGGACGGCACCCATGTCTTTGTGAACGAAGCATACTGCCGGTATTTCGGCCTGAAACGTGACGGGATCCTCGGGCACCGGTTCAGGCCGGAGATCCCGGTCGAAGACCGGGAGATCGTGAAAAGGTTCTTTGCATCCTTAACCCCGGACCACCCGGTCGATTCCATCGAACATCGCATTATCATGCCTGACGGCAGCATCCGATGGCAGCGGTGGAGCGACCGGGCAATCTTCGACAGGGAAGGGCATATCCGGGAATACCAGTCGGTAGGCAGGGACGTTACCGACAGGAAAAATGCCGAAAATGAACTCCAGGCTGCCTATGAGCAGATTACCGCTGCAGAAGAAGAACTGCGCGCCCAGTACGACGAACTCAGGAATCGCGAACAGGTGATCCGGGAGAGTGAACAGAAACTCCAGGGAATCGTCCAGGGCTCTCCCATCCCGCAGTTTGTCATCGATAAAGACCACCGGGTTGTCAGCTGGAACCGGGCACTTGAGGACTACAGTGGCGTGAGCGCAAAGGAGGTCGTCGGTACCACGCATGCCTGGAAAGCGTTCTATGACAGCGAACGGCCGGTGCTGTCAGGCCTGCTGGTGGAGAACAACACCGGGAAAATCAGGGAATTTTACGCCGGGAAAATCCACAAGTCAAAATATGTCGAGGGCGCGTGCGAAGTGACTGACTTTTTCCCGAGGATGGGGGGGCACGGCATCTGGCTCCATTTTACTGCCGCACCCATCAGGGACGATGAGGGAAATATCATCGGCGCAGTCGAAACACTCGAAGATATTACCGAACGAAAGAAAGCAGAGGAAGAACTGCAGGTTTCCTATGAACAGCTGGCGGCGACCGAAGAAGAACTCCGGCACCAGTTTGACGAGCTGAAAAAGAGCGGGGATGAACTCCGCGAGAGCGAGGAGAAATTCAGGACCCTCTTCAATAACGCAAACGATGCGATCTATCTCCATGAAGTACTGCCGGACAACAGGCCCGGGAAATTCCTTGAAGTCAATGACACCCTGTGCAGCCGGCTGGGGTATACAAGGAAAGAGCTGCTCGCCATGACCGTCGGTGAAATTGTATCGGATGCGCACCGGCAGAGGATGGGGGAGATCAGCGAGCAGCTGACCCGGGAAAGGATCCATTCATTTTACGGGGAGCACAAGAGAAAGGACGGGTCGGTATTTCCGGTAGAGATAAACAGCCACAGGTTCACGTTTTCCGGCAGGGAGATCGTCCTTGTTTCGGCCCGCGATATCACTGAGCGCAAACAGGTGGAGGAAGCAATCCGGGAGAGCGAGGAGAAATTCCGGGGCATCTTTGACTCGATAAATGATGGTATTCACATTCACGAAATTACACCGGACGGGAAGCCCGGGAAATTTATCGAAGTAAACGAAGTCGCCTGCAGGATGCTGCAGTATACCCGCAAAGAACTGCTGGAGCGTGGTCCCCTTGATTTTGTCACCGAATTCCACAACCGGCCTTTCAATGACATCATCGCAGAATTGTCAGCCACAGGCCACTCGATCTTCGAGACCGAGCACCGGAGAAAGGACGGGACCATTTTTCCGGTCGAGATCAATTCCCACGTGGTCGGTCTCAAAGGAAAAAAGGTGATGGTATCGGTGGTCCGGGACATTACCGAGCGCAAACAGGCAGGGGAAGCACTTCAACAGGCGAACAAGAAGATCGCCCTCCTCACCAACATTACGCGGCACGACCTCAACAACCAGATCCTTGCACTGAACGGTTTTGTTGAGCTGCTTCACGAGAAGATCGCCGACCCCGCTCTTGAGAATTATTTCACCTGGATCATGCAGGTCAGCGACCGTATATCCTCTATGATCCAGTTCACCAAGGCGTATGAATCAATCGGGGAAACGACACCACGATGGCAGGATATACGGGATCTTGTGGAGACTGCGGCAAAGCAGGTCCCCACGGGAAATATTGTAGTGCAAAACGATCTCCCCGGTGGTGCAGAAGTGTTCGCCGACCCGTTGATTGTCAAGGTTTGTTACAATTTGATAGACAATGCAGTGCGTCATGGCAGGGGGATCACTACTATCACGTTCTCTGCCGAAGAACATGACGGCGCTTTTGTCATTGCGTGCGAAGACAATGGAGATGGCATACCCGAAGCGTTAAAGGAAAAGATCTTCGAGCAGGGCTTTGGGAAGAATACCGGCCTCGGCCTCTTCCTCGCCCGCCTGGTCCTCTCGATCACCGGCATTACCATCAGGGAAACCGGCGAGCCGGGCAAAGGTGCCCGGTTCGAGGTAACCGTTCCACGAGAAAAATACCGGACCGGATGAATCCCACGGCATACGCCGGGTTACCGGTAACCGGCAGGATTTTTCCTGCGTGAAAACAAACATGGCAACTGCTGCCGTACCCGGATTGTTCACTTAAATTTCTCTCCCGCTCGCAAACGATCGGCTGCCCTCCTCCCGGTGTGCGTGGAAATCGAGCAGGCGTTTTATTTCGTCGTACACTTTTCCCTTATCCTTTGCCCCGGTAAAGAGGATCCTCGTGCCGTCGATATCGTCCTTGAGGTACGCCGCCTCGTCATACACGATGAGCATGATCTGGTCGTCCGGCCCGAAGAGGTGCTCTTCGTACTCCCCTTTCATGTACCGTTCGCGCTGCTCCTTTGTCGGCGCTGCATACTTGTTATCGTAACGGAAAACACCCATCATAATCACCTGCAACAATGTCGTAAAGAAGATCGGGGGCGAACCATTCACCTGTGCACGCGAAAAGGCGATGCCATGCCCGGCCCTCCCCAAAGGTTCAGAATGATCCCTTTGTACTCGGGATGCCCTTTGATTTGGCACTCTTTGCCATCGCATCGCCAAGCGCAATCCCGAACGCCTTGAACACCGCCTCGCACTGGTGGTGATCGTTCCTGCCGGAGAACATGATATGGGCCGTGATACCGGCATGGATGCAGAGAGTATAGAAGAAGTGTTCGAAGAGATCGGGGGGGATGTTCCCGAGCGTACGGGAGCCAAAGGTGCCGGACCAGACCAGGTATCCCCTCCCCCCACAGTCAAGCGCTACCTGTGCGAGGGACTCGTCCATCGGGATGATCGCGTGCGCGAACCGGCGGATGCCCCGGCCGTCCCCGACCGCCTGCTTCACTGCGTCACCGATCACGATCCCCACGTCCTCGATCGTGTGGTGGCAGTCAACGCCAAGATCACCGGTCGCCTTTAAGGTAAGGTCGAATCCCCCATGCTTTGCCATCCCGGTGAGCATATGGTCGAAAAACGGGATGCCGGTCTCCGCCGAAACCTTCCCGGTCCCGTCAGGGTTGAGCGTGAGTGCGATCTTCGTCTCCTTTGTCTCCCGTGCAAGCGTAACGTTCCTCATCGAGATTCCTCTAGTGCCTCTGAAAGGTTAATCTTTCCGCTGTACAGCGCCGAACCGAGCACCGCCCCGTACGCCCCGGCATTCCGCAATGCGGCAACATCCGCACGCGCCGATACGCCGCCGGCAACGACTACCGGCACATGGACACGGGAAATAAGCTCCCGGACCGGTTCGATGGCAACGCCCTGCTGCAGCCCCTCGACATCCACATTGGTGTAGAGCAGGAAACCGGCGCCAAGTTTTTCGAAGGTTTCCGCCCAGCCGATATAATCGCCGGCGGTTTCCTGCCAGCCGTGGATCGCGACCTCCCCGCCCTTCGCATCTACGCCTGCCATCACCCGGTCGCTGCCAAATTCTGCGGATAATGTGCGAATACTCTCCGGTTGCCGGATTGCAAAGGTTGACAGGATAATCCGGGTCACACCGGTCCCGAGCCAGCGGCCGGCGTCCTCAACGGAGCGGATCCCGCCGCCGAGCTCGATCTCGAGTCCGGTATCTTTCACCAGCGCCCGGATCAGGTCAGCGTTCTTTGCCGACTCCCCGAATGCACCGTCAAGGTTGACCACGTGCAGGGCATCGGCACCGGCATCGAGCCAGCGGCGGGCGCAGGAGAGCGGATCACCGTACGCGGTTGCGCTCTCCCGTTTTCCCTGCACGAGCTGGACGCACCTGCCCCCGAGGATATCTACGGCAGGAAAGATCCTCATAGGTATCAGCGGATCATCCGTTCGATGGACATGACAAGGATGTCCCGTGCGCCTGCCCGTTTCAACGAGTTGATCAGCGCATAGACCCGCTCTTCGTTTACGACCGCGTGAACGGCGACCATATCATCGGTCGAGGCGACATCCATCACAGTCGGGCCGGAGAGCCCGGGCAGTACGCTTTTTATCTTCTCGAGCGATGCCCGTTTCACGTTCATCATCAGGTAGCATTGCCCTCGTGCCCGTATGACGCTTTCAAGAGCAAGGTGGATCTCATCGATCTTTTCCCGTTTGGTCTCAAGTGACCGGCGGTTTGCGATCAGGAAGGTGGAGGTGGCAAGCACCTCGTCGAGAACCCGGAGCCGGTTGGTCTTTAGGGTGTTACCCGAACTCGAGAGATCGACAATCGCATCGGCGATCCCCAGATAGGGTGTCGCCTCGCAGGCCCCGCCGACAAGGACGATCGTGACCGGCACGTGCCGTTTTGCAAAATACTGCTTTGTGATGACCGGGAACTCGGTCGCGATCTTTGCCCCTTTGAGGTCGTGGACGGATGAGATATCCGAATCCTCGCGGACGGCAAGCACGAGCTTCGCTTTTCCGATCTGGAGATCGAGGAGTTCCCCGACATCGGATTCGCGCTCGACGACCATATCGTGGCCGGTGATGCCGAGATCTGCTGCTCCCGTCGCTACATATTCGGGAATATCGATGGGCCGGGCAAACAGGATCTCTACATGGGGGTCGAGCGTGCGGGCGATCAGCCGGCGCTCGGCAATGTCCGGCAGGTGGAGCCCGCTTTTTTCCATCAGGTCCATAATCGGTGCTGCAATTCTTCCCTTGTTAGGGATGGCAAGCCGGATCATGCCGGAAAAAGCAGGGGGTTCGGCCGGTGCCGGGCCGGATCTCTTTGTTCCGCCTTGTTTCTTTTTAGAAGGTCTTGAGTTCGCCACGGATTACCTTCTCCGTGATGCTGGTCACGTTCGCGAGGTTGTCGTCGACAATCCCATGGATCTCGCTGTCGATATCTGCGAGGGTTACCCCTTTCCTGGGCAGCACCTGGACGCTCGCCACGAGCGGGAGATCGATCGGTTTTCCGATCTGGGAGAGCAGCCGGACATACATCTCCTCGATACCGTCAACCTTTTTGACCGATTCCTGCGCGATCCGGGTCGAGAGGAGGTTATAGATCTTGCCGATATGATTGATGGGGTTCTTGCCGCTCGTGGCCTCCATGCTCATCGGACGGTTGGGGGTGATAAGCCCGTTGCAGCGGTTGCCCCGGCCGACAGAGCCGTCGTCGCCCATTTCGGCCGATGTACCGGTGACGGTTAAAAACACGCTCTTGTTTTTGATATCGTCCGCGGTGTTGACGTGCACCGCGACCTTGCGTTTCGTGCTTTTCTTTGCAACCTTCCCGATCTCTTCGGCGAGAAGTGCCATGTAGTCCTGGTATTCTTTAATGCCAGCACAGTACTTGTCGACAATGGCGCAGGCAATGGTAAGCGTGATTGTATTCCCGTCACGCAGGCCCATGATCTTGATGTCCTGCCCGATTGCGGGATATTTTTTGCGGAGTTTCGTATCGATATAGTCCGAAGTATTCCGGATAATGGTCTCCACATCGGAGAATGGTGCATGCCCGACCCCGAACGAGGTATCGTTGGAGCGCGGGACCTTTCCCTGCTTGGGCTTGAAGACGTCCCGCAGGTCGGTTGAACCGGTCCCGAGCCGGCTGTCGATCATGACATCCCGGGTGAGGTTGAGCTCGGGCAGGATCTTGTGGAGGTACGCGTGTGCTGCCTCGACCGCGACCGCATCGGTCGGGACCGTGACGCCATTGAACTGTTTTGTCGCCCGGCCATCGATTAAAACATAGATCGGCCGGATCATCTTCCCGCCGCCGAATTTCGGGCATGATTCGCCGGCAACGACCTCGCCCTGGTCGGTGTTGTGGTGCAGGACGACACCAAATTCATCGAGATATACCCGGCAGAGTGCCTGGGAGATCGACTCGGCAATACCATCTGCAATGCTGTCGGGATGACCGAGGCATTTGCGCTCAACAAGTTCAATCCGCTGCTTTTCGAGAGGGATCTGATTCAACGCTTCAATCTGAATATTTCTTTTCATTAAACTTCCTCGGGTTCTCACGTAATCGTACTAATACAAGAGACTGGATTTCATATAACAATTTCTTTTTTTTTTAAAAAAAACGGTAATATCCGGCGTTTTTTTATGCCGTTTGCAAAAATCAGAGAAATTATGAGTGCGCCGGTGTACCCGTCAGCGCCTCAAAAATTTCTGCAGGATGGTCATGTCGCTGCCCCGGGGGGTCTTTTTCACCGGGGGGCGGCGCGGTGTGAGATCCTCATCAGTCTCATCGTCGTCATGAACCTCTTCAATTTTCGGGACCTTGCGCGGCTGGGGGGCGGTATTCACTGCTGGTGCCGGGACCGGGCGCGGGATCGTTTTTGACAGCCGCGCCGCCGGATCAGTCCGCGTGCGCCCGAGTTGTGTCCCGCATCCCGGGCAGAAGTTTGCCTTTCCGGGGAGTTTCTTTCCACAGTTATGGCAGAACTGCGGGTTGTCAGCCGGCTCTTCCGGTACTACCGTCCTGCGCACTGCCGGTTTTTCCTCAGCGGCGACTCCCCGCGAGGGTTCCGGAATGGGCCGGCGGACGGGTTCGGATATGCTTCTTACCGGCTGGACCGGGGTCTGCCGCACCGGCTGCACGGGATTATTCATCGCCGTTCGCATCGCCTCATGGACCTCCGGCTTCCTGACCGTCGGCGCATCGCCCCTGACGGGCGTGGGTATCCCGCGGCTTACCGGAACCCTGCGCGGCTGGGGCTCTTCTACTGCCCTGACCTGCACCCGTCTCTGGGGCAGGACTTCCGGCTCGGGCTCCGGTTCGCGGGCGAGGGGGATCAGCCGTTTTACCGGCGGCTGGCGTTCATGCTCCTTGAGCGGCTTTCTTGCCGGGTGCAGTTCTTCCTGCCGGACCGGGGATTTCACCGGCCGGGCAGGGGGGGCTTCCTCCGGTTCTTCTTCGGGCTCCTCTTCTTCCATCGGCTCCGGCTCTCTTTGCAACGGGGCCGCCGCCTTGCGTGGTTTTTTTGACACCGGCTCTTGGCTGAGCAGCGAGATCCAGTCGTCGGTTTCACCCGTGCGGTCGGTACCGTTCTGGGTAAAAACCAGTTTCATGGTCTTGATCTCATCATCGGCAGATTTTACCGAGAGTACCAGTACCGGGTCTGCATTCTCCGAGTATTCCACGATGCTGTCGGTAATGGTGTCCCGCGGGATGTCCTTTGCGGTCACCTTAAGTTTCTTTTCCTGGGTATCGATCAGGAATATGCGCTTGTTGGTGAGATAAGCATGGAAAAAAAACTTTTTTACCGACACGTTGAGGGACCCGATCAGTACCTGTTCGCCCGGCTGGAGAATGGCTGAAAGCCCGCCCTCCTCCTCTTCGCCCTCTCCACGTTCTGGTTCATCGGCCGGGGGGGGTGCCTCCTTTTTCGGGGCTTGCCGGGGCGGGACGCCCCGCTGCGGAGCCTGTGCGCCTCTGCTGCCTGAGGATCGTGCCGGCTGCTGCGAAATTTCGCCTCCGCAGTAACCGCAAACGTCGACGTTATCCCGGATATTCATCCCGCAGTGCGGACACTTTTTCATCCAAGGTCTCCCTGTCCCCTAACCGGAGTAGATAATTATAATGTTCGCATAGGATATGAAAAATTCTCTGATCTTCGCATGATCCCTTCGTGTCACGGTGAAATGGCAGGAACATTCAGGTAGCGGCCACGCAGGTCTGCAACCGCGGCATCGATCGCGGCGGCGTCCGACAGTTCGTGGAGCCAGATGACCGGCGTGCCCCGGAACGCGGTGACAAGGCTGTTGATCCTGCAGGCGGTTTCATCCCCGTCGCGGTAGCACTGGTCGGCCGTGATATTCCCAAAGGAGCGGTCGAGAAGATCCGCAAAGGCGGCATGGCAGCCGGCGACGTGGCATAGTTTTCCCTGCACGTATGCGATGATAAGCCCTTTCCTGCGTGCCTGCTCCTCGTCCTCCATGACAAACGAGCTGAAATCCTCGTCCCCGTAGCGGTTCAGGATCTTCCTGAACAGGGGGTCATTTTTCCTCCGGAGTTCTTCCGTGACCGGTCCGAGCCGGAGCGGGAGGTAGTGCAGGTAACCCTGTACAAAGAGTGGTTTTACCTCGGCAAATGCCGGACATTCAAGGGCTTCCTGCAGGGTGCGCTCCGCATGGCTGAAGAGATCGTGGCGGATCCCGCGTAAAAACCGGAGGCTGGCTGGCCGGAAGTAGAGGGTCTTTGCCGAACCGGGGACAACGAGGGTCCCGTCCCTGAGCGTGGAAAACATAACGGGGATGCCTTCGACCGGTCGTACAGGTTTTTCCTGCCGGTGGACCGGTGGCTGAGGAAGAGGGGTCTTGACTTTTTTTGGGAGGGCCATGCGGTAACGGGAGGTGGGGATGAGGGGGGCCGGCCGTGCGGGCGTGTCCTCTCCTGCCAGCGTCGACCACTCCCCGGGTTTCCGGCAGGAATTGAGGTATTGTCGCCAGCGGGGGTCGGTGATCCGGGCAATGGATACCAGCCGGAACCGGTCTTTCTCCGGGATAAATTTGGCACCGCAGTGCGAGCAGTCCAGATAGAAATCGGTCGGGGGGGTGCCAAACAACCTTTTTCCGGTCACCCGGCCAAGAATACCGGTTTTACAGACCGGGCACCGTGCGAGCCACGCGTCAGTCTCCCCACCGGAGTACGGGTCGCTGCCTGACAGGACGTCCCCGGATCCGATGTGCCAGGTCCATGGAGAAAGCAGCCGGACTCCACGGATCTGCGTATGGGTGGCTGCATCGAGCACCTCGGCCGGCTCTGCAAGGCCGGCGCTCAGGAGAATTTCAGAGATGACCGGCGCGGTCTCTTCCGGGGTATCTCCAAGGCGTTCCCTGAGGCACTCTGCCAGCCCCCCGGGGAAGGTACCGGTTCCCCGGGAGACGGCCCTCAGGGGCAGTGTCCGCAGGACTTCGGCATTCAGGCACTCGAGGGTTACCCCGACAAGGCCTTCGGTGATCCTGATACCTCTTCTGGTAAAGGGGAGCCGCTCAATGCGGCGGCTGATGGTCTCACAGGCCAGCGCATGGATATTTTTCGGGACAGGAAGAAACGCGGCCATGGATCATCACGCTGCTGCTATTCGTTGGAAGAGCGGGTGGATAAACGCTTGCAGGCCAAGGATCGTGTCCGCCCGGCCCGCGGGAGAATCACTTCTGGGCAGCGGCACACCAGCTATCACGGAATTTTTTCGTAATTGCCCGCGCGAAGGCCGGGTATCCAGGTAATCCGGGCCAGGTTATCGGCACAGCCGTCAGCGCAGGCAATGGCGTACCAGGTCTTTTGCCTGTTGTTCCACGCTCTCACGGGACCTGATGTCGCGTATCGCATCGGTACTGTCTACCGTGAGCTGCCCGGCCGGTCTGATCCCGAGATTTTCAAAAAATGCAGTGACCACCCGGGTGACACAGGCAAAATTGCTCCCGCCCCTGCGCCCGGCAACCGAAAAAACCAGCCCCGTTTGTCCCATCCTCCCGCCAGAGAGCACCCGCTCCGCGTGGTAAGCCTGGGCGCGGTCGATAAGCAGCTTGAGCCCCCCGGGAACGGTATTGGTGTAGACCGGGGAACAGACCACAAGAAGCGAAGCACCGCGGATCGCATTGATGATTCCTGTCATATCATCGTCGAACACGCAGGTGCCGGTATTATAGCACTGGTAGCACCCGATGCAGCAGTGGATATCGAGGTCGTGGGGGTAGATTACCCGGGAGGTCATGCCGGCTGTCTGTGCCGCTTCCACGGCCCAGGAAGCGAGAATGCCGCAGTTCCCATCCGGTCGCGGGCTCCCCTGAATGACGACCACGTCGCTGGCCGGGGCCGTTGTACGCCCGGGCAGGGTTTTGTGGTGGCCGGAAAGAAACACGTCCGGGCTGGTGGCAAGCTCGTGCGCCCATTCGTCCGCCTTACGGAGTGCAACGTTTTCTGCAGCGAGGGGAACGAGGGGGGAATACTCGTACGTGTTGGTCCGGTACACGTCGAGGGTACGGCCTTCTGACATTACCGCGAGCTCAAACCTTACCATACCGGGGTAGAGTGCGGAAAAATCCTCACGGTACAGGGTGAGCGTGAACCCGCCATTGCCGGGGCCGATCACCTCGCTCTGCAGGAGTTCCCGGACAGGTTCCGCGGGAGTTTTATTCATACGTCAGGCCAGCCAGCGGTATCCGCGTTTATGTTGTGTACATCCGCTTCACCAGAATAAAATTGCGGTACCGGTCCGGGACGTCCGGTGGCCTGTGGCAATCCTGATATACCAAAAAAGAAAACTCCGGTTACGATGAAAGTAGTCATTGCCATTGCACCGGAAAAATATCGTGACGAGGAACTGGCCGAGCCGGTTGCGGCCCTGGATAACGCCGGGATCGCATTCGATATCGCGTCCACGCGCCCCGGCACCTGCACGGGCATGCTTGGAGGAAAAACTCTCGCTGGGATCTCATTTGATGATATCGACCCGAAGAATTACAAGGGTCTTATCATTATCGGGGGCTCCGGGAGCCAGACCCATCTTTGGGAGGACGACATGCTCACGGGGCTTGCCCGCTATTTCCACGAGACTGATAAAGTCGTCGCTGCGATCTGCCTTGCGCCGGTGGTGCTCGCAAAAGCCGGTATCCTCATACAGAAGAAAGCTACAGTCTATGACAGCCCTGTTGCCGTGATGGAGATGAAAAAAGGAAAAGCGGTGCTTGTCAGCCAGCCCGTAGTGACCGATGGCAGGATCATCACCGCGAACGGCCCGCTCGCCGCAAAGGATTTTGCTGCGGCGGTGGTGAAGGAACTCAAGGACGAGTTCTGGTGAAGGAACGGGAGAACA
>Ga0326728_10010727_pt1 | contig 21298 bp, 16 predicted proteins | sample MB3enrmetagenome_FD_207602 | JGI IMG/M metagenome (GOLD analysis project Ga0326728, IMG submission 207602) | Lab enriched peat soil microbial communities from McLean, Ithaca, NY, United States - MB31MN | ecosystem: Environmental > Terrestrial > Soil > Wetlands > Peat | place: USA: New York... | reverse complement strand
CTGCGACCCGGGACAACTGGAAGGAGATGGCAGAGATCGCACTCCGGTACCGCTGCCCGCTGGTCGTGTCAGTTTCTCATGATATCCCGCTCCTGCGGTCGCTGGTAAAAACGCTGGTTGAATACGGTGTTGCAGATCTTATACTCGATCCCGGTACTACGGTTGAACCGGACCTCGCCGCGACGATCCACGACTTTTCCCAGATCCGCCGTTCGGTCTTCCTGCAGGACGACAATCTTCTCGGTTACCCGCTTCTCGGGGCCCCTATTGCTGCATGGCTATCCCCGGAGATCTCCCCGGAGTTGATCCAGTGGAAAGAGGCATGCACAGCCGCCATGCTGATCTCCCGGTATGCCGACCTCCTGATCCTCCACAGCCTTGACGGGTGGGTACTCCTGCCCCAGCTGATCTGGCGGTTCAATCTCTATACCGATCCCAGAAAACCGGTCTCGGTAGATGCAGGTGTCAGAACATTTGGGACGCCGGATCGGAAATCCCCCGTGCTGATCACGACCAACTACGCTCTCACCTACTTCACGGTAGAATCGGATATCAAATCCGCCGGCATCGACTGCTATCTCGTGGTGGTTGACACTGGCGGTATCAGTGTCGAAAGCGCGGTTGCTGGCCGGTACCTGACCGCAGAGACCATGGCACATGCCCTCCGTGACTACCAGGTCGCCGACATGGTCGACCACCGGTACCTGATCGTCCCGGGCCTTGCTGCCCGGCTGAGCGGCGAGGCGGAGGAGGCAAGCGGCTGGAACGTTATTGTCGGCCCGAAGGACTCCTCCGGCATCGCAGGGCTCCTCAAATCTCGCTGGCCACCTTCTAACGTTTCATCGGGCCGGCCGGCATTGTAGAAATCTGCCAAAAGGATCAAAAACAAGAGGTAGAATCCGGTCGTGCGATTGGGAGCGTGGGGTCAGATGTCCGAGCAGGAAGTCAGGGTCTTTTTCCAGCCGATGAACAGGACGGTAACCATTCCCTGCGGTACTCCGCTTCTTGAAGCCCTGCGCGAGGCAGATGTTGCAATCGAGAGTATCTGCGGGGGAAAAGGGCTCTGCCGGAAGTGCAAAGTCATGCTCACCAGCGGGACATGCACGAATTCACCGCAGCCCGGCGCCCGCCCTCTTTCACCGGAGGAAGTGGCACAGGGATACTGTTATGCCTGCCAGGTAACACTGACCGCAGATGCAGAATTCACGATACCGGTGGAGAGCCGGATCGACTCTCCCAAGATCCTCCTCTCTTCCGAGATTAAGATCGGACGCATTGCTCCTACGGTGAGGAGGTTCCGGGTGGAGATCTCGCTATTGGACGGGCTGCCGTTTGCCGCGCCTTCAATCCGTCTTGCGGGATATAATGGCGGACGACCACACATGAGTGATGATATATATCGGTTCCTCCGGACTGCCTCCGGACCTCTCATCGCTACGGTCTCACAGGTCAGTACACCGGAAATAATCGATGCGGTGCCGGAGACCGGCAAGCATCACCCCCTTTATGGAATGGCCATCGATATCGGAACCACAACGGTGGTCGGATGCCTCGTGGATCTTGAGACTGGCGAGATTGTGGAGACCGGATCGACGCTCAACCGCCAGATCACTTATGGCGAGGAATTGATCACCCGGATCGGTTTTACCAGTCTTCCTGATGGCCTTGCCACCATGCAACGGGCAGCGGCGGAGAGCATCAATACCGTGATCGCCCTAGTCTGTGGTGCAGCAATCGTTGACAAAACGGATATCATGGATATCTGTGTTGCCGGAAATACGGTGATGAATCACCTGCTCTGCGGCATCGACCCACAGTACCTGGAGATGGCAAATGCGCCGGTCTCCCGGATACCGATCATCCGGCATGCACGGGAGGCCAGGCTCTTTTCACGCCCGGAAGCATCGGTATACTGCCTGCCAAATGTCAGCCGGTTCGTGGGGGGCGATGCAGTTGGCGATGTGATCGCTTCCGGCATGCATTCCTCCGATGCGCTCTCTCTCATTGTCGATCTCGGTACGAACGGTGAGATCATTCTCGGTAACCAGGACTGGATGGCATCGGTCTCCTGCGCATCCGGACCTGCCTTCGAGGGCGCCGGAATCACATCTGGCATGCGTGCGATGAGAGGCGCGATCGAACACGTCCGTTCTGAACCGGTAACGGGTGAACCTGCCTCTTCAGTCATCGGTAACGTACCTCCACGGGGCATCTGCGGCTCTGGTATTATCGATGCGGCGGTCGTGATGCTCGACTCCGGTGCACTCGATTTTGCCGGCAGGCTCGACTCCCGTCACGAGCGGATCCGGAACGGATCTCGTGGGCTGGAATATCTGCTCGTACCGGCATCAGCCACCGCTACAGGAAAGGATATCGTAATCACCCAGCAGGATGTCGATTACCTAATGGATTCAAAGGCCGCTGCCTGCGGAGGGATCGCTGTGCTCCTCAAGAAATACAAACTGGATGTCACTGACATCGAACACGTGTACCTTGCCGGCGCATTTGGCGCGTTTACCGATATCGGGAATGCAACCCGGTTTGGGATCCTGCCGGAGTTCCCGCGTGCTACGTTCCACCCAATCGGCAACGGATCGCTATCCGGGGCATATGCGACACTTGTATCGCGGGACTGCCGTGATCTTGCCGAAAAGGTCGCCAGCAAGATGGTCTATATCGATCTTCTGGTAGACACCGATTTTATGGAGGAGTACTCCGCTGCCTTGTATATACCGGGTAAAAAGGAGCTGTTTCCGGGGTATTTTGATGGGAGATAAATTCAGATCTGTCCTGGCCTAAATAACATAGCAATGATAATTCTGACGTACCCTGCACCGATTCTTAATTAATCATGAAGATCGATTTCAGATTTTTTTTAATTGGAATCTAAAAACAGAAATTTACTGTTATTCAATAGCATTTGAATGATTATTGTTAATTCAGTTAAATAATCAAAACATTATTCTTTTGTTGTTGTGGTAATCAGGCCTAATTCAAATTCATTTTTTTCATACTACTATTTATTATATATAAAAGGATTATTGACAATAAGAATGAGGAAGAATGATGAGAAAGATGAAGATGTGGCAGGTCAGTTGCGGCGCTATCAATCCTTATGCATTATTGGCATCACGCACTGGAAAGAGAATCTCCCGGAATTTAACGCCCAATAGGCTCCGACAAAAGTTTGAAGATGAATTTGGTATTCCGGTTCACCACATGTTTGACCCGGCACATGGCTCTCCGCTGTTTGCTCACAGTAAGCATACAAAACTCCCGCGATATGGAATGAATATAGAGACCGGAGAACCCGCCGTTCGCTGTTCACAAGCGGTCAATGGGTGGGCACCGTTCACAGGAAGCTTTTTATCTTCGCCGCCGCCCGATGTCAATGACACCAACCAAGGGTGCTCACTGGACTGCTGGTTTATGTCTGCACTTGCATCTGTCACCTGGGTATGGCCGGATTTGATACACAATTATTATCCAGCCACCAACCCCAACACCTATCTCAGGTTTTACAAAGCCAACCATGCAGCAGGAGCAACACCGCCGTATATGCCCCCAGCGGGTGGGAATTTATGGAGCTCCACATACGCTCCCGCGGCTCAGTATATTAAAAGCAGCTATGCACTTCCCTATGGTTCTACTGTCGGCAATTTTGTGTACGCCAGTCCGAATCCGGCAACACCCGCAACCTTGTGGCCGGCACTATTTGAGAAAAGTTATGGGGACTTTTACCAGTTGTCCGGCTCTGCCAACGATACTCCTGATATTTCAACGTTCGGTACCGGCAACCCCCTCAATTCCCTCATCCACCTGACCGGGAAACGGTACTATACCCAAGGGGATGTGACAAACGCAGCCAACCAAGGTGTCACCTTGAGTGAGACGGCGTTTTTCATAACGGAATTTGCGGATTCAAATTCGGTCTTTAACACGATTTACAACAAATGCTACACGCCTTCCCCGGGACAACCCGCAATGACCGTGACCCCCATGGTCGCATGGACCTATCCGACGGCGGACATTGCCAATTCGACCAATGGCGTTGATCCATCGGCAGACCCTGCTGACAGTGTACAATATAATAACGAAGCCATTGTTGCCCAACACTGTTATTCAATTCTTGGCGTCCAGATTGTAAATGGCACAAATTACATAGTTCTGAGAAATCCGTGGGGCATGTCGACATGCGGTGGTTATGGGGAGGATCCGGATATAATTCCCGGTTCAGCAGATGACCAGTATGCCAGCAGCATGAACGCTTCCATCATCACATCGTATACCGGCACGGATGCAAATTCAATCTGGACCGTTAACCTGCTCCCCTCAAGTGCAAGTAATTATAATACATGCCTTGGTGGAGCTCTTTCACGGACCGTTGACCTCAGGAATGCAGATGGGATCTTTGCCCTGACCTTTGATAAGTTCCGTTTGCATTTCCAGGCATTCGGGTGGGGATATTAATAAATTAAATAAAACAGGCAGATAATGCGGATGTAAGAAGATCGTGATAACCAGAAAAACAACCGGGATTGGTCATCTATGGGAAGAAAGTACATCAATTTATTCCCGCGATCACTCGGCATCTTTCTGTTCATCTTTTTATTTCTGGTAATGGCATGTGCTGCAAATGCCGGCATTGAAACCATTATTGCAAAAGGGATAACCTCAACGGCAAATATCTATAAACCCGCTATTAATAAAACGAATCTTGTCTGGGACGATAACGGGCACATCTTCATGTATAATATCACGACAGGAAATGTTACCCAGATCACCAACGATCCCGGTACGCAGCAATCTCCCTCAATCTCGGGTAATCTGATTGTATGGCAAAACTGGTCGCTTAGTGGCAATTATAATATTTATATGTATAACATTACCGATCAAACAGAACGCGAAATCTCCTCGTCTGGTTCTGCCAAAAATCCTACGATATCAGGAAATAAGATCGTTTGGCAGGAAAAAAGTAACACCAATGGTTGTTGGACTATTTCTATGTATGACATCCCCACAGGAAAATATGATTTGATCACTCCTGAGTCCATTGGCAAAAATTATGACAATATGCGGCCTGCCATTTCCGGGAACCGCATAGTATGGGAGAATTATTCGTATGATACCACCGATCAAAATCCCGTAATTTTTATGAATGATACCGGTACAACACCGCCGACTGGAATCCAGATCTCTCTTGACACCGATGGTTCTTTTTACCAAGGGGTACCCGCGATTTCTGGTAATAAAATAGTGTGGGAAGATACTGAGACAGCCGTCGTGGGTTCCACTGTCGAGATGTACCAGATAGGGGGTAGTGGCGTACAGCAAGACCTTTCTGACGGATCTTCTCAATTTCCTCCTTATGGAATGATGGCTCCCTCAATTGATGGAAACTTGGTGGTCTGGGCAGATTATGGGAATACTAATAGTTATGGTACAATCTTTCTCAATGGAACTGATTATAACCCTCTTAATCCGATTATGCTAGCTACCAATTTAAATCCAATTGGTAGTAGTTCCTATACTTGGCAAAATCCAAAGATTTCCGGGAACCGTGTGATCTGGGAGGAGGAAAATTCAGCAAGTAAATATGACTTACACCTTTTTACTATTGATGCGACAGGTACATGCCCGACCGTGACTTTTTCAGACAATTCCACCAGCGGTGGCAATCCGCTAACAATCCAATTTAATGATACCACAACCACAGAATACACCCAGGCACACTGGAACTGGAGTTTTGGCGACGGAAGTATATCCTACGAGCAGAACCCCGTTCACATGTATTCAACAACCGGCCAGTTTTTAGTCAACCTGACCGTGAGCGATGCCTATTGTAGAAATCTGTCAGCGAGCAAGACTATCACAGTATATGGACCATCAGCACCGATTGTACAATTTTCGGGATCGCCAACATATGGGCTTCCGATACTCAATGTACAGTTCAATGATGCTTCTATCGGATCTTCACTTCTCTCGTGGAACTGGTCATTTGGTGATAACACTCCTTGGTTTAACACTACCGATTCCAGCCAAAAGAACCCCTCTCATAATTATAGCAACATCGGCACGTATTCTGTCGAGCTCCTGGTGAAAAATGCCTATGGGACCGGTGACCTTATCCGAGGTAGTTACATTAGGGTTCTTAACGGTATCTCATCCCTCGCGACAATACCGGTGAGTGGTATCAATGTCGATAATCGGTACGGTGGGCAGTATATGACTTATTCTTATGACAACACATGGGTCAAAAATCCGGTAGTGAAATCAGCAAATTCCATACTGTTGACATATCCACCGGTCTCAACCGGCTGGCAGAATATCACGTTTGTTGCATCGGATGCGCTGGGATTTACTAATACCGGTGGAGAGAATTACCAAGGCAATTTTTCTCGGGTATACCTCCAGACAAATGTTACCGTGACGGGATTTTCTTCGGCAGGCAGTCCGGTGAATGTCAGTTACCTGACAGACCTCCCCACCTATCCCACTTCGGCAACTATCAAAACCGAAGTCTGGGAAAGCACGTTATCTGAAGACAATAGCAGCTTGAATACCATTGCCCTTAACAGTGGTTTTACGAGTGTCAATACCGTTGCCTACACCGCTAACTTTACCCGGACTAACATCGGAACAAACGAAAATATCACAGTAAATATGAGCGTAAAAGATTCATGGGTTTTGACCACTGGATCAACCAACATCACCGCAATTGGGATCGATCCCTCAACGGGAAATACTGTTGGTATGATCCTCAATACTCGTCGTGCTGTGACAGGCGGAACCCTAGATTATTTTACTGCGGATGTCCCGTCACAATATGGATATTTCTCCAGGTTTGTCCTTGCACAATTCAGTGGGTCTGGCAATATAATGCAGCTTATCACCCTTGCAATAGGTAGCCAAATGAGCAGCCAGACCGCATCCAGTCATGGCAGCTGGAGCCCCCCGAAGGCCAGCGCAAATGCCGCTGCTCCCGCTGCAGTCCAGAACCCTGCCATGCCCCAGGCGAATGCGGCTCCGCCTGCTCCTCCCGCTGCGCCCCCGGCTCCACCGGAAATACCGAAAACGGCTAACCTCTACATCAACGCCAACAGTGTAATCACACAAGCCACTACGCTCCAGTCAAATGACAATCAGGCCACGCTGTCGATAGGTCAGGGTATCGTGGCGCATGATCCAGCCGGCAAAACGCTCTCTTCAGTCAGCATCACCGGAATGCGATCCTCTGAAATTCCGTCAGCACCTGCACCTAAAACCTATATCTTTACCGGTACGGCCTACGACCTCCAGCCTTCCGGGGCAACGTTCTCACCTGCCATCATGCTCACGTTTGTCACACCAAAAGCCCAATGGGGGGAGAAATATACAGTCCAATCGTATGACCATACTACGAATACCTGGCAGAGCCTCCCGACAACATACGACCCATCAAAAGGTACAATCTCTGCTCAGGTCTCGCATTTCTGCTGCTTCGCCCTGTTTGCAAAACAGGTTGCACCGGCATCCACGACGAATGCCCCAACCAGCGTGACCCCCCAAGTTACCCCGGTACCGGTACCTCCGGCACCAACTGCAGTAAGCACATTCCTTGGGATAATTTTGTGGATTTCAGAAACCAGCTATGGGCATGTGTATCTCGTGGCAACAATAGTGATTGTGTTCATTGCACTGCTTTTTGCGGAGCTGCGAAGGCGCAGACGCCGGCAGGACCCCCTGTGCTAACTCAACCAAAACCCGCCCGTCCCTGATAATCCTGTCAGCGAGAATCTCCTAGTGATATTTGAACGTTTGATACCACCCGGATAAAATCAAGTAACTACGGACAAAAAACCAAGAGCGACACTGGTTTACCTATCATGAGCAGATAATAACCTGTTTTCCCTGATACGGCAGATCGCGTGTTCCTTTCCGGAATATGCACATATATTTACTCCGTGACCGCCTAACAGCTTTGTATCCATGACCGGCGTTCCAAGGGACTTGTTCATCATTGTCGCGCTGGCACTTGCCTCCCTAATCATTCTCTGGCCGGTGCTTGACGTGATTATCCTCGGGGCATCGCTAGCGGTCGTATTTCTGCCATTCCACCACCGGATTTCCCGTCACACCACACCCCTGATCTCAGCAGTCGTTATCACCATGAGCGTCTTTGCAGGGTTCATTGCCGTTGGCTACGGGATCAATCTTGTTTTTCGGGCAAATGTCGGAACATTAAATGGCGTCTTTGAAACGATCGAAAACTGGCTGGTAAATCCTGCCACCAGCCTGCAGGCATTCGGTCTGTCGCTGAACAAGGGAATTCTTACCCTTTGGCTCTCGAAAGGCAGCCATCTTTTCCTCAGCTATTGGACAACGATTGCAGGTAATATCCCCTTTATTGCCTTCAAGATTCTCGCCTTTTTCCTTTCGTTCTCGGTCCTCCTGCTCAGAGGCGAGGAACTGAAACAGTGGATCCTTACGCGCCTGCCGGCAACGGCCAGAAAGTATATCAGCCACGTCACGCCGGTTACTGTGGATACCTTGTATATTGTCTACATTGTTCAGGCAGCCATCTCAATACTTACCTTTTTCATCTCCATCCCGGTCTTTTACCTGCTTGGCTACGGGCATATTTTCTTCTACTCTTTCCTCGCGGCTTTCTGCGAGCTGATACCCGTCCTTGGATCATCGGTGGCGTTCATCCTGATCGGGGCCTATGCATTTGCGCTCGGCGACTTGAAGGGAGTGCTTATTCTCTTCATCTTGGGGTATTTCGTCGTTTCCGCTCTGCCGGAGATCGCCGTACGGCCGGTGCTGGTTGGGAGACGTGCCAAGATCCATCCCCTCATCATGTTTGTCGGGATCATCGGGGGACTCCTGACGATGGGGCTCGCCGGCTTTATCCTTGGTCCACTGATTATTGTGCTATTGATCGATGGATACCATAACTGGAAAGGAAACCGGAAAACAACAGCTACTCCAAGCGGTTAGCCGAGTTGATGGTGCAAGTGTGCCGGTTCCTGCTTCAGGAAAATAAAACATCCGGATTCGCGATATGCTCTTAATGCGTCCGCACCAATATACCGGAATATGCCATGATAATCAGTGCTCGGCAGTTACCAAAAAATGCCGGCTATTCCATGACTGAAAGATCCGGCAGTGGTATCAATACGAGATCGAGCGTGGATTTCCGAGCCAGGTCAAAGGAGCGGGATTTAGGGTCCCGTCGCGCAGGCGTTCGCAGGTTCGAATCCTGCTCCACGCATGGGTATCTGGGGTTATAGGTATCTGCGATTTTGGAACTCTTTTTTTTTCAAATGCTCCCGTTAGTTCACGACAGGTGGGATTATACCCTTTACGTTTACGGGATCGCCCGTAACGGATCCAGCAAAACTTCGTGGGGGAGACGGGCGAGCGCAATAGCACCCAGCGCGCCGATCACGCCCTTTCCACCGTGCAGGAATACCCCAAACCGTTCTGCAGTTGCCTCGGTCACTGCACGGTCAATCACCTGCTCACGAACCAAGCGGCCATAGGCCCGCAGGCCCGGCGGTATCGCCATGCCGGTCCGGAAGGCAATTCCCCACTCTGGCGAGAGGGCTTCGTCAGCGACAAACTGCCGGCTCTTTTCGCGAAGGGTATCCACTTTTTCAGGGATGACAGCGAGCTCGATGTAGCTTGCCGAGTTGCCGGCAGTTTTATAGAAGACCTCCTGATTCAGCATAACAACGTGGTGACTGATAGGCAGGGCACCTGTCGTGCCGTTAAGATGGTTCAAGAGCGCGAGGGCAAGCGCGAACGTGGCACCACCCTCCCTGGTATCGGTATCATCGAGCCCGATGGTGATATGCACGAGCGCCTTTGTCCAGACCCTTCCCTCCACAATATGCTTGTCCGGGTTCAGATCGACCCGAATGACCCCTTGTGCCCGTGACATCATGTCCGTGAGCGAATACGCCGGTCCGCCAATACACCGGATGCGCTGAATGATATAATCTCCATCACGTTCCACACCGCTGACCCCTACTGCAGGTAGAGGGGAAAGGCCAATAGAAACTCTGGATTCACCCAGCCCTGCGCATTCCCGGAGAAGCGTGCCGTCCCGTTCGATACCCAGCAGGATCCCCCCTGCCAGAGCGTGATGATACCCGCAATACGCAGCGCAGGCGCCACTCATGCAGTCATGAAAGATCTCGACCCTCTCACCATCAGTTGTCGTGAAGATACGCCGGCAGGTGCTCGGTGGCACCGCACTTATCGCCGCATAACGCGCTGCGTTCCTCCCCCGTTTTTTTTCCTTTAAAAAGACGCATCCCTCCGTGATAAGGCGGTTTACCCAGTCCTGCGCAGTACTGCGAGGGATGCCAGCGGTCTTCTGGATCTCAGTAACCGTAAAAAAGCCTTTGTCCAGCGTGGTCTGCCGCATCAGGCGGAGATATTCCCGGCGGTGCTCAAGCACGCTGGACATAGCGATCGTTGATATAGAGCAGGTCGCCAATGATGGCGCTTGCGGTCTCGATCGAACCTGCACCTTTGCCGATCAAAGTGACCTCTTTAGCCATATCGGTTTCGATGGTCACCGCATTCAGGGATCCTTCAACAACAAGAGGGTGGCTCTTCTCAATGATTCGCGGAGAGACTCGCAGGAGCTGTCGTGATGGCATCGCTTCGGCAATGAGCCTGATGGTGCAATCGTCTTCTTCCGCAAGGCGCAGGGCATCTGGCGTGAGAAGATCGATCCCCGTGACATTGACATCAGAAAGTTTCACGCCATGCCCCCATATCGTGTTGGCGAGGATGACCAGCTTGATGGCAGTGTCGATACCCTTGACATCGTAGGTGGGATCTGCCTCTGCATACCCCATCTCCCGGGCTTCCATGAGTGCCTGATCGTACGTGAGCCCTTCAGCCGCCATGCGGGTGAGGATATAATTGCAGGTACCGTTGAGCACGCCATACACAGCAAGGATCTCGTTCCCCGTCAACCCGTATTCGAGAGTGTGCATGATTGGGATGGCGCCGCCAACAGTCGCTTCGTAACGAAACGCAACTTCCTTCTTTGCAGCCATGGTAGTGAGTTCACGGTACGCGATTGCAAGAGGGCCCTTGTTAGAAGTAACAATATGCTTTTTTCTCGCAAGTGCAGCCTTGATATACCCGATCGCCGGTTCACCTGAAAGGGCGTTAGTCGGTGTCACTTCAATCAACACGTCGTAGTCCGCTTTCTTGATCACATCTGCCGCCATGATCCCCTTGTGACCACAAAACCCATTCTTATTTTTACGTTTCAACATCTCGACCGGATCGATCCCATCATTTTCGATGCAACCGCTTCGGGAATCTGCAATGCCGGTGATCGTAAGACCAAGATCTTTTTTCGCGATTATTCCGGCAACGCCGCGACCGACCGCCCCCAACCCGATCAGGGCAACCTTCATGCGATCTCCTCCAGCGGTTCGATCAGGAGGAGGGACTTCTGCTGCGAGACGCGGCGCAGGATTGCGATTGCGGCAGCCATATCAGCCCTTGTGATTGCCTTGATGGTGACACGAGCGGTCGAAGGTTCGTTGATACCGGGCATGCACATAGCAATGCCGGTCACCTCCGCAAAACCGGTTGAATCGATTTGGTCGACCGTGTCAGAGATGTCCGTGTGCATGAGGTGCCCGATCATGATCACCGTTCGTGTATACAGGAGACGCTCTTTTCCGATCCGCTGGATATGAACCCCCTGTTCATTCAGTAAAGAGACCAGCCGGTCGAGACGCCCCTCCGGAAGTTCGAGCACGATCTGGACCTCAAGAGTATGGCGGACCGAATCGGGATCCCGCTGGTGGATAACTGCGATGATATTCCCGCCAACATCTGATATTGGCTTGAGGGCGGCAACCAGCTGCCCCGGCGAATCCTTCATCTCGAGTTTCATGGAGACTTGCACGAAACCACCTGACTGGGAAGTACTGGATCGGCTCCCAAGATAAGCTTTTTATTTTATGATCCGGTTTTTCCTGCAGATTTACAGTTTCCGAAGCTTGTTGTCAACCTTCTCAAAAAAATTCCGCCGGGTATCGATGAACAGAGCAGGTTCATCCGCCTTCCTGATTTCAAGGAGACCTGAGCTCCCCAGATCAATTGTCTGCTGGCCATCAATGACTAGATTTGCCGGTTTCGAGCTTTCCAGCTGGATCTCAAGACGGCGGTTGCTGTCGATAACATGGGGACGGGAAGAGAGCATGTAGGGTGCAAGCGGGACAAGAAGAAATCCCTGGATTCTCGGGTCGACAATAGGTCCGCCGGCGCTCATCGCATACGCTGTGGAGCCGGTAGGAGTGCTGATAAGCAGACCGTCGGCCCTGAACTGCTCGGCTACAACACCATCGATAATCACGGAAAACCGAAGCATCTTGGCCGGCCGGGCGGTCACGACCAGCGTCTCGTTCAGGGCATCCCCGAGATGCCTGTGGTCACGGAAGAGCGATAGCCTCATCCGCTTCTCAGTGGAAAAACCGGCTGGCAGATGCCGGATAAATTCAAGTGCTTCCACCGGATCGAGGTCAGCAAGGAACCCCACTTCCCCCCAGTTGATGCCGACCAGCGGGATCTGGTACCGCAGCTGCTGAACCGTCCGCAGGATTGTTCCGTCACCACCAATCACAACCACAACATCCGCTTCGATCTCAGTGAACGGGATGCCATATTCGCCGACAGCTGCAGCGGTATCGGTATCCTGCGTGACGGAAAATGATTCTTTCTCAAGGGCTGTCTTCATCTGCCGGGCAAAAACAAGGGCATCCGGCACGTCGATTCGGGATACAAGCAGGATCTTCATGATTTATTCACCGGAGATATTCAATCACCTTTGGATGCAGCAGGGTGTTGGTGGCAACAATGCATCTGCCGAACGTCACTTCTTCGGGAAACTGGATCGGACGGCCGTTCTCATCTGTGACCAGTCCCCCCGCTTCCGTGCAAATGAGCATGCCTGCCGCAGCATCTGTCACCCGCAGGGTGCCACGAAGATCCACAAACCCATCGATACGTCCTGAACCAACATAACAAAGTTCAAGGGCCGATGCTCCTAACAAACGCCACCTGCGGATCGTATGGCCGATCTGCATCATCCGGGTGGGATCGAATTTTTTCCCGTATACGCTCATCGCGCAACGGTCAAGCCGGGATATGCCGGATACACGAGCCGGTTTTTTATCGCACCACGCGCCTTTTCCCTGGATTGCAATGAATGTCTCACCGGAAGCGATGTTCCTCACGAACGCTTTCCTGACAATACCATCGGTGGCCCATGCGAGGGAAAGGGCATAAAACGGGATACCGGCTACAGCATTATAGGTGCCATCCACCGGGTCGAGGAAGATGGTACCCTTGCCGCCATTGACCTCGACCCTCCCGGCCTCTTCGCTGATGAGAATGGAGCAGACCAGATGTTCCTGCAGATAGGCCATCACGGTTTCTTCTGCAATCTGATCGATCTGTTGTGTCGGCGTGCCATCTGCACCCATCCTGATGATGTTTCCCCCTTCCGGAGTGCCCACGAACGGCCGGATCCGTTCGCTGACCAGCTGTGCGATCTCTTCACATGCAGAGAGGAATTCCATATCAGTAAAATCCCCAGACTCGGCTTGACGATATCATTATACGTTGTAATTATGTAATGTAATAAAGATAAATTACTTCTGCGTTCAAGGTATCTTGTCATTTTTGAGGTTGTGAAGAGAAAATGAAAGAACAGACGGAAATCGGGAAAATAAAAGAGGGACGCTATATCGTTATAGATGATGAGCCCTGCAGGGTGGTTGGGATCGCAACATCAAAACCCGGCAAACACGGGGCCGCAAAGGCTCGGATCGACGCCATCGGAATTTTTGATGGCGTCAAGCGCTCGATCGTCCAGCCGGTTTCAGCCAAGACCTATGTCCCGGTCGTAGAGCGCAAGAGCGGGCAGGTGATCTCGATTGCCGGCAACATGGCACAGCTCATGGACATGAAGGATTATTCCAATTTCGAGATTCTTATTCCGGAAGACCGGAAGGGACATATCGAGATCGGCAAGGAAATCATGTATATCGAATCCATGGGAAAGAAAAAAATAGATTAACTCATGTGTCATGTGCCGGGCGGATACCAGTACGATGTTATTGCGGGATTGTCACCCAAAGCCATGAATCGTTTTTATTGCATATTTTTGCTCTATTGAATTCTGAAGAGAAAAAATCCAGCAACACTCAATGACCCGATCGGTCATTCATGATAGCGAGAATATAGCTTGGATAATTTTCGAATAGAACGGGCATTTCTGCGAGAATTTCCTTTGCCAAGAACGGCGCTGCAAGGTTAATGATTTGATTCATGACTGGCGGGAGTCCGTCTTGAAATGTCTTTCCTTTGTCCGGGTTTTTTCCCGCCTTTTTCTTCATCACTGGCAGCAGGTTTCAGGTGGTTGTACAGAATAAGAATGATAAAAATAAGGATCAGGCTGTACGTCTGGGTATACACCCCCAGAAGGAAAGGAAAACCGGTAGTATAGACCACAAAATTGCAATACCAGAAATAGAGTGGCAAGGAGATCACCACAAACACGAGGGATTTTATACGGTAACTGTAGTCCTTGAATAAGAAGTACAGCGGAATGACAAGGAGGATAAAATCATAGGGCTTTATTCTGGGTAATATCATGAAGATAGCCAGCATGACCACCGAATAAATTTGCAGGGTATTTTCCCGGTTTTTCCCGCAATAGTTCCAAGTCGCATAAAGGATAAGGCCGATATAACCACACGAGACAATAGCAACCGGAAGCACACCCTCAAGGTTTACTCCCTTCAAAAGATCCCAAAACATCAAAAAAGGAGTAGGCGTATTGAAACCGCCAACGTCATACATTGGGCTGGTAGAATTCCTTTCCAAAGTACCGATGTAGGAAACAAGGTAGGTCGGGTTGACGCAATAACTCACGACAAATAGTGCCGCAACGACACCGCCGGACAGGAAGATGTAGGTAAGACGTTCAAGGGGGGGGCGTCTTACAGCCAGATAGAGGGCAACAAATGGGGCGGTGATGAGCGAGATCCCAGCGGCTAGGCCCATTATAATCGATGAATGCCAGTACTTTTCTTTGAGCAGCAGCATGAAAATGATGGCAAACAAGAACAGGAAGAAGATATCCTTATTGCCGGTACCAAAATTCCAGGCAGTTCCCATAAAACCGGTCACCAACAGGGTAATTAAGAAAAGATAGTGCGGTTTTTGATCTATTCTCAGAAGGAGATATCCGCTGATTATCAGAAGAACAACTAACAAAATATAATAAATTACGATAGAATGGAATATAAAGAAGAGATCAAGAAGCCAGAAAAAGTAGAGGGTATGTGGCGGATAGGTGAATGGCAGGTTTCCTCCGGTATTTTCTCCGACATACTGGTTGACGTTGGCAAGGATGTAAGGATTTTGCCCGTGAGCGAATGACTGGATGGCCCCGGCAAACACATAATAATCCCAGCCTGCGGTAGGGTCTTCGCGGATAGCAACAAACTGGTACGCAGTAAGGGTAATAAGCGCCAGACAGAGTATAACATACGCGATCTTCCAAGGTCTCTCCTCGTGTCCCGCGGTATCTTGTTTTTTAGTCCTTTTTCCTTTTTTTGGAGATTTTACCAGGATAATTGTCAACACCAGCTAAATAAGAAAGGTAAGATCCTGGGACTTTGTACTCCTGACAAGGAACGGTGCCGGATCATCAATATTGCCCGATATAACGTGCCGGGACACGGATCCAGATGGTATACGACTTGATAGACTGCGACGTGATGATGAAATAATAGCCTCGTTGGCCCTCATAGAATTTTTCCGTCCATGGCCGGGGATCCATGCTGGTGAGGGGAGTCGTTGTAGCAGCAACAACTGCATATTTCGGGGTCCGGGTAACTACCATGGTCGTAGGGGTAATTCCCAACCAGAGATCAGGGTCAATGCCTCCCGGAGGGGAGACAACCCGGACAATCCGGTTGGGATCACCGGCATCCATCACCTGAATCGAAAAGACCGGAGTCACAGTTGAATATGCTCCCTGAACACCGCTATAGGATACCCCCTGCCCTAAGGTGGGAGTGATCTGGATTGACGGGGGTGCGCTGCTTCCTCCCATCGGACCTGTTGCAGGATCAATCGTATACCTAAGTTCCCAGTAAGGGAACGGGATATTGATAATCTGCGTGGTGCCGCTGTAATTGCCGGAAATTGTTGCGTACGTGGTCATGCTCGTATTGAGAACCGTAGATGTGATATTTGTCCCGGAGGGTATTGACTGGCTCAGGTTTACTTGGTAGGAAGACGGATTGACAAAACCGATAGTCTGCACTTGCTGGTTCCATGTCGGAGCCGGGGCCGGGGTGGGCGGTGTCGTCATTATCGATGGGGCCGATGTTCTTGGGAACTGAGATGTGATATTGGTAAATACTACCTGCGGGATTGCCGTCATTGAGGACGTTGGCTGGACAAGAGCAAGGCCGGTGTTGATGGGTTTTCCGGTCGCGATAGGTTTTATGATGACGGCAATGACCAGAATGATGGCAAGTGCACTGATCATGTACATTATATCTTTCTTATCCATAGCCGTTAAGAAAATATTGTTGCCTTCATAGATAAAAAATAGTGGATTGAATGAATTCTGACCTTTAGTGGGAAGGCCGAACGAAAGATGCTCATCACAATCGCATCGCATGCTGGGCATGATATGAAATAGGTAATTTCAGGTAATTTCGGAGGAAAAACAAAGGCCCTACGTAGTAAAAACAAAAATCTTCCCAAATTTTACCCGTTTTATCCTGAAAGCATATATACTATTAATACATTTTAACTCATACGGACACTGGAAAGACTCCTTGTCCTGTAAGTAAAGAAGGTGAGTTCATGAATTCGATGAAACATGCTGACGCGGGATTCACCGGCCTTGAGGCGGCGATCGTCCTGATTGCGTTCGTCGTCGTCGCGGCGGTATTCTCGTACGTCGTACTCGGAGCTGGTTTCTTCACCACGCAGAAGAGCCAGCAGGTGGTTCACACCGGTGTTGAGCAGTCGAGCTCTACCATTAATGTTATCGGAAATGTCTATGGGATAGCCACTAGCAGTGGTGCGAATGTCTCAGTTGTCAATTTCACGGTTGCACTTGCACCGGGCGGAACACCAGTAGACTTCTCCCAGATAGCACTTACCTACAGCGATCCAAATAATCTGGTAATTCTATCAAATGCTGGTTGGGGTAAGGCCTCTAGTTCAAGTGGCCAATGGAGTGTCGTTTCAGTCCTCAACAATGCGACCGTTCCATCGCCCACCAGCGAACTGTTGCAACCAGGAGAGCAGTTCCTGATAATGACATATCCATTAACGAATGGTATCGCGCCCAACACCATATTCAACATTGAGCTTAAACCCTCAATTGGTCCATCGTTGACCATTACGCGAACCATTCCTGGTGGCACAAGCCTCGTGAACATTCTCTACTAAATTTACTTTTTTTAAACTCTGGAGACCATCCTGATTTTAGGGCATCTTTTACCGACACCAAAAAAACTAAGGTGCGGTGTATTCTGATTGTATTATACAATAACCGTAAGGAGACGATAGAGAATCGCCAAACCGGTTTATCAGGTTTGTTGAATTATTCTTCGGACTGCTCAGAGATTCCGGAATTCCACCTTTATTCATTGAAATTCTCAAAAAAGATTCATACCTTGTAACAAATTTTTATGCTCCTGCTCCCGAAAGAACAGATCAGCAAAGATTAACGGCATATCGTGGAATACATTGTAACAATGGATTCAGCCAGAAGAAGATCCAGCTCGATGAAGTGCCACCTTTCATGATGATGCAGAAGTTCTATCACCGGATACATTCAGTCATTTTCTCCTGATTGCCGAACCGTTTCATGAAAATGGTCTAAATTTGGGGGGAGAGAGTCCCCGATATTGCCATTGATTCATCCGGATTCACCAGCTTTCTTGCCAGCCACTAATATTCATGGAGGCACGGTAAGGCCAGAAAACAATTCCTGAAAACCTCAATCTCCGTCAACGCTTCTCACTATGTTGTCAATGGTCTGAAGATCTCCCAATATCCTGTATATAATATCCATCATGCTGAAAAATTCCTGGAAACATCCCACAGAACCCGTCGATCTCATTTTTATGTCATGGGCAAAGGTTACGATGCCGAAGAAGTCCACAGGTTACTTTGAGACTCATTGAATTCGTGCTTCCCTATTTAAGTTTGATACAAGAAATAGCAATATATGTCTGTGCATTAGCAATGGAAAAATTATACTGTGACTCGGATCTCAATTCAATACCATCAGCGAAATAAGGCTGAAGTTGTGTTCTCTGAGCTGAACAGACAATTTTGGAGATCTGTCAATGCCAGAAGGTTTTGGTTCAAGATCACGTGACCAAAATAAAAGTGATTGTCTATAATCTCTCAAGATTGATGAATTCATTGCCTATTCTCGTTATTATTGAAGAATTCCACAAAGACTATTATATTATTATATTTAACACATACCTTTATCAGAAGGTACCTTGGGGATTATATCCATGCATTCAATGAAACAATTTGATATGGGATTCACTGGCCTTGAGGCGGCGATCGTACTGATTGCATTCGTCGTTGTCGCGGCGGTATTCTCATATGTCGTACTCGGTGCGGGTTTCTTCACTACACAAAAAGCCCAGCAGGTGATCCATTCCGGTGTCGAAATGGCAAGCTCGACAATTAATGTGATTGGTAATGTCTATGGAATGGGAACCGGTGGTTCTTCGAATATAACAGCAGTAAATTTTACGGTTGCACTTGCACCGGGCGGAACTCCGGTAGACTTTTCCAAGGTGGGGATTACCTATAGTGACCCTAACAATATGGTAACTCTTCAGGCTGCATCTTGGGGTGCAACCGCTGGTACTAGCCAATGGAGTGTTGTCCAAGTTCTGAACAATGCAACTGTCCCGGTTCCCACCAGCGAACTGTTGCAACCGGGTGAACAGTTCGTGATAATGATTGTACCTATAGCAAATGGGATTCCGCCGAATACCATATTCAATATTGAGGTAAGACCGCCAATTGGGCAATCACTCACTATCACCAGAACCACACCTGCTGCTCTGTCCGCCGTAAACGTTCTCTACTGATCTTTTTTTTTTGAAGTTTTTCTGGCCCTGTTGAAGTATTACGTAACCGGTATGTGTGAAGTCGGGAACCATCCCTAATCTTCCGTAAAAAATACCCCCGTAAAACGCCCGGATTGGCAAACGGACGAACCTTATTTTCGGCTGGAGTAGAAACGGTGTCCACGCCCACGGAGAAGTCTTTGGAAATCACCTCGTTTTCATAAATAACCGATTTAATTGGGTTCCAGACCTGCAAAATAGCAGCGTTTTAAGGCCATCTGTTTTTGGGATATGGTTTTCACCGTTTCCCGGATTATCGGCCCACAGAAACGCATGGCGGGCGTCAATAACGACTTTTCTATGGCAGCTCTTTTGAAAATCATATAATGTTATAGAAATGAAAACTCACCCAGATCTTAAGGGTCGTTTTTTCTCCAATTTAATCACGTATTCTGCCAATTTGAGCCAATAGAGCGGGTTTTATTTCGAGCGGAAAATCCGGGCATTTTACGGGGTTTTCCGGAACCCGGATCCATGAATCGGGGCCCAAATAGGGCCCAGATTCCCGGTAAAGTCTGGGTGAAGAGTCACGTATCTCTTGGCAGGCCGGGAGGGGTCCAGATGGGGGGTATACCATAACTGAGAAGAGCGGATATCTCTCCCGCTCTTGAGAGCCCTCTATGGTGATTACCTTATTCGAACCGATCAGGTAAAAATTACTTTCAACCAAAGATCCATAAACCCTGCCCGATTTTTTCTTAAGATTGGCCGGAAACGTTGCGGAACTTTTTTGATTATATGAACAATTTATTCCGAAAAAAAACGTGGGTTTGATAGCGATAAAAAAATATTTGAAAAACCTGACAGATTAGAGGAATAAAAAAAATTCCATTACATACTTTCTTGAGTTATTCCTCTTTGAGAAATCGCGGTAAAGAGCGTTGTACTATGCCTTTCCTGCAGGAAGTCTGGAAAATAAAATTTTGGATTGATTTCTTTAACAGAAGTGTTCTGAAAAAAACTCGGTAAACAGGCACCGAATTCCTTTAAAATTTTCGTTCGGCCAAAATATTCACCATTTTTCCAATAACAATATTTATTACTCACGAAAGTAATATAAAAAATAGATCCATTATGGCGGTCAACCAGAACCAGGTCGATCACATAATAGCTGCGGCATCGGAAGACGGCTCTGAGGTCAAGCTGCAAAACCTCGAACGGGAAGTCGACCTCATCAAGACATCCATCAAGCGCCTCTTAATGGATATCCGCGAACGGATGAATGAACGGGAGAATCCTTTTACCATCGCTGCTCCATCTTCCGCTGGCAATACCGGTGGAAACAACGTACCTGTCAGCACGAGTACTGAAGAAACGAGAAAGAATGCTCCCGAAGGCAGGGAGGCGGCGCCCGATGCGCGGAAACCCACGATGGGAGCTGGACCGGATAATTCCGTGGCAGGAGTACAGAAACCTCAGCCTTTGGTAAAGCCGGAACCCCCCATTCCCACCGGGCAGGTACCGGTGCAGGAAGCGGTACCATCCTCGGAAGAGAGGAGATTTCTTGATGACCAGGTGCTCTCTCTCTTCAAAACTCAGGCTCCGGCACCTGCCCATAAGCTCAACGTAAATCATTCTCTTCCCTTTGCAAACGAGAAGATCCGGCTGCAGAAAGTATATAAGTTGTTTAAATGGACAAGCATGGCGATCCAGAAGTTCGGGCACGACCGGCTGGAGATCATTCTCGAGTCCTACCGCATCATGGGGTACATCTCCAAGGAGGCCTGTGATGAGATCAAGGAGATATCACGTCTGATGCCAGCAAACCTTGGGGAAGAACATGAGGTTGGGCCGGATGAATTCGTATCCGAACTCTATGCATTGAACCGGATTATTGCTCCCAACGACACCTCCCTTGACCGGGACATGATCGAGGTTATGATGGAGCAGCGGCAACCGGGACTGCCTGTACATGAGAGAGCGGAAACCGCAGAGATCCCTGTGAAGGAACGGGAATCTTCGCGGAATTCAAGGAAAGACGAAGAGTGGATGAACCTTCCGGACAGGATATAACCGATGTCCGCTGAATCCATCTCCAATGCCCTTTTCCTGATTGCTGCAGTCATATGTGCGGCAGTATT
>Ga0326728_10010726_pt1 | contig 21299 bp, 16 predicted proteins | sample MB3enrmetagenome_FD_207602 | JGI IMG/M metagenome (GOLD analysis project Ga0326728, IMG submission 207602) | Lab enriched peat soil microbial communities from McLean, Ithaca, NY, United States - MB31MN | ecosystem: Environmental > Terrestrial > Soil > Wetlands > Peat | place: USA: New York... | reverse complement strand
CAGTGTGGTCCGGGCAGTCCTATTTCGCCCTTTGCCGTTCCGGGACCCGGGACGGCTGGTGCTGGTGATAGACCACAACCTGTCGGAAGGCTTTCCGCAGTTTCCAAGCTCGCTGGCGAACGTTCTCGACTGGAGGGCGCAAAGCCGCTCGTTCGAAGACTTGGCGGTCTTCGCCACCGGAAGCTTCAACCTCTCTGGCAAAGACGAGCCGGAGCGGCTTTCCGGGTTGCGGGTGTCTTCCAACCTGCTGCCGCTTCTGGGTGTGCGCCCGGTGATTGGGCTCGGGTTTGTATCAGAGGAAGACCAGCCGGGCGGTGGGCATGTTGTGCTGATCAGTTACGGACTCTGGCAGCGGCGCTTTGGATCGGACCCCTCGATCGTGGGGCAGTCCGTTCAGTTGGACGGCCGCAGCGCGACCGTCATCGGGGTGTTGCCGGGCGGAACCCAAATGGAAACAGCCCTGGACTGTTTTGCTTCAGGACCGAAGTTGGATCTGATGGTCCCCTTGGCCGTCGACTTAGTGCAACCAGACCGAGGAAACCGGTTCCTGACCACTGTGGGACGGCTGAAGCAGAGGGTGACGCTTCGGGCGGCGCAGGTAGACATGGATGTCATCAGCTCCCGATTGGAGAAAGGGTATCCGCGCTACAACGCCAGCTGGGGCGCCACAGTATTGCCTTTGCACGAAGCAATCGTTGGAGATCTGCGGCAGCCGTTGCTGGTGCTGCTGGGCGCTGTGGGACTCGTGCTGCTGATCGCGTGCGCCAACGTCACCAGCCTGTTACTGGCGCGAGCAGCCTCGCGGCGGAAGGAGGTGGCCATCCGCACCGCGGTGGGGGCCGGTCGGCTGCGACTGTTCCGGCAGATGATGACGGAGAGCCTGGTGCTGGCTGGTCTTGGCGGTCTGCTGGGCTTGTGCATTGCCGAGGGCGCCACAAAACTCCTGGCCAGCCTGCAAGACCTTCAGTTACCGCGCCAAGCTGCGATCGCAGTGGACTATCAGGTCCTCACCTTTACCTGGGCGGTAACTCTGGTAATCGGTTTCCTATTCGGGTTAGCTCCAGCGCTACTGTGTTCAGAGGGGAGCCGGGCGGGGATTCTGAGCGAAGCATTGAAGGAGGGCGGGCGCAGCGCCAGCGAGTCGCGGCAGGGGAACCGGATCAGGGGAGCGCTGGTGGTTTCGGAAATCGCATTGGCCCTGAGTCTGCTCATAGGCGTGGGGCTTCTGCTGCGCAGTTACTGGCGGCTGCTGAATGTGAAGCCGGGATTTCGGTCGGAGGGCGTGGCCGCCGTTGAGCTCTATCTACCAGGAGCACGATATGCGAAAGACACGGCACAACTGGGGTTTGTCGAGGAACTGCTGCGAAAAGTGGCAGCGCTGCCGGGCGTGAAATCAGCCGCGGTGAGCGATGGACTTCCACTGGAAGGAGGTGGGGAGTGGATGTTTACCGCCGTGGGCCAGACCTGCGTTCCGGGCAGGGAACCGCTCGCCGGCTTTCGCATTGTAAGCGCCGGATATCTTGCCACCATGGGCATCCCGGTGATTGAGGGGCGCGGGTTCACCGACCGGGATACACGGGAAAGCCCGCGTGTGCTGTTGTTGAACCAAACCCTGGCGCGCCGGCTCTGGCCCGGACCAGGTGGGACGACGCGGGCGGTAGGGCAGGAGACCCAGCTTTTCGGCAGGGATGCTCCCTTCCGCATCGTCGGTGTGGTGGCGGACGTAAAACGCAGCGGGCTCGACCAGGACGCCGGGCGCGAGATGTATTTCCTTTACGATCAGATGCCGCAGGGGTGGATAACTCTGGCGGTACGATCGGCCGTAGAACCGAAAGCGTTGGCTTCCGCCATCCGAAGTACCGTGCGCGCTGTCGACCGGGAACTGCCCGTGACCCACCTTCGAACGATGGAAGAGGTGGTGGACGCCTCGGTATCTTCGCAGCGGTTTCAGTTGCTGATGCTGGCAATTTTCGGAGGTTTGGCAATGGTGCTCGCGGCCGTGGGCATTTACGGCGTGATCGCCTATTCCGTGACGCAGCGGGCCCACGAAATCGGGATTCGCATGGCGCTCGGAGCGAGCCCCACTCAGATGTGGTGGATGGTGGTGCGACAGGCGCTGAGGCTTGCCGGAGTTGGAGTGACCCTCGGAGCGGTTGCGACTTTGGCTCTGGGTCGGGTGCTCTCGGGCCTTCTTTTCGGAGTAAAACCTACCGACCCGCTGACCTTCGGCTCGGCAGCGCTGCTCCTGGTTGCCATCGCCATATTGGCTTCTTATTTTCCCGCCCGGCGGGCAACCAAGGTCGATCCGGTGGCGGCGCTCAGACACGGATGATGACTTTGAAGCTCCGACTGCGCAAATTTCATTTGGCTCGTGGCCCCACTGGCGTTATTCTGTAAGGGTGGGGACAGGGATGGGCGAAACTGAAATTAAGGAACGTAGGTTGCTCGAGCAACTGCGGCAGGTGCCGTCGCTGGTGGTTGCCTATTCAGGCGGAGTAGACTCAGCTTACCTCGCTTATGCGGCGCACCAAGCGCTGGGCGAGCGCATGCTGGCGGTGACGGCGCTGAGCGCCAGCTACTCCGAGCGCGACCGGCAAGAGGCGCAGGCTGTTGTGGCGCGCTTCAAGCTGCCGCACGAATTCATCAAGACGGACGAACTCGCGAACCCCGCTTATCGGGCCAACAATCCTGACCGCTGCTACTTCTGCAAGGACGAGCTGTTTGACAAGCTCGATGAACTGGTCGCCAAGCGCGGCTTCTCGGCGGTGGCTTACGGCATTAATGTGGACGATCAGGGTGACTGGCGCCCCGGCCAGCGCGCCGCACGCGAGCACAAGGTGTTGACCCCGCTGCTCGATGCGGGCCTCACCAAGGCCGACATCCGTGAACTCTCCCGCCGCGCTGAGGTGCCGGTGTGGAATCGCCCGGCGTCGGCGTGTCTTTCTTCGCGCATTGCTTACGGCATCGAGGTGACGCCGGAACGCTTGGCGATTGTGGAAAAAGGCGAAGAGGCTCTTCGTGCGCTCGGTTTCCGGCAGTTCCGGGTGCGCTACCATGAGATGCTGGCGCGGATCGAAATTGCTCCGGAGGAGCTACCGCGCGCCATGAACCCGGAAATGGCGCGTCGCTTTGTCGAGATTTTCAAACCTTTGGGTTTCACCTACGTCACGCTGGATCTGGAAGGCTACCGCACGGGCTCGCTCAATACTCACCTCATCAACATTGGCGCATAGCTGAACGTAGGAGTGTGTTAAGAGGTATTCAGCATGGCTATCACGGTAGTAGCAAATCCAGCGACTTTATCCTGGAGCGACTTCCGGCCCGTGCCGGAAAAGATAAAGGATCCAAACGACGGGACGCTCATTGACGCCCTCACCAGGTTCAATTTCAGCCTGCCCACCCTTCCGCCTCGCACCATTGGCGGTCAGCTTGCTCTGGCGGATCCGTTGGTTATCACTATCACGCCAAACGCGCAGGTGTGGAGGGGGCTCGCCCAAACCGCAGCACTGCTCTCCCATGAGCAGCTCCACTATGACGTTGGCATGGTCACGGGCCGGGCGCTTGCTCGTCAACTGATGCAACTGCGCGCGCCAAATCTTCCATCTCTGGCGAGTGCGTTACAGGCCGCCACTCGCCTTCACTTCACGACGCGCGCGGGGGTGCTACAGAGCCAGTATGACCAGGATACAGGCCACGGTACAAAGGCTGATCAGCAGAAAAGCTGGAAGGACAAGATGACCGCTTGCCTCGCCAATTCCTTGGCAGATCAACTGGCTGGCTTCTTGCTTTAGAATTAAAGCCAATCCCTGCGTCGGGCACAACCGAGTCGGGCTACCGGCGAGGAGTCGTCCCGCATTCCTGTGAGGCGACATGATCGTGTGGGATCCACAGGCGAGAAGCGGCGTTCCTGGAAATGGCTCCTCCCTTTCCCGGGTTCTCGGCAATCCTCTGGCGGGTGTCGACTACTTCGCGAATTCCTTGGCCACGCGGACGGTGTTGGCGTGGATTTGAATCGTGTCCTCGAGTCGCCGAGCGTAGCCGCCCGCCAGGGTGACTGCGACGGGTATGTGCTTGGCCCTTGCTTTCTCAAAAACCAAGCGGTCGCGTTTCTCGAGGCCTTCGAGAGAGAGTTTCAACCCGCCCAGTTGATCGTCGCGGTAGGGATCGGCGCCGGCGACGTAGAAGATCAGGCCGGGGGTGAAATCCGCTAGCGCCCTATCCAATCCCTGTGCAAGCTCCCTCAAGTAATCCTCATCCCCGACACCGTCCTCCAGGTTGATGTCGAGTGAACTGGGTGGCTTGGGGTAGGGATAGTTGTTCTCCTGATGGATCGACAAAGTGAAGACCGTGTGATCGCCGCCAAAGATCGCCGCCGTGCCATTGCCTTGGTGGACGTCGCAATCAACGGTCATGGCGCGCTCGATGCTCCCATCCTTTTGCAAGCGGCGAATGGCCACGGCAAAATCATTCAGCACGCAGAAACCCTCGCCGTGGTCTGGATAAGCGTGGTGAAAACCGCCGCCCACGTTGACGGCAGCTCCATCCTCGAGCGCCAAGCGTCCGGCCAGAATCGAGCCGCCCGTGCAAAGCCAAACCGCCCGTATCAGTTCGGGGGAATAGGGGATCTCGAGGCGCAGGATTTCCAGGTAAGAGAGTTTGCCAGTTTGGAGCTTGCGCAAGTATTCCCGGTGGTGAACTAACGCAATATCGTCGTCCGAGGCTGGGGGAGGCTCGATGAAATCTCCCGGCTCGGCGATATGCTCGTGCAGCAGCTTTTCTTTCACAAGACGATACTTGATGGACGGGAACACGTGGTTCCCAAGGTTCAAGTCATATTGATCCGAGTAAACGAGTTTCACCTGGATGCCCCCCGAGAGCCGGTTGTCATTCGACCGTAACCGACTTGGCGAGATTCCTCGGCTGGTCCACGTCGCAACCGCGAAGCACCCCGATGTGGTAAGCGAGGAGTTGGAGCGGAACCGCTTCCAGGATGGTCGAAAGCGTCCCGCTGGTGTGAGGCAGAACCACCAAGTGGTCGGCCATGGCGCGCACTTCGCGGTCGCCTTCGGTCACTAAAGCGATGATCGTGGCGCCGCGCGCTTTGGCCTCCTTGATGTTGGCGAGGGTGCGCTCGTAACGCTGCCGGGAATAGGGCGAGTCCCAATTGCAGGTGGCTATTACTACCACCGGCAGCCCGCCGGAGATCAGAGCGATGGGGCCGTGTTTCATCTCCCCTGCCGGATAGGCTTCGGCGTGTATGTACGACACCTTCTTCATTTTGAGCGCGCCCTCCAAAGCCACGGGGAAGTGCACGCCGCGGCCAAGGAAAAGAAAATCCGAGGACCTGTAGAAGCGTTGAGCCAGTTCGGCGATCTCGTCGTCCCTCTGGAGGACGGACTCGAGTTGTTTCGGCAACCCCGCCAGAGCCTTCAGCCAGGACTTGCTGGCTTCATAAGAGAGGCAGCCGCGCACTTGAGCCAGGTAAAGGGCGAAGAGATAAAGGGCAGTCAACTGGGCGGAAAAGGTCTTGGTTGAGCCCACGCCAATTTCCGGTCCCGCGTGGGTGTAAATCGTGCCATGCGCCTCGCGGGAGACCATGCTTCCCAGCACGTTGCAGATGGCGAGCGTCTTCGCGCCCTTGGCCCGCGCCTCGCGTTGCGCGGCGATGGTGTCCGCCGTTTCGCCCGATTGAGTGATGAACACGGCCAGGGTTTGCGAGTCTACCAGGGGGTCGCGGTAGCGAAACTCCGAGGCGTGGTCCACCTCGACGGGGACGCGAGCCACCCGTTCGATCATGATCTTGCCCGCCAGACCCGCGTGGCGTGAGGTTCCGGCCGCCACAATTTTGATGTCGCGGAAGGAGCGGAATTCCTCCTCGCGGATTTCCATTTCGTCCAGAAACACTTGGCCGGTTTCGAGCGAGAATCGGCCCAGCGCAGTGTCGCGGACGGCGCGTGGTTGCTCGTAGATTTCCTTGATGGTGAAATGCTTGAAGCCGCCTTTTTCGGCCAGGATGGGATCCCAGGTGATGTGCTGAACGCGGCGCGAGACGGGGTGGCCGTCAAAGCCGCTCAGCTTCACGCCGTTGGGCGTCAGCACGGCCAGGTCGTGGTCGGCAAGAAAGAAAAGATCGCGGGTGTGATAGAGGATGGCGGGAACGTCACTGGCCACAAAATATTCGTCCTTGCCCAGGCCGATGACCACGGGCGGCCCCTGGCGCACGGCGATAATCTTGTTGGGGTCACGTGTGGAAATAATCGCCAGGGCAAAGACGCCTCGGAGCTGGCGCACGGCGGCGCGCACGGCTTCCTCGAGATTATTCGTGTCTGAGGCGCCTACCGCTCCAGTGTTCCCTTCCAGGTACTTCTCCACCAGGTGTGCAATGACCTCCGTATCAACTTCCGTGGCGAACTTGTGCCCCTCCGCCACCAGCCCCTTCTTCAGCTCCAGGTAGTTTTCGATGATTCCATTGTGAACCACGACCACCGTTCCGTTACAGTCCCGGTGGGGATGGGCATTTTCTTCCGTAGGGGCGCCGTGAGTGGCCCAGCGCGTATGTCCCACGCCGTAAGTGCCGTCCGCCGGGTTCAGACGGACCACTTCTTCAAGATTGTGCAGTTTGCCTGGCGCACGACGCACCTGCAAGTTGTTGCCCTCGATCACGGCAATACCTGCCGAGTCGTAGCCGCGATACTGGAGCCGTTGCAATCCCTCGAGCAATACGGGCACCACCCGTTTGTTTCCGATGTAGCCGATGATTCCCGACATGAGAGCCTTCTTCCTGTATTCAGACCTCAACTTGAATGCGGTTGGGGTCTCCCTCCACACTGCGAAGCCTCAGTTCGTACTTGCCAAACCGGTAGCGGATTTCCTGGGGATTCCCGAGGAACGGTTCGACCTGAGTACGAACCGCCGGGTCACCGAAGTCGTCGGTGATCACCCATTTGCCGCGACCGCTGAAGGAAGTCGTTGTTCCGCCGGCGCTCTTTTCCACGGGCAGCGTCCCAGCCAGGGACCGGAGCGCCACGCAAGTGGCCCCGGCTTGAACTCGCCTCGCGATGGCTTGCAACGTTTCGGAGCTTGCGCTGACTCCGGTCAGAAAAATCAGCCGCGCTGTCCCCAAAAGCGACTCGCCGACCAGGTGGTCATAAACCACCACATTGTTGAGCGGCGTGAAGAACGGATGGATGGCAACGTTCTCCGCCACGGGGGAATAGTCCCGGTTCCCGGGCTTTAGTTGCACGGCGATGCGCTGCTTCTCGTAGGTAATACCGTCCGTGCCGGTGAACCCATGCGTGAGTAGATCCCAGATTTTCAGCCAGGCCTCGGTGGCGGCGTCGGAGTGCAAGTTTTCGGCGCCATAAAGGTGGTCGGGCCAACCCGAGCGGGAATTACGCTGCCCCCAGCATGTGTCAGGGAAGCGAACGATAACAATCTCTGGCGTCACTTCATGGAACGCGTAAGGGCGAGGATGAGCGGGTACGTACTCCCGGCAAAACCAGCGCAAGATCTTGCCGTATTCCGTAAGGCGATAATTCTTTTGCGAATGGTAGCACACCAGGTTCCAGGGAACGCCTTGCGTGCCGGCGGGCAGCGAATTCCACCCGGCGCCTTCCACGTAAATGTGATCGACTCCCATCCAATAAGCCAGCAAGAGATTTGAACGGAACTCCTCTGGGCTATGGCCGGGCAGGGCATCACCACTGCCCTGGCTCCACATTTCCAGGTCGATCCAGAACCTTGTCTGGTACTGCCGTGCGGCCCCCAAAGCAATGGCGACCGCGACCGGCGAGTACGACATCCCCATCACTTTTGCGCACACACCGCATCCGGCCCGCGCGATGGTATGGAACATCACCGGCCACACACACGTGATCACGGTATCCAGGCCAAAGCGCTTATAGTGCTCGCGAGTTTGGCGCAGGCCCTCGAGGGTTCGCGAGTAAGCCTCCGGGAGGGAGAGGCCATCCACTTTTGCCCAGGGCTCGATCCCGAACTTGGCTCCGTAGGGACGCCAATTCAATTGGCGGACGTGTTCCCCCTCGTCCATCACGACATCCTGGCAGAGGGGATTTTGGCCATAATAGGCCAGGGTGCTCTCGGGTATCTCCTTCCAGTGGACTGCCGGGGAGAAATGAAACCCCGCCCGCGCACACTCCTCGACCATGCCCTTTGCTACGGCCTGCTGACCGGCTTCCGAGATCGGCTCAGCGGTCTCGTAATTGCCAATGCTGGAAGCCGTATAGAAATTGGCATAATTAAGGCCGATATCGCTTAATCCTTCCATTACGCACGCAGGCATGGGACTTTGAGAGGGCAACTCTAAGCCCACATAGAGACCGTCGGGGAGGGGGTTCTCTCCAAGCTTGACTCCTGCCTGCAAGTCCTGCCCGGGCTTTGCCGCCGGTGCGGCTAGCATCGCTCCCAGCGTCCCTGCTGAACGGCGTAGGAAGGTTCTCCGCGAAACCATGGACGAATCCCCTTAGGTTCTATAAGACGCATTGATGGTGATGTAGTCGTGGGTCAGGTCGCAAGTCCAGATATGGGCAGAGGCGTCGCCCTGGTGGAGGTCGAGCCGGAGGGTCATTTCCTTCCCCTCGAGCTCTTTACGCGCGGAGGCTTCGTCGAAGCCTGCATCTACCCCCTCCCGGCAGACCAGCAAGTCGTTGATGTGGATATCCACTTTGTTGGGATCGAAGAGCGCGCCGGAATAACCCGCCGCGCAAAGAATGCGGCCCCAGTTGGGATCACTTCCTGCGATGGCCGTCTTGACCAGCGGGGAATTTGCGATGGCGCGCGCCACTCGTTCCGCATCGGAGGGTTTTCTCGCCCCTCGCACCTCGACGATGACCAGCTTCTTTGCCCCCTCGCCGTCCCGGGCTATCATCTTGGCAAGGCTCTGGCAGAGCTGGGTAAGTCCCTCCAGGAACCACGCCCAGCTTGTATTGCCCGGGCGCACGCCCACCGCGGCAGTGCCGCTTGCCCAAGCCAGCACGGTGTCATTCGTGGATGTGTCTCCATCCACGGTGATGCGGTTGAAAGAGATGTCTACCGCCGCCCGCAGCAAGTTCTGGAGTGTGCGCGGGCCGATGAGCGCATCGGTGGTCAGAAAGGATAGCAGTGTGGCCATGCGCGGATGGATCATCCCGGCGCCCTTGGCGATTCCTGCCATGTACACGGTTTTTCCGCCCACCTCCGAGCGCAGGACGCACGACTTGGGGAACGTGTCGGTGGTCATGATGGCGCGGGCGACCGCCGAGGCGTTTTCAATGGAGAGGCTTCCGACGAGAGTGGGAAGTTGGTTCGTGACCATGCCAAGCTCGAGCGGCACTCCGATGACGCCTGTGGAGGCCACCAGGACCTGCGCGGGTCGGAGATTCAGCAGTTTCGCCGCCGCCCGTGCACTCTCCCTTGCCGTCAGGAGGCCCTTGCGGCCCGTGCAGGCATTGGCATTGCCAGAGTTCACCACCAGCGCGCAGCAGCGCCCGTGGCTTTCCGCAAGGTTCTGGCGTGAGACGAGCACAGGGGCCGCCGCCACCAGGTTCGTGGTAAACAGGCCGGCGGCGTTGGCGGCGGGAGCGTCGCAGACGAGCAAGGCCAGGTCAAGCTCGTCGCGCTTCTTCTTGATTCCCGCGGCTACAGCGGCCCCACGAAAGCCTCGAGGGGAAGCGAGATTGCCTTCCACGACTTCCCACGTTTGCATGCTGGCTCTCCTGAAACTCAGCCCACTCTGGTCAATCCCGCCAAGCTTGTCCTCCGGGGAAGCGGGAATCCAGCTTCTTTCGGCTGACGTGGCCCCCGGCCTACGCGGGGGTTACGACAACCGTAATTCCGCCACGCGCGGGGGCTGCAGGCCCATGGATGCTCTCCATGAAATAGTGACTCCCCCAGAGTGCCAACCCTCTCACTTGATCTTGACTTTCGGGATCGGCGAGAGTTCCACCACCCGGGGCGTGGACGGCAGTGGCGGCTCGGCGCCCGCCACCTTTATACTGCGCAACGTGTCGTCGCACGCCTGCATGTAGAGAACCTCATCTTCCCCGCCGGGGGAGCAATCGGCCTCGATGATCCGTTCTCGGCAGATGATTCTGGCCGTCAAGTGCATGTAGCGGCCCTCGAGCTGGCGAATCAGCATAGCGTCACGATTGTTAATCTTCGTATGCTCGAGGTGATAAACCGGGAGGTCTTCGGTCGCGCCCCTTGCCTCCCATTTCGCCAGAACCTCTTCCGAGAACTCCCAGCTCTGGTCGGGGTTGGGCTGTGAGGTGATGGTGAGCGTGGGGCCGATGCTCCAGAACTTCGAGCGAGTGATCTTCACTCCGCTAGGGAAAGTCTCCGCGTTCCCGAAGAGTCCTTCCGCGATTTGAATATCAATTCCAAGCGCCTCGTTGTGGTAGGGGCGCTGCTTCAGTGTTTCATCGCTGACCCGTTGGCGGTGGCCTGGTAACCACCTCACCAGAATGTACTCGCCACCTATCAGGGCGCCCCCGATGATCAGGATTGAAACCGCAACAACCAATTGACTGGGCATTCGCTTCTTCATGGCAGCCATCTTATCCCTTGTCTCAGAAGGGCGCAACGTTTCCGAAAGGGCCATTTCCTAAGGAGATACGGTTACAGCTAAAGTCTCAATTCCATAAAAACCGCGCCCTGGGTTGGATTATGACAATAGGGCTCAATACGCTTGAAGCCGAGTGATTCATAGAGCGCCCTGGCCTCTCGCATAGCGGCAAGGGTATCTAACCTCATCTTCTCGTAGCCGATCTTCCGGGCTTCGCCGATGATGGCCACCGCCAGCAGTCTCCCTGCGCCTCTTCCCCGAAACCCAGGCCGCAAATAAAGCCGCTTCATCTCGCAGCTCTCCTCATCGAGTCTCCTCAGGGCTACGCACCCGACCGCTTGGCCTGTGTCGGACGCCAAGAGCAATCTCCCACCGGGTGGCGCGTAATCTCCAGGAAGTGCGGCCAGTTCCCTCTCAAAACCCTGGAAGCACAGGCTGACTTCCAGGGAAGCTTCGTACTCGCGCAGCAGTTGCCTTACCTCTTCGATCTCCTCGGGCGTTTCAGCCTGGGCCAGCTTCATCATGCCGCATCGTTTCCTTTGTCAAGCTACCGAACCAGAATCAGCGGATGCGTCTTTTCGACGACTTCGCCCACTTCTTGCGCAGGTGTAGTTAGCGCCCGGAGGGCCGCGAGAAGTTTAGGAGCGTCTTGGGCAGCGACGGAGAACAACAATCCCCCTGAGGTCTGCGGGTCGAACAGCAGGTTCCGGACCTCTTCCGGGACGCGGCTCGCGAATTCGACGCAGCCCCCGATGAAGTCCACGTTCCTCTTCAGGCCGCCGGGCAGAAAACCACTCCGCGAATACTCAACTGCCTCCGTTAGGAATTCAATCTTAGTCGAGTCAATCACCAGGCTCACCTTGCTTCCCGCCGCCATCTCGCGGGCGTGGCCCAGCAAGCCGAAGCCGGTGATGTCGGTGGCCGAATGCACGTCAAATTGCAGGGCCGCCTCGCTGGCGGCGCGATTCAGCGCGCACATGGATTCGCTGGCGGCCTTCACGGCAGAAATGCTGGCCGCTCCTTTTTTCAGCGCCGTGCTGATGATTCCGGTGCCCAGGCGCTTGGTCAACACCAGTTGGTCTCCGGGCCGCGCGGCAGAATTGATGAGAATGCGCTGCGGGTGGACGAGGCCGGTGACTGCATAGCCAAACTTGATCTCCTCGTCGCCGATCGAGTGGCCGCCGATCATCGCGCAGCCAGCCTCCTGCATCTTGGCGAACCCGCCCTGGAGGATTTTCTCCAGGATCTCGAGGCCCTCTTCTTTGTTGGGAAATCCCACGATCGAGAGCGCAGAGATGGGCCGGCCGCCCATGGCGTAAACATCGCTGAGCGCATTGGCCGCCGCAATTTGGCCGAAGGTGTAGGGATCATCCACGATAGGCGTGAAGAAATCCACGGTCTGCACCAGCGCCAGGTCCGGAGCGAGTTGATACACTCCCGCGTCGTCGTTGGTGTCGAAGCCCACCAGGACGTTGGCATCGGATTGTCTCGGCAGCTTAGCCAGCACCCGGTCCAAAATACTTGGACTCAGCTTGGCTGCTCAACCCGCCGCTTTGACTAACGCGGTTAGACGAACCGGAGTCACAAGCAAAACTCCTGTGGACGTAGCGGATTGAGCTGCGGAAATCCTCGAAAGTAGCCCCGCCACGCCCAAGAATGTAAACACCACCGCAGTATAACAGAGCCTGCGCCGCCACCGCAGCGACGTGCGCAAAAGTGCGCGAAGCCTCCTGGAACGCAGCCCGTCAACTGACAGGCTGCCCCTCTTTAGCGCCAGGGTAGCGCCCCCCTTCAGGTCGGCATTCATTTCCTCGGTTTGCCGGCGGTGCCGACCTGAGGGTCATCTCTACGCCCTTCGCTAGAAGGGACCGGCACCGGCGATCCTTTGTTTTCATAGACATTCCCGGTTCGCTCGTTCACTTCCGTAGCGCCGGCCTTCAGGCCGGCATCCATGGTGCTGACCTAACGGTCAGCGCTACGGGGTGAAGCGCGGGCCAGCTCGACACGCCAGAGGGGCAGTCCGCCGGTTGGCGGACCGCTCTCCAAAACCCTTCCTAGCCTCGACCTGGGCAATTTCTGTCCCCTTAGGTAGTACACAGAAAGCTTAAAATAGCCCCTTCAAACGTCGAAAAGGTGCGTTCTTTTGCCCAAAGAACACGCTTTTCTCACTCCAAAACCAGTTCGTTTTTGCGAAACGAACTATGCTAAGTCCTTTATTTACAATAAATCATTGAGTTCGTTCCCTCTATTTTAACATCTTTTTGGCATCCCGGGTCCCTTGACCCCTTGCACTGGCCTACCGTACTTGTCATTGAGTCGCCACGGTTTGGCGTTAATAGTCACTCTGGGCAAAGAACTTACCACAGTTCTAGCCTCGTGTCAAGAGACACAGTGTCGCAGTTTGAGAATGGACGTATAATTCCGCGGGAGCAAACTCCAGCGCGTCCTCACCTCCATTAACGCCGTTTCACCCTGAACGGACGGTGGGAGACACTCGCGCGGCCATCAGGGGACGGTCCGTCAGCTGACGGATCCCCCTACAAGTCGTTGGGGTAGGGCTTGCCCTACCCTTGCCTACGAACAATCACCATGACAGGGGATTGCGCATTGGGGCCACTTGGACAGTCTAGAGGCTAGCCGGAGCGCAGAGCTGCGCTCTGCGCAAACCGGCGCAGCAACGATGGGAACCGGCTGGCACAGAACCTCGATGCCGCCGTCATTTACTTTCCCGACGAGGTTCAGTAGCATTTGGGCCACGCGGCCGCGCACGCTGCGCAAGGAGGAACAATCATGGTTACACGCCCTGGCAAGAGATTGGAAATCGCTGCCCTTATACTTTTCGTCCTCGGGGGTGTGCCTATTGCACGAGGCTCCTTCACGCTCGAGCAGGTGATGAGCTCGCCCTTCCCAACCGAACTGGTGGCTTCGCCTACGGGCGGCAGGGTAGCCTGGGTGTTCGACGCGCGCGGCCTACGCAACATCTGGGTAGCTGAACCGCGTGGCGGCGGAGCCTATCTGTCGCGACAGCTCACCCAGTACACGCAGGACGACGGGCAGGACGTCGGCGAGCTCTCCTGGACTCCGGATGGGCGGGCGATTGTGTACGTTCGCGGGGGCGACCTCGAAAACGATGGCGCCTACCCCAACCCGGCGAGCGCGCCCGAAGGCGTCGAACAGGACGTCTGGGTTGTGGCAGTCGAAGGCGGGGCGCCGCGCAAGCTGGCCGAAGGCCATTCTCCGGCGGTTTCTCCGCAGGGCGAAAGTGTGGCCTACATCTTCAAGGATCAGGTGTGGGTGGTCAAGCTGGCCGCAGGGGCCAAGCCCGAACAATTGATCCACGACAAGGGCAAGAGCAGTTCGCTCCGCTGGTCGCCCGACGGCTCGAGTCTCGCTTTCGTCAGCCGCCGGGGCGATCACAGCTTCCTGGGTGTATACAACGTGGCGGGGAAGAGCCTCCTGTATCTCGACCCAAGCGTTGACCAGGACTCCACGCCGGTTTGGTCGCCGGACAGCAGGCAGATCGCTTTCCTGCGCCTTCCTGCTTCGCGCGACGACATTACTTTCGGTCCGAAGCGCGCCGGCCAGCCCTGGTCGATCCGCGTGGCCGACGCTGCCGCCGGCCAGGGCCACGAAGTTTGGCGCGCCGATGCGGGCCGCGGCAGCGTCTTCCGCTGGATTGCGGCCGAGCATCAGATCCTGTGGGCCGCCGGCGACAACCTGGTTTTTCCCTGGGAGCGCGACGGTTGGACTCATCTTTATTCCGTTCCCGCTGCGGGCGGCGTGGCAAAGCTCCTCACACCCGGCGATTTCGAAGTCGAGTTCGTTTCCCTCAGTCCCGATCGCCGCCAATTGATTTTGGCCTCGAACCAGGATGACATCGACCGCCGCCACCTGTGGCGCGAGGCGGTCACGGGCGACCATCCCACTCCACTTACGAGTGGTGAAGGAATCGAGTGGTCACCGGTGATGATGAGCGACGGAGCCACGGTTGCCCTGCTCCATTCAGACGCCCAACGCCCGGCGCGGCCGGCGATTGTGGCTAGCGCGGGCGAAATTCGCGATCTCGCTCGGGAAGCTCTTCCCGCCGACTTTCCCGCAGCCGATCTCGTCACCCCACAGCAAGTGATACTTCCCGCTGCTGACGGGCTTCGCATCCACGCGCAGCTTTTTCTGCCCCCTGCCCTGGGTCAGGCGTCCGGGCAGCGGCGTCCGGCAGTAGTCTTCTTCCATGGCGGCTCGCGGCGCCAGATGCTGCTCGGCTGGCATTACATGGGCTACTATCACAACGCCTACGCCCTCAATCAGTATCTCGCCAGCCGCGGTTATGTGGTGCTATCGGTCAACTACCGCAGCGGCATCGGCTATGGGCTGGAGTTTCGCGAGGCGCTCGAATACGGGCCCAGCGGGGCGAGCGAGTTTAACGACGTCCAGGGCGCCGGCTTGTACCTGCGCTCACGGCCCGACGTGGATCCGAATCGCATCGGGCTGTGGGGCGGCTCTTACGGCGGGTATTTGACCGCCCTCGGCTTGGCCCGAGCCTCCGATTTATTCGCCTGCGGTGTCGATCTGCACGGCGTGCACGAATGGAACCTCGAAATCCAGAACTGGACGCCCTCCTACGACCCCGCCGCGCGGACGGACGAGGCGCGGCTGGCGTGGGAGTCTTCGCCGCTGGCCTCCGTCAAAACGTGGCGCTCGCCGGTGCTGCTGGTCCAAGGGGATGACGACCGCAACGTTCCCTTCGCGGAAATGGTCCGCCTTGCGGAGGCGTTGCGTAAACAGGGCGTGGAATTCCAGCAACTTGTCTTCCCGGACGAGATTCACGATTTCTTGCGGCATCGCACCTGGCTGGCAGCGTATCATGCCGCTTCTGATTTCTTTGACCGGCACCTCAGGAAGTGAGCCGCGCCCCGCAGCCAGCGGTAGCGATTGCTGACAACGAGCATCTTGAACGGACCCCCTCATCCGGCCTGCCTCCCGATCAAGTGCATCGGGACGGCTGCCCACCCTCTCCCCCAAGGGGGAAAGGGCCTGGAGCTTGTATATGCTGCTGCAGATTTCTCGAGGAGAATGGCAGCGACTCGGGCCTTTGCCCTCTCCCGAGGGGAGAGGGTGTCCCGCTCCGGCGCTTTCACCAGCCGGAACGGGACGGGTGAGGGGTCGGTTGATCAGCTCGTGGGGAGGTTTAGTACTTTGCCACACAAAGTACTTGACAAGACTTCTTCCGTCCTGTATAAAGCGCTTATGACATGCGCGGGTCCAGTTCGCTCACGACGTTCCAAGCCGGCGCCCGTGCCAAGCCACGCCATGGACGATTTGCGCTTCATCCGCGAGACCATGGAAAGCGCGGCTTCCTTCACCGCCGTTCCGGGATGGGGCGGAGTGATGATAGGGATTACGGCCTTGGCCGCCGCAGTAGTAGCGTCGCTTCGCCCGCAAGTGATGTGGTGGGTTGCGGTGTGGGGGTTCGAAGCCTTGTGCGCTTTTGCGGTGGGCGCATCGGCCACTTTCTGGAAGGCGCGGAAAGCGCAGACGCCACTGTTTTCAAGGCCTGGCCGGAAGTTTGTGCTCGGCTTGTTTCCTCCCATGCTGGCCGCGGCAGTGCTCAGCATGGTGATTTACCGCGCCGGCGTATTTAACCTGCTCCCCGGTGTCTGGTTGCTGCTCTACGGGGCCGGAGTGGTCACGGGAGGAGCGTATTCGGTAAAGGTCGTTCCGATCATGGGCTTGTGCTTCATGTTCGCGGGAATGGTGGCCCTGCTCTCTCCTCCTGCCTGGGCCAACTCGATCATGGCGGCGAGTTTCGGCGGGCTTCACATCCTCTTCGGGACGATTATTGCAAGGAGGTACGGTGGCTAGACAGATTTCGAGCGCTGCGGCCCGTGCTGCTGGCGCGGGCCGGCTGGTGAGGGAAGCACAGCGATTGCGCAGTGAAGCGTCAGTGGGCGCGCCACCCGAACTGGACCGCCTGATCCACGAACGCATTCGGCTGGGCATGGTGAGCGCCCTGGCGGTCAACGAGTCGCTGAGCTTCAACGAGCTCAAGAAATTGCTGAAGACCACGGATGGCAACCTGAGTGTCCACGCGCGCCGGCTCGAGGAAGCCCAGTACGTCGTCTGCGAAAAATATTTCGAGGGCCGCCTGCCGAAAACCGTTTACCGGCTCACCTCGACCGGCCAGCGGGCGCTGCAGCGCTATCTGGACCACATGGAAGCGTTGATCCAATCCATGCGCCCGCGATAATCAGCGGGCGAAAATTTTTTGCGCTTATGCTTTGCATGGTAAAGTCCTTTGGAAAACGGGAGAGGCTGATGAGAATTTCGCCTGAGGGTCCTGACCACTTCTCATTTCGTTCTTCACCGGTCTCGGCGCAGGAAGTCGCTGAATGCGACCGCGACGCCGGCCAGCGAATTCATGCGGCCATCATTATGGACGGAAGCGGGCGTTGGGCGGCGGCTCGAGGGCTGCCGCGCAGCGCGGGACATCGCGCGGGAGTCTCCGCTGTTTGCCGCGCCGTCCAGGCTGCTCCCGGCCTGGGGATCGGGACGCTGACGCTCCATGCCTTTTCCTCGGATAACTGGCAGCGTCCCGCGTGTGAGGTCCGAGAGCTGATGAGCATTTTTGAAGAGTTCCTGCGCTCCTCGGTGGCAGGGTGGGTGGACGCCGGAATAAGGACCAGCGTGATCGGGCGGCGCGATCGAATCGAGCCCTCACTGGTCGCTGCTATCGAGGCTGCCGAAGCGGCAACACTCGAGGGCCGGCGGCTGCACCTGCGTCTGGCGATTGACTATTCGGCTCGCGACGCCATTCTCTGTGCCGCGCGATCGCTTGGCCACGGCGAAACCGCCACGCCGGCAGAGTTTGCGCGCTTGCTCGCCGCCGTCGGCCACGACCGCGCGCCTGTCCCCGACCTCGACCTGCTGATGCGCACCGGCGGAGAGCAGCGCTTGAGCGACTTCATGCTCTGGGAGTGCGCCTACGCGGAACTCGTCTTCACGGACAACCTCTGGCCGGACTTTGACGCCGCCGACCTCGAGGCGGCCGTGCGCGAGTTCCGTTCCCGCCATCGCCGTTTCGGGCGCGTTCCGGAGACTGTCCCCGCCGGAGCGTGACGGTGATAGTGATTGCCGATTGAAAGAGCGGTGAGGCGAATTGCCCTGTTGTCAATCGGCAATTCCGGAAAGGCCAGCTTGGATCGAGACCAGACTGAGACTTCACCACGGAGGACCGGCTGACGATGTTGAGCAGGGGGCGGTTGGAACTGAGTGTACTTGCAACGGCAGTGGTTATGGGCATACTCGCGGACGCACTGCTGCGGGTTTTGCCCTGGGGCCTCAATCTTCTGATCTGGATGGCAGCGCTTTCTGTTGTGATCCTGGTTCACGCTCGCGGGAGGGAAGAAGCGCTTTCAAGAGGTGGCCGCTGGTTGCCCGCGCTAGCCGCTCTTTTCGCGCTGGGGCTCGCTTGGCACGATTCACCCCCATTGAAAATGCTGAGCCTTTTGGCGGCCCTCACGGCGCTTTCCCTGGTCATCTTGCGGGCACAAGGCGGCCGGATTCGTATTGCCGGACTTGTCGAATACGCTCTCGGCGCGGCGGTTGCGGGGCTCAACGCTGCTTTCGGATTGCTGCCCGTGTTATTCGGCGAGGCCGAGTGGAAGAAGCTGCTCGGCGATCGGTGGTCGCGGCGCGCCATGGCGATGGTGCGCGGAGCTCTTCTCGCTCTTCCCTGTCTGCTCGTCTTTGGCGCGCTGTTCATGGGGGCGGACGCGGTGTTCGACAACATCGTCAGGAAAACCTTACGCGTGAACTTCCCGCAGATATTTACTCACTTCTTTGTAGCTGCCTTTTTCGCCTGGTGCGTCGGTGGATACCTGCGCGGCATGCTCTGGGGCAAAGAGATCGCAGCCGTAAAGGAGAAACGCCTGCCTTCCCTCTCGTTGGGCACCATCGAGGGCAGCGTGGTCCTGGGCGCGCTCGACCTTCTGTTCCTTGCTTTCGTACTCGTGCAGGCGCGTTATTTCTTTGGCGGCTCCACCCTGCTGCAGGTGACAACCGGGCTGACCTATGCGGAATATGCGCGGCGCGGTTTCTTTGAGCTCCTCGCCGTGGCCGCCCTGGTGCTCCCACTTCTCCTCCTCCTGCACTGGCTGATGGCCCAGCGGGATTCCAAGAGTGAGGGAGTTTTCAGGGTCCTGGCCGGCGCCCAAATCCTGCTCCTATTTGTGGTCATGGCTTCCGCCTTCGAGCGCATGCGTCTCTACCAAGCTGAATATGGCCTCACGGAGCAGCGCCTGTATGCCACCGCGTTTATGGGCTGGCTTGCGGCGGTCTTCCTCTGGTTCGCCATAACCGTTTTGTGCGGGCGCCGCGAACGCTTTGCCTTCGGAGCGATGCTGGCGGGCTTTTTGCTGGTCATGGTCCTGCACGCGCTCGATCCGGACGCGCTCATTGCCCGCACCAATCTGGCGCGGGCTAAAGCCGGGCGCGCTTTTGACGCTCGCTATGCAACCTGGCTCAGCGCCGATGCCCTGCCGGAACTTGTGGCGGGCCTCCCGGATCTGAAACCGCAGGACCGCTGTGATGCGGCCTCCCGCATCCTCAAACGGTGGGCGCTCCCCCAGCCGCCTGACTGGCGCGCCTGGAACTGGTCTCGCGCCAGAGCCGCGCAGGTGCTGCGGGAGAATCAGGCAAGTCTGAAATCCATGCAATGCCCCCTGCTGGACCAGGATGGGCATTGAGGGAATTGAATCACCGCCGTAGGTGCGCATGGCCACGCAGGCTTGTCCGAATTACGCCCGAATCTGTCGACAATGACCTGCAGCTTCGCCGCCCTCGAGAGCCAAACGAGAGTCTACGCCACCTCTCGATCATGCGATTGCCCGCAGCCCATCTCACGGTTTAGTCTGTTAGTATTCAACATAGGGAGGGGGATTGCTGATGACAGATAAGCTGAAAGGCAAGGTCGCCGTGGTCACCGGCGGATCGCGCGGAATCGGTTATTGCATTGCCGAAAGGCTGCTTCAAGAAGGTGCAAACGTCTACATCTGCGGGCGCGATGCGCAAATTCTAAAGCAATCGGTGGAAAAGCTGCGCGCGCAGGGTGACGGACAGATCGAAGGCATGGTGGCGGATGTGGGCCGCTATGAAGACTGCCAAAAGCTCATCCACGCCGCCGCCGAACATTTCGGAGGGATCGATATCCTTGTGAATAATGCCGGAATAGGAATTATGAAACCAGTGGACCAGCTCACGCCCGCGGAGTGGGATGCCACGATTCACACCAACTTGTCGGGCGTGTTCTACTGCTGCCGCGAGGCCATCCCCATCATGCGCCAGCGAGGGGGCGGATACATCTTCAATATTTCCAGCCTTGCCGGGGTGAATCCTTTCCCGGGCGGGAGCGCCTACAACGCTTCCAAATTCGGGCTGAATGGTTTCAGCGAGGCCATGATGCAAGACATCCGCTACGACGGCATTCGTGTGAGCTACATCATGCCCGGAAGCGTGGATACGGACTTCGGAGGAGCGCCGGCCGGCAGGCCCCGCCAAAGCTGGAAGCTCTCCGGTGAGGACATTGGCAAGGCAGTGGTTGACCTTTACACCTATCCCCTGACCACTCTTGCCAGCCGCATCGAGATGCGGCCCTCGCAACCTCCGCGCAAGAAGTAGCGCCGCCCTTTGGGGCGGCACGCCAAAGCCGCAGACGCGGGGCCGGCGCCACGAGGGTGTCCACTTGCGGGCCAGGGGCGATCCAGTGAGGTGGCACAGCTGCCAATTCGGCCCGAGCCTGAAGCCCAGATTTCCATAAACAGTCCGTTTTCAGGTGCTGGCCTAAACAGGCTGCGGAAAAACCCTTCCGAACGGTGTCATTCCGAGCGAAGCGAGGAATCTCGCCCCGAAAGTAAAGGACTTGCCAGATTCCTCGTCGCCTGCGGCTCCTCGGAATGACAAGCCGAAGGGGTTTTTCCGCAGCCTATTTAGGCCAGCACCTGCCGACCTAAAGGTCGGCGCTACTTCCTGGAATTGCCGATTTTCGGTTGATGATTGAGAGCGATTCGCCACCCATTTATCAATCACCAATCGTCAATCACCAATCGTCAATTTCTCAAGCCACCGCGGGCCGGGGCGTCGCCTGCACGCTGGCGATGGCCAGCGTTGCCGGCTCGAGCCCGGGGGAAAAAGCTCCCAGCCGAATTTCGCCCGGCTCTTTTGACGACTGCACGATGACCATGCAAAGCCCATTGAAGGCCCGGCGTTTGTGAGCCTTATCAATCTCGTGGCTACTCGGATCGCCGTTGCCCACCCCGATGATCTTGCCTGGACCGGAAAGCTGGAACACAATTTCGTTGTCGGCCACCGGCATGAGGCGGCCCTCTTTGTCCAACACCTGCACCTCGACCAGCGACACGTCCTGCCCATCCGCCGAGATCTGTGCCCGATCCGGCCGAAGGAGGGCCTTTGCAGGCCCACCGGTCGTTTCCCGTCTGGCAACCAACACCTGTTGACCGCCTTTGTAGCCGCGAGCTTCAAGCGTGCCCGGCTTGTAGTTGACCTTCCAGGCCACATGCTCATAGCGAGGCACATCCTTGACTCCCAGGCTCTCGCCGTTCAAAAGCAGTTCGACCTTCTCGAGGTTACTGTGGCACCAGACCTCGATTTCCTGCCCTTCGTTGCCGGCCCAGTTCCAGTGCGGGAACAGGTGCAGCACCGGCTTCTCGCTCCACCACGCCTGATA
>Ga0326728_10010724_pt1 | contig 21301 bp, 18 predicted proteins | sample MB3enrmetagenome_FD_207602 | JGI IMG/M metagenome (GOLD analysis project Ga0326728, IMG submission 207602) | Lab enriched peat soil microbial communities from McLean, Ithaca, NY, United States - MB31MN | ecosystem: Environmental > Terrestrial > Soil > Wetlands > Peat | place: USA: New York... | reverse complement strand
GCACGCTATGGGTGTGCGGATGCTTTACTCAAGTTTCATCGAATGAACCCCGTTCAGGGTATGATTAGGGTGTTTGAAAGGAGAGGGACCGTGGATGCTAAAGCCGCAGCACTGGAGAAGCTAAATTCATGGCACTCGCGTCTGCTCGAATTGAGCCATCGAATCCATGCGCATCCGGAGATAGGTTTTGAAGAGGTCCAGGCGGCCGCGTGGATAGCGAAGGTTCTATCTGAAGCAGGCTTCGATGTGAGGGCGGGAATCTGTGACTTGCCGACCGCCTTCCTGGCCACGGCGGGAAAAGGCCCTCTATGCATAGCTATCTGCGCCGAATACGACGCGCTACCGGGGCTTGGACACGCTTGCGGCCACAACATCATTGCCGCTGCCGCGGCCGGGGCCGGCATTGCGGCCTCAGCAGTCGCGGACCAAGTCGGTTTGACGGTCAAGGTGATCGGCACACCTGCTGAGGAGAAAGGGGATGGCGGCGGGAAGATCCTGCTGCTCGAGCGGGGTGCCTTTGCCGGAATTCATGCCGCGATGATGGTCCACCCGGCGGCTTTTGACATTTTGACCCCCAAAATTATTGCGGCTTCGATGTTTGAAGTCGAGTACACGGGCAAAGAAGCCCACGCTTCCGCATTCCCGGAAATGGGAATCAATGCAGCCGATGCCCTGACGGTCGCCCAGACGGCTATCGGGCTGCTTCGTCAGCATATCCTCCCGACAGACCGCATTCACGGGATTATCACCCACGGCGGCGATGCTCCCAATGTAGTGCCTGGGTTCACAAAAGCCCGGTACATCGTCAGGGGGGAAACTCTGGAGGATCTCGAGCGACTTAGGCCCCGCGTTTATCGCTGCTTCGAGGCCGGCGCGCTGGCCTCGGGATCAAAGATGCAAATTATAGGAGGGGATCGGCCTTATTCGCAGATGGTCCACGACTTTGAAATCGCCGAGCATTACCGGCGCAACTCGGAGTCGCTGGGTCGAGTCTTCCCGCCCGCGAATCTGCAGGTGCAGAAATCGGTGGCCTCAACGGATATGGGGAATGTCTCGCTGTCGATACCCTCCATCCACCCGATGATCGGGATTCAGTCGCTGCCTGCGGTAAACCATCAGCGGGAGTTCACAGCCAGCTGCGCAACGGAATCGGCCGACAAAGCTGTGCATGACGGTGCGGCCGCCATGGCGTTGACTGCAATCGACCTCGCAACCGACAGCGCTCTTCGCCAGCGGTTAATGAGATAGCGCGAAGCGCTTTGGAGCGGGCAAGCTTGCTTGCGCGTTGGATAGAAGGGTTAGCCTTTATCTGTGAATCCTCGATGTTGTATTTCGTGGTTCCCATGCAATCGGAATTTCATGTGGAGTGGTCCTCCAGAGCCGCCCCACATGAAATTCAACAATCCCAAGCGTCCGGGACTTGAACTCTCATTCTCATGAGCGCCGCAGCGTAGGTTTTACCTTGAGGGTCAATCCGGAGCGACGCGGTGCCTCCGCCTCCCAGCGCCTCGGTAAGCACGAAATTGAAGGCCTGGATTTTCGGCAAGTCATAGCGCGTCACCGTCCCCTTGCAGAAGTCGGCGAAATGGGCCTTCACGCGCTCCGCGGTGACCTGATGAGCGATCACCTCATAGTATTCGGGCTTTCTGGCTATGATGCCACAATTTACCGTATCCCCTTTGTCTCCGCTGCGCCCGTGTGCGATCCGGGCGAGAGGTATTTCCTTCATTCGGCACCTCCAATTATTTCAACCATCGGCCTGACTGCCGATTTTGGAATCAGGCTGGGCCAATAGATGATCTGCCGATGCGGGCTTGGCCTGATTTCATCGAACAGACAGCCGGTCGGAATCCCGCACAGAACGTGGGTGATCATTTCACGCGAAATCCGGTCCGCAGTTTCCGCATCGTCGACCACAAAAGCCATCCGAAGATACACCTCGTTGGGATCATCGATTTTGTGTGACATCGCACCGTGGACCGCGGCATCGCCGAAAATCGAGACCAACACATCGCGGTAGCGGATCCCCAGTTTCGCAAGCCTTTTCAGAACCAGCTCGGAACTTGCCTTTGCCTTAGCCGCGCAATCGGGCCAGGTGTAGACGAGCCCTACGGCAATCCGGTACCCGCCCTCGTAGCTCATCGAGACCTTGTAGCTTGAGGTCGGCGGATGCCCCGTTATCCCAAACACCCTCACGCGGTTGCTCCCGAGATCCTCCATTTCGAGTTGGCTGACGTCACAAATGACGTCAGCCACAACGTAAGCGGAAGGATCGCCGATCTCGTACAGCAGTTGTTCCGCCAAAATCGCCGGAGTTACGCGTCCGCCCTGACTGGGATGGATTGTTATGATCAGACTTCCATCTTCGCTGATCTCCCCGATTGGGAAAGCCAGCCGGTCGAGATCGGGGACATCTTGCCAGGCTCCGTTATAATTCCCGCCGGATGCCTGGCCGCCGCACTCGAGCAGATGTCCGGCAATAGTGCCTTTGGCCAAAAAATCGTACTCGCTGGCTTCCCAGCCAAATTCGTAGATTGCCGGACCCAGGGCGAGGGCAGCGTCATTCACCCGCCCGGTGAGCACCAGATCCGCACCGAAGGTCAGCGCCTCCGCGATGGGAAAGGCACCGAAGTAAGCATTGGCCGACGTAATCTTGCCCGGAATTTCGTTTTGCGAAGCGCCGGAGTCCAAGTGTCTGAACTCAATCCCCTGCCCGGCGAATTCCGCCATGCGCATCATGAGGTCATCCCCATGGACGACCCCGATCTTCAAATCCGGCCAGCCCAACTCCCTTGCCGTCGACAGCAGAACTTTGGCTAATCCCAGAGGATTCAGTCCTCCGGCGTTGGTGATCAAACGAACTCGGCGGTCGTGCAGGATCGGCAGCGCCTGCTTCATGAGCGGGACAAAGTCATGCGGATAGCCCAGACCCGGGTTTTTTGCATATTGCTTCTGCAGGATCGACATCGTGACCTCTGCAAGGTAGTCCATGATGACGTAGTCTAAAGGACCGCCGTGGAGCAGGTCGGTCAGTGCGTCGCTGCGATCGCCCCAATAACCCAGTGCCCCGCCGATTCTTATCGTTTTCATAAAGCTGGTTCCCCGAATTCCCCAATTCTCAATTCCACCTCGGCGGCCGCCTTTCGACGAAAGCCCGAATCCCTTCCTTGCTGTCATCCGTGGCCATGACATCTCCTAGGGCCGCTTCCAGGAACTTTTCTTCCGAGGGCAGCTTTTCATCCAGGATTCTGGAAATCGCTGCTTTCCCCATCTTCAGTATTTTGGAGCTTTTTGTGGCGAGCTTATACACGAATTCGTCGGCAGCCGCCTCAAACTGATCCCTGCCGTACGCGTGGTTGATGATTCCGAGTTCCTGTGCCCGAGGCGCCGGAATCCGCTCTCCGAGAAACATCATCTCTGTGGCTTTTTTGCGTCCCACGTTCCGGTATAGCAGTCCCAGCACCATCATTGGGAACAGGCCTACCTGGATTTCAGGAGTCGAGAAATAAACATCGTCGCACGCGAGACAAAGATCGCTGGCAAGAACAATCCCCAATCCGCCGCCCATGACGTGGCCGCGCGCAAGAACCACGGTTGGTTTGGGGCACTCAACGATGTCGAGAAGCAGTTGCCGGACATCGCTCCGGCAGAAAGCCTCGCTTCTCGATTCCGCCGCGAGTGAGGCTCTTAAATCCGCTCCCGCACAAAATACTTTTTCTCCTGCTCCGGTGAGAGTTATTACCCGCACTCCGGAATCCTCGGCCGCTTCCTTCAGGATGCGGCGCAGCTGTGTGAGCACTTCGGGATTCAGCGCGTTGCTTTTTTCCGGTCTGTTGATGGTGATCCGGCCCACTCCTGCATCCGCGGAAAACAAGACTTCTCCCATCTGCACGCCTTTCGATCCCTGATTTCTAATTCTGATTCCTGATCAAGAGATTCAGAGGAGATCAGCTTTTTGATCAGGAACCAGGAATCAGGAATTTGAAATCATAAAAAAACGGTACCACTAAACCTCCGATCTGCACAGTCCACCCGCCTGGTGTTTCCGGTTACGGTATAATCCCGAGATTGACGATTGGCCGCAGGTCTTCAATGATAAATCGCCGATCGTTATTCGTAAATTGAGATATGTTTCCTTTAAAAGACGACAATCCGACTTCAATCGCACCGATCGTCACCTGGATGCTGATTGCTATCAACGTGATGGTGTTTTTTTACCAGGTTTCCTTGGGGCCAAGGGCTTCGCAGTTGTTTATCTACCAGTATGGGGCCATCCCCGCCGTGGTCACCGGGGAGCAGAGCCTGCCGCGAAACCTTGCCACGATTCCTCCCTTGCTGAGCATTTTCAGCAGCATGTTTCTTCATGGCGGCTGGATGCACCTGATTGGAAACATGTGGTACTTGTGGATATTCGGCAACAATATCGAAGAGGCGATGGGCGGACTGCGCTATCTTCTTTTTTATCTGTTCTGCGGTTTTGTCGGTTCTTTAAGCCACATTCTCTCGAATCTCGGTTCCACGCTGCCGTCGATCGGGGCCAGCGGCGCCATTGCCGGAGTTTTAGGTGCTTACGTCATGCTTTACCCGCGGGCGCGGGTGCTCACTTTGATCTTCCTGGGATGTTTCATCCGGCTCCTTTATATTCCGGCAGGATTCATTCTTGGTTTCTGGTTCCTTCTTCAGTTGCTGAACGGCAGCATGGCCGGAAGGCAGGCAGGCGGCGGGGTGGCGTTCTGGGCGCACATTGGCGGATTTGTCGCTGGTGCGCTGCTGGTCGGGCTGTTCAAGAAAAGAGAAATCCGTTTCTTCAATCCTCCGCGCTCTCGCGTAGGAATGGACTATGATTAGGTTGGAGCTTAGCAGTGGGAAGACCGCGGCCGAGAACAGGGAACGATGAAACCACGGATGGTTTTGTTCCTTAATGCAGGAATGTGCTCTCTATCACTCGATCGCAGGCATTGGGGGCAAAAAAACGGCTCTTGACGGCATCCGTTCCAGGCTGAACTCTGAAGATTTCCAGAAAAGGGTCCGAATTCCCAAAGGAATGAAGGCCGGCAAAACGATGGAACCCTACCCCGATCCGCCCGGAAAGGATCTCAACGATCACACCGCGTGTTTGCAGACTCTTCAGTAAACCCCAACATTCGCTGCAGAGGCACAGAGAGCGCAAAGACCAGGGAGTAAAGCAAAAGAATGGTTTCTCTGCAATCTCCGCGCGCTCTGCGGTGAAAAGGGTTTACGCGGCTGAGAGGGCTGCTTTCAGATCCGCTTCGACAGTCGAGATCGGCTTGATATTGAATTTTTCCACCAGCACGTTCAGCACGGCCGGAGTGACAAATGCAGGGAGCGTGGGGCCGAGGCGAATGTTCTTGATGCCGAGATGGAGCAAGGTTAGGAGAATGGCGCACGCCTTCTGTTCGTACCAGGAAAGAATCAGCGATAGCGGCAGGTCATTCACTCCGCAGCCAAACGCCTGAGCCAACGCGACCGCCACCTTGATTGCCGAATAAGCGTCATTGCACTGGCCGCAATCCAGAAGGCGCGGAATGCCTCCGATATCTCCGAATTCCAACTTGTTGAACCGATACTTTCCGCACGCCAGGGTGAGGATAACGCAATCTTTCGGCACGGCTTCGGCAAATTCCGTGTAGTAATTGCGCCCCGGTTTTGCACCGTCGCATCCGCCGATCAGGAAGAAATGCTTGAGCTGTCCTGCCTTGACCGCCCCGATCACCTTGTCGGCCACTCCCAGGATCGTGTTGTGCCCGAAACCAACCAGTATGGATTTTTCCGCAGTGTCCGCGGCGAAGCCTGGGGCTGCAAGAGCAGCATCGATCACCGGTTTGAAATTTCGGTTCTGAACGTGTTTCACTCCCGGCCAGGCAACCAGGCCGGTGGTGAATATCCGAGCTTTATAGCTTTCTCTCGGTGACTGGATGCAGTTGGTGGTCATAAGGATGGCGCCCGGAAACGCGTCAAATTCCTTTGCCTGATCCTGCCACGCGCCGCCGTAATTCCCCACCAGATGGGTGTGTTTTTTTAGTGCCGGGTACCCGTGGGCCGGAAGCATTTCACCGTGCGTGTAAACGTTGATTCCGAGCCCTTCGGTCTGTTCCAGGAGCACCTCGAGATCCTTCAGGTCGTGGCCTGAAACGAGAATTGCTTTGCCCTTGACCGGGGTGACGCGGACGCTCGTGGGAACAGGATGGCCGTAGGTCCCGGTGTGAACCCCATCGAGCATTTCCATAACCCCAAGATTGATTTCACCACACTTCATGCTCAAGCCGAAAAGTCCATCTACGGTCGGATTCGGTTTGGCGAGGTAATCCAGTGCTTCGTGAATAAAGGCATACGCTTTCTCATCCTCCTTACCGAGGATGCGCGCATGGTCCACGTAGGCGGCCGCTCCTTTCAAGCCGTAGGTCAGCAGCTCCTGCAGTCCGGCGAGATCATCGCCCAGAGCAGCCCTGGCTGGCGCGATGCCGATTCGCGACGCCTGTTCCAGCAAGCCTTCAAGAGTGGCTGCAGGCGTCCACTGCGCGCTGCCTCCGAACGCTTCAGGCGTGCGCCCTGCGCTGCGGCAAGCGTCCTCATACAACGATTGTGCGGTTTTTTTGACGGCAGCCGCTTTGCGAATCTGAACTTCCAGTCTAGCGGCGTCGAAGTTGACATTCGTTCCCGTGCTGAACAACGCCTCAACAACAAAGGCGTCCACTTCATTGCTTTTGGCGCCCAGCTGGCGGGCTTTGTTTGCGTATTGGCTGATGCCTTTGGCTGCATAAACCAGCAGATCTTGCAGAGCCGCGACGTTTGGCTCTTTCCCGCAGACACCCATTTTGTCGCACCCGCGCCCAGCGTAAGTCTGTTCGCATTGATAGCAGAACATACTCATAATTTGCCCCCCCTAAAAAGTGATTGTTGCCTGTCAACAGTGGATATCTTATCCGCGATTTTCGGGATAAAATTGATTTGGGTCAAGAAAATGAATTTTTGTAATAAATTGCGGCCAATTTCAAGGGCAGGGGCTGAAAGATGAACGTATCCCGAATACTGGACCAGGCGCGATTTTTTGAAGGTATTTCCAAGGAAAGCAAAGAGGCACTGTCGAAATTCTGCACGCCAAGCGAACGCTCGAAGCACACCACTCTTTTTCGCGAAGAGGAGCCCGGCGAGGCGATGTATTTGCTGGCGCGCGGCCGCATTTCTCTCCACAAGCTCTCGCCGGATGGGCATGAAACCGTCATCAAAGTGATCAAGCCCGGGGAAGTGTTCGCGGAGGTGATCCTGTTTGAGAGGCGATTTTACCCGGTGACAGCTATCGCCCTGACGGATGTCCTCGTCTTCAAGTTCTTGCGCCGCGACTTGCTGGGCCTGCTTCGCCAGGAGGATTTCCGGAATGATTTCATCGCGATGCTGCTGCGCAAACAGCGCTACCTCGCGGATAAGATCCAGCAGTTGACGAGCCAGGATGTCGGCCAGCGGCTGCGCGCATTCCTGATCGAACAGTACGGGGAACAGGAGGAAATCCAGGTTGAGATCAATAAGAAGCAGTTGGCTGCGGCCATTGGCGCGACGCCGGAGACCCTGTCCCGCTTGCTTCAGGATTTGAAGCGCCGCAAATCGATGGTGTGGAAACAGGGGATCATCAAGGTCGCGCCCGATTTTTGGTCCGCCGAATAAAAAGAGGATTCACCGCAGAGACACAGAGGACGTGAAGGACGCAGAACGAGAGGTTTGACTTTTCTCTGCGCGCTCGATGCACTCCGTGTGCCCGTGGTGTGCTCCTGTAGCCGCGGATTTATTTCTTTTTAGAGTCTTTGTCGAGGGAATCGGATCGCTTCGAAAGGCCGTATTCGGCGCCTTCGTGCGCCCCACTGGTAATTTCAATGGCGTTGTTCACGAGTGTCCAGAGTTCCTCTTTCTTTTTCTCTTCCGCCAGTTTCTTGAGGATTTGCAGCTCACCGGCGGCATGTTCCGTCGAAGACCTGAGGTTTTTCAGCGCTTTCCCAATCCGCTTCTGCCAGTCCTGAGGATCCAGGGATGGAGCCTCTTTCCTGGCCAGCACGGGTTTATGGACCGCGGCATCGTCCAGGTTCGCCATTACGCTTTTGAGAATTCTGAAATAACCGTCCAGCATGTCTTCCGGAGTGAAAAACTCCAGCGGATCGCCCGGCTCCGCTTCCTGGCCTGCCAACCTTGCCTCCGCGGTTTTCAGCCTCAATGCTGCGGCGTCGAGGTAAATTTTGACCCGCAGGTCGATCTCGGGGTTATCCTGGATCTTTTCGATTTCCTTATCCGTTAGGAACTCCTTTGCGGCAACGGCGAGTGAGATCACGACGGTTGTCATGTTGAATAGCAGAAATAAGGATGCCGCGTGCCGCATATCCGGACGACTCCTAAGGCTGAGGGAAGAGAAGCTCGACGAATTTCTTTCTTACGGTTTCAGCATGAGCAAGGCAGGCCTCGAAAGCATCCTGTAGGTCGACCGGGACTTTGATCTTATAGCTCTCCGTGCTTGCGATTGCCTTGCGCAGCTGGATCTCGTAACCCTTAAGGGCGTTGGATTGCTTCCTTGTATTGGCGTTGGCCTCAATGTCTTCGAGGGACTTCGAAAGCAGCGACGTCCAGATTGTTAAATTATTGGAGACCGCCTGGGAATCCTCCTTACTAACGGCTGTTTCGAGGCTTTGTTGGATCCGCTTGGATGCGGCCTCATAAACTTTGATTCGTTGTTCGATGCTTTCTCCCTTTTCTAACCGCGCCTTTTCATCGGGATTCAAGATGTCGGCCAGTTCTCGGGAGACATCGGCGGACTGAAGAAAAAGAAGGACGATAAAGGTCAGCGGCCAAAGAGCGGGCATCAGATTCCTACATTTTAGGTGGAACTTCGCATCCAAGCAGATACAACGCCTGGGCTAGCTGCTTGCGAACCAAGTCCGCCACCAGGAGAAAATGTTGTCTTTTCTGCAAATCTGTTTCGGACAATATATGGTGCTTATGATAGAAGAGGTTGAATTTTTGTGCCAGTGAAAAGGTATATTTGCAGAGTTGGCCCAGTTCCAGCGATTGGGCGATCTGCCGCACTATTTCCGGCAATCTCGCTGCCTGATAGACAATTTCCCATATTTCGTTGTCGCTGGCGAGAAACTCTCCGAAGCCGGGATAGGATTTCTGCAAATCCGGGGGCTCTTCCCCTGACTCTGCAAGCTTCTTGAAGATGTTGTTGGCCCGCACCACGGCGTATTGCACATACGGGCCGGTCTCCCCGTCGAAATTGAGCGCCTCACTGAAATCAAAGGCGATCACCGTGTTCCGGGCGAATCGCAGAAGAAAGTAGCGGAGCGCCCCCACAGCGATGATGCGCGCAATCTTGGCCGATTCCCCTTCCGGCAGCGAGTGCCGCGCATGGACTTCTTCCAGCGCCTTTTGCACCAGGGTATCGAGAAGATCGTCTGCTTTTACTCCGAGCCCTTTTCGGCCGGACACTTCCACGTAGGGCCGCTTTCTGTCCTGCTCGGACAGCGGGAACCCTAGTTCGTCGCAGCATGCGGGGGTTAACGCCACCATCTCGTAGGAGAAATGGATTGAATTCCTGGCAGGTTCGTGAAATCCGAGCGCCTGCAGCCCCTGAACGACGATGTTCTGGAGATAGGCTTGCCTGCTGTCGATGACGTTGTAAACTCTCCGGGCGCGTCCGAATTGCGGAGGCGTAGCCGTGGGATCTGACTCGGTTGCCGTGATCCAGAGCGTTGAATCGTCCGCTGTCTCAAAAGGCCGGTACCGAAAATCCAAACCAAGCAAGCCGAATTTCCAAAGCTGGTAGGCGATATCTTTTCCAACATAGGTGACGGTTCCATCCGAGCGGACGATTATTTTTTCGTCCTCCTCCGCCTCTTGGCGTGAGACTTGGGCCTGCTGGTTGCCGGTCATCATGACCCAGCAGCCGCGGTTCTTCCCCTCATCGACGTAGTAGATGGCCCGGCGTTCTTTCAGCAGTTCGTAGGCTTTGTTCCAGAAGTGCAGATGAAGAATCTCACTCTCGCGCGGCAGGAGATCATAATGCACGTTGATGCGCGCCATGGTTGCCAGGTGTGCGCGCACGATGCGCATGGCGACATGCTCCGCGAGTTCCGCCGTCGGGTTGCCTCCGGCCTCAATCGCCTGGAGGGTCAGGCTGCGCCATTTCCGATTGTCTTCGGACTGCTGGTAAAAATCATTTACCCGGGCATACACGTCCCAGCAGTAATAGTCGAACTTGCCCTGCGACTCCGCCACTTCCTCCAGCTTCTTCCGCTCCATGCGTTCGAAGCCCACAACGACGTCGGCGACCTGGACGCCGGTGTTATCCAGGTAATTCTGGACCTCCACAGGATGCCCCAGGAAACGCAGGCAGCGGACAAAGGAGTCGCCAAGGGTGGCGTTGCGTAAGTGCCCGATGTGGGCCGCTTTGTTCGGATTTATATTTGTATGTTCAACGACGATTTTCCCGATGTCCTCCGGCTCGGACGTCCGGCCAAATCGCCGCCGAACGACACTGGCAGCCAATTCGTGCGCAAAAGCCCCCCGGTCAAGATGGAAATTCAGATATCCGCCGCCCGCGACATCCGCTTTACCGATACCGGGGATTCCCCCGGCATCGGACGCGAGCTCTCTCGCGATTTCGATCGGGGGGCGTTTGACTTTTCGAGCAAGGTCAAAAGCAACCGGCAAGGCCAATTCGCCCAGCTCGATTTTGGGTGGAATGGTAAAAGTCAGAGAATCATAATGGACGTTGTATCGCTCGTTGATCCGGCGCAGGAGCGCTTTTTCCAGATTTTGTGCAAGTGCAAGCAGCATCGTCTTCCTTCCAGAATTCGGAGTCCATGATACATGATCCAGGATGCAGGATACAGGATAGGGGTGGCAAATCTTGTCATCTTCCATCGCCCATGCTGTATCCGGCACCCTGGATCGCGCATCGGGGAAACTTGACTTCCCACGCTATGCCCCATAGACTCAGTTTGAAAGCCTGAGGATGAGATGATGGATAAAAATTTGCATGCGTCCGACCGGAAAATCATGTTTCTCGAGCCGTTTTCCGGCATCAGCGGCGATATGATGATCGGGGCGCTGCTCGATCTCGGTTTCGGGTTCGAGGAGCTTAGGAACACCCTGACTTTTTTGCCGCTAAAGGGATACGAGCTTTCCGCAGAAAAATGCAATCGGTCGGGCATTCAGGCAACGAAATTCAACGTGCAGGTGGACCATTCCCACCACCACAGGACCTTTGCCGATATCAGGCAAATGATCGAATCGAGCGGGCTTTCGGCTTGGGTGCGGGAAAAGTCTGTCGAAGCTTTTCGAAAGCTGGCCGAAGCGGAAGGCAAGGTGCACGGCCAGCCTCCCGAAAAAGTTCATTTCCACGAGGTTGGTGCTGTCGATTCCATCATTGATATCGTTGGGACGATGATCGCCATGGAATCGTTTCTGCCCCTCCAAGTCATATCATCATCAATCAATGTGGGACAGGGAACCCTGGAATGCCAGCATGGGATTTACCCAGTGCCTGGACCTGCGGCTCAAGAGCTTCTGAAAGGCATCCCCACTTTTTCGAATGCCGTTGTCGGGGAGCTAACAACCCCGACGGGTGCAACCCTGGTGGCAACGCTGGTCGAAAGATTTGAGGCGCGTCCGGCAATGAAAATCCGCGCTTCCGGATACGGCGCGGGCACACGTCAAACCCCGGGGAATGCGAATGTTCTCCGAGTCAGTCTTGGGGATGCCGCCGCCGAGGCCAGTGTTTCTCCGGAAGAGCAAGTGGCTGTGATCGACGCGACGATTGACGACATGAATCCCCAAGTTTATGGCTATTTTCAGGAAAAGGCGCTGGCGGCCGGGGCGCTGGACGTTTACTCCACTCCAATTCAAATGAAGAAAAACCGGCCTGCGCTGAAGATTACGTGCGTGTGCGCTGTTTCCGATTTGGACAGGCTTGCTTCCTTGATCTTTTGCGAAACGACCACAATTGGGATTCGTTACACTTTCGCTCAGCGAAAAACGCTCCGGCGCGAGTTTGCGCAGGTCCAGACGAGCTTCGGTTCAGTTGCGATGAAGGTTTCGCTACTGAATGACCGTCCAGTCAACTTCGTGCCCGAGTTCGAAGATTGCCGCCGGCTCGCCGAGGAAAAGGGTGTGGCGTTGAAGGAAGTTCAGGCGGCGGCCATTCACGCCTATTTGCAGTCCTTGGCGCGTTAACGCGCCTGCGGTTTTACGGGTTTTACGCGTACACACGTAAGCACGTGAACGCGTGAACGGAAAATGAGGCAAGAAATGTCCGAAGAAATCCCTTCTCAGATCAGCATTGAAGAGTTTGCCAAAGTCCAGATGCGAGTCGGGCAAATTCTGGAGGCGGAAAAGATTGAAAACTCCCGAAAGCTCATCAAGCTCAGAGTCGATCTTGGGACAGAGGTGCGGCAAGTCGTAGCGGGAATCGCCGAGGCCTACGAGCCTGCGAGCCTGGTGAATCGAAAGGTGGTCATCGTGGCCAACCTGAAACCGGCGAAACTCATGGGTGTCGAATCCAACGGCATGATTGTGGCTGCTTCGATCGATGGGAAGCCGGTCCTTGCTACCTTCACCGAGGCAGTTCCCAACGGTGCCCTGCTCAAATAGGGGGAATGCGGGGATGGTCGACATCATTCCCGTATTCAGGTAACCTGAGCGAAATAGATAAGCGTGACGAATTCGGGAATTATGGTGACTGTCCCCGTATTTCCCATGGTAAGATCTCCCTTGTCCTTGTCTTGAGAGTGTCCAATTGACTCCGAACGAAATCTACAAGCTGATTGAAAACGGCATGGCGCAGGTGGATCAGGAGATCAGGCGCCAGTCCAGTTCGGGCGTGAAGCTGATCGACAAAATCGGCCAATACATCTGTACCAGCGGAGGGAAACGGATCCGGCCGGCGGTTCTCCTGCTCGGTTCGCAAATGTGCGGATACGATGGCCCGATCGGGCCGCGTCTGGGCGCGGTCATCGAGCTGATCCATTCGGCCACGCTGCTTCACGACGACATCATCGACAATGCGAGTGTCCGCCGGGGGCGCGCCTCTGTGAACGCGCAGTGGGGGAATGAGATCACGGTGCTTATGGGCGACTGGCTCTACATGACGGCCTTCAGGCTGGCACTGGGCGAGCGGCACTTCAAAGTGCTCGATGTCCTCATTGAAGCCACCCGCAAGATGATCGAGGGCGAGCTCATCCAGCTGACTTTCAACGGCAACATGGATATCACCGAAGAGCAACATCTGGAGATTTCAATACGCAAAACCGCATGCCTTTTCTCGGCGTGCTCTCAACTGGGTGGGATCCTGGGTTCGGCCGGTGAAGACAAGGAAGATCGGCTGCGTCTGTATGGCCTGAATGTGGGGCTGGCGTTTCAGCTGGTCGATGATGTCCTGGACCTCACCTCGAACGAAAGCACTCTGGGCAAGCCGGTCGGGAGCGACCTGAAGGAAGGGAAGCTGACGCTCCCGCTCATTTATCTCATGCGCGACGGGGAACCGCGGCACCGCGAGTTAGTCCGGAAGGCTTTGCGCGACAGCAACCCTGATGCCGCCGCCGAGATATTTCAACTCGTGCGCGAATATCGCACCGCGGATCGTGTGTTGGAAAAAGCCCACGATTACGCACAAAAGGCCAGAACCTGCCTCGACGGTTTCCCCTCCTGCCCGGCCCGCGACGCTTTATTGTCCATCCCCGACTACATAGTGGAAAGAGACCGGTAGAAATGAAGGGGAATGCGGTAACGCTCCCGCATTTCCCGAAGTTAATTCTTAGGCGCGGGGGAGGGTGGAAGATTCTCGATATAGAGGCGATTCTTTTCACTAGGTGTGGAATCGAGTGACTCATTCGAGACCGGATCGACAAGTTCGACGGTCGGGAAGTCTTCCACCGGCTTATCTTTCAGAATCTCCTTCATGCATTCAATCCAGATAGGCAGGGCAACGGCCGCGCCGGTCTGCTTGTCTCCCAATGTCCTTTTCTCGTCGTAACCGACCCAGACGGCCGCTGTGAGTGATGGGGTAAAACCGATGAACCAGGCGTCGGTGAAATTTTCGGTTGTCCCGGTTTTGCCGCCGAGAGGCCTTCCCAGCGACTTTGCGGCGGTTGCCGTGCCGTTCTGCACAACATTCTGAAGCAGGCGGAGCATCTGGTCCGCAATCTCGGGCTGCAATACCTGGTGCTTCTGAGGAACGCTCTCCTCTTTCTTTACACGATCGTAATCCTCGACTTTCCGAATGAAGTAGGGTTTCGCCTGCATGCCCAAATTCGGAAACACCGTGAAGGCGGATGTCATCTCCAGAGGCGTGGCTTCGCCTGCGCCGATCGCCAGTGGCAGATAGGGCTCGAGAGGGCTCGTGATGCCGAAGCGCCGTGCCATGATGACCACATTCTTGATCCCGATGAGGGAAGCGACCCGAATGGTCGGCACGTTGCGCGACTCCGTCAGCGCCTGGCGGATCGTAATCTGCCCTTTGAACTTCCCGTCGTAGTTTCTCGGTGCCCAGACGCGCCCCAGATCGTCTTTGAAGCTGATCGGGGCATCCAAAACAGTGCTCTCGGGGACCATGCCCTTTTCGAGGGCGGTCGAATACACCATCGGCTTGAAAGTCGAACCGACCTGGCGGAGGGCTTGCGTCGCCCGGTTAAACTCGCTCGACTCAAAGTCGTAGCCCCCGACCATCGCCTTGATTTCCCCGGTGCTGTTCTGGAGGATTATGATCGCACCTTCTACGACCGGGCGCTGATCCAAGGTGACAGACATCGTCTTGTGCTCAGGATCCAATGCGATGATTTTGAAATAGGCCAGGTCCCCGGGTTTCAGAACCTGGTTGACGGCTTTTTCCTTTGTCCACGAGATTTCCTTGCTCCCGAGGACGCCGTGGTATCCGCCAATCCGCACCGTCGCTTCAGCGCTTCCGACCCCTTCCACTAAGCCCACGGCGATGTCACCCGGGTGAAAATTTCGGCGCCAGGTTGGATGAGTGTACATTCCGATGCTTGCGGAAGGCATATTCAGGACGTTGCCGATCGGGCCGCGCCAGCCGCGCTTTTTGTCGTATTCGCGAAGTCCTTCCTGCAAAGCCTTGCGCGCGGCCTGCTGCATCTGAATATTCAGCGTCGTGTACACCTGCAGCCCCTTTCTCCAGATCTCTTCGGTCGAATAACGCGCGGCAAGGGATTCGCGCACCCACTCGACAAAGTGCGGGGCGATTTCTGTGTCGTCGTGGGTTGGCGACTTGATGATCATCGGCTTGGATTTGGTTTCCGCGGCCAGTTTCGGCGAGATCATGTGTTCGGCGGCCATCCGGTCGAGGATGAGGTTGCGCCGTTTCAGCGCCGCGTCTGGATGCAGAATGGGGGAGTACAGGGTTGGATTTCGGGGCAGTCCCGCAATCAGGGCGCATTCTTCGAGCGTCAGGTTTTTGAGCTGTTTCCCGAAATAGCTTTCCGCAGCTGCGGCAACTCCGTAGATGCCGCGTCCCATGTTGTGCTGATTGCAATAGAGCGTGAGTATCTGCTGCTTGGAATACTGTTTTTCAATCTTCCGGGCAATCAGCAATTCCTTGATCTTGCGGTCGGCGGTCTTCTCGTAACTGTTCAGCAGCATACGCGCCAGTTGTTGGGTAATGGTGCTCGCCCCCTCCGCCATGCGCATCTGGACTATGTCCCGATAGGCTGCCCTGATATTGGAAAAGTAATTGACTCCGGAGTGACTGTAGAATTGGGCGTCTTCCGCTGCGAGAATCGCCAGCTGAAGATAGGGAGGAATCTCGTCGTAAGAGACGACAATCCGTCTCTCGATCGCGAATTCCCCGATCACTTTATTATCATCAGAATACACGCCGGTGATGACATCCGGCCGGTAATCCTCGAGACTCTGGATCTGCGGCAGGTTGTATTCGTAGCCAAGCAGGATTCCGAATCCTGCGCCAGCGACGACAAAAACGACGATGAGGAATCCGAAAAAAATCCAAAGCCAGATAGGGAGCCGGTTTTTTCGCTTTCTGGAGGGGATGTTGCTTCTTGCGGCCATAGTCGGAGTGGCATTATAGCACACGGAGATTGCAGATTGCGGATTTCGGATCAAGACGTTTTTACAATCCGCGATCCGCAATCCACAACTCACAATGCTCAGAAGGGGTCGGCGGTTTCTTCTTCGGCTCCGATCGGTGCTTCGGGACTGGCATCTTCGGAACCGAGGAAAGTGATGCGGGAGCCAACAACCTCGGTCATATAGTGCTTTTCCCCGGCAGGCTTCTCCCACGAGCGCGTCTGCAGTGAGCCCTCGATGCAAACCAGTCTTCCTTTGCGAAGGTATTCATTGCATATCTCCGCCGTCTTGCCGAATACGACGATCCGATGCCATTCGGTTGTCTTGTCTCCATTGTTGCCGTGAAAGGTATCGGTCGCAACGGTGAAATTCGCTACGCGTGTGCCTCCCAAGGTTATCCTTTCCTCCGGGTCTCGGCCGAGTCGCCCGATTAACATAACTTTATTTAGGGTTCCCATTTTCATTTCTCCTTGCCTATCTAATGGAGCCGGGGGGAATTGAGCCAATAAAAAACCGATTGCGATACCGATTCCGCCAATTCTGGACTGGGACCCGAAACGGGGACCCATGTTATCCTGCATCTATGCGATACGACTTTGACAGGATCGTCGAGCGACGAAATACCGACTGCGTCAAATGGGGACTCTATGCTGAAGACGTCATCCCGCTATGGGTGGCGGACATGGACTTTTTGTCGGCGGATCCTATCATTGAGGCTCTGCATCAGAGGATTGATCATGGCGTCTTCGGATACAGCAGGCCGGCGCAGGCGCTGACCCGCGCAATCGTTGAGCGACTTCGGCGGCTTTATGGCTGGGAAACCCGCGAGCAAAATATCGTTTATCTCCCCGGAGTCGTCTCAGGGCTCAATATAGCCGTTCAGGCCTTTGCCGCACCGGGCGAGGGTATCCTGGCCCAGCCGCCGGTTTATTTTCATTTCCTGCGCGATCCGGTGCAGCACGGAAGAGTTCTCCTGGATCCTCCGCTCGTGCAAAACGGGGACAGCTATGAAATTGATTTCGACCAGTTCGAACGAGCCATCACGCGCGAGACTCGTGTTTTTATGCTTTGCAATCCGCACAATCCGGTGGGAAGGGTCTTTGCAAAATCGGAATTGGAAAAAATAGCGGAGATTTGCCTGCGCCACCAGCTGATCATATGCTCCGACGAAATTCACTGCGATCTCGTCTACGCTCCCTACCGTCACATTCCCATTGCCACAATCGGGCCGGAAGTTGAAGCCAGCACCATCACGTTAATGGCTCCAAGCAAAACCTACAACATCGCGGGGCTCGAGTGCGGGTATGCCATTATCAATAATGCGGAGCTGCGCAATCACTGGAAAGATTTCAGCTTCGGGCTTGTCCCCGGCGTCAATATCATGGGGCACGTCGCGGCCCTTGCGGGTTTGGCCGAAGGCCAGGACTGGCTGGATCAGGTCTTGTCCTATTTGCAGGGAAACAGGGATTACCTGCGGGACTTTTTGGCTGAAAAAATGCCTTCCATCCGGATGAGCCGGGTGGAAGCAACCTATTTGGGCTGGCTGGACTGCAATGGAATCGACAGAATTAAAAACCCGGCTGAGTTCTTTCTGAACCATGCCCGTGTGGCGCTGAGCGATGGGGCAGAATTCGGGAAAGGCGGCAAGCGTTTTGTTCGCCTGAACTTTGCCTGCCCCCGACAAAGGCTGGTCCAGGCTCTCGACCGGATGCAATTCGCTTTGGAAAATTTTCCCAAGGGTATTGTCTGACCGCTTCGTTTCCCTTATTGTCTTAGTAATTGGGGCCGTGAGGGTGCCTGAGAACGCCACTTAAAATTAAAGAATCTTCAACTGTTTCATTTGCTTGACACGATTCTGACCGTCTGCTATATTCGTCAGGTTTTTCGCTGTATCAGATGCGGCTCGGGGATCCTGACTATTGTGGGAGAGATTTCCCTAACCGTGCGTTGACTTATAATAAGGAGAGCAAAGTTTGCCGACCTTCAATCAGCTGGTACGATCTGGCCGAAAGAAGATTCGTTATAAGACGAAGAGTCCGGCTTTGCAGGGGAGTCCCCAGCGCAGAGGCGTATGCACGAGGGTGTATACATCAACACCCAAGAAGCCCAATTCTGCTCTGCGTAAAGTTGCGCGTGTCCGTTTGACCAACGGGATAGAGGTAACCACCTATATCCCGGGGATCGGGCACAACCTGCAGGAACACTCCATCGTTTTAATTCGCGGTGGACGTGTCAAGGACCTCCCCGGGGTTCGGTACCATGTGGTTCGGGGAACGTTGGATTCCGTCGGAGTGCAAGACCGGAAAAATTCCCGTTCCAAATATGGTGCCAAGCGGCCTAAAAGCTAATCACTTCTTTATAACTACTGTTTTCAGGGTGAGCGATTCGCACCCGCCGAGAATCTAACAACCGGCGCTTGCCAGAAGCCGACAAGATTCGCTCTCGGTGGGCATCCTCACCCTATGACAGTAATCAGTACCAGCAGGGCTTTGGGAGATCTTTAGTATGCCGAGGCGAAGAGAAGTACCGAAACGAGAGACGCTGCCTGATCCGGTGTTCGGGAGCACGCTCATCAGCAAATTCATCAGCTGCATGATGGTTCAGGGCAAAAAGAGCGTTGCCGAAGGAGCTTTCTACGGCAGCCTCGAACTGGTCAAAGATCGAGCAAAGGAAGACCCTGTCAAAGTCTTCAAGAAGGCTATGGAAAATGTGAAGCCGATTCTTGAAGTGAAATCACGCCGGGTGGGCGGTGCAACCTATCAGGTGCCCATTGAGGTGCCTCAGGATCGAAGGACTTCGCTGGCCATTCGCTGGATTGTCGCCAATGCGCGGGCGCGCGGCGAGAAGACCATGCGGGAAAAGCTTGCAGCCGAAATTCTGGATGCTTCCAACAATCGTGGCGGGGCCATTAAAAAGAAAGAAGACACGCATCGTATGGCGGAGGCCAACAAAGCCTTTGCGCATTACCGGTGGTAAGAGGTTAACCCGTGGGGCGTTCCGTACCGTTAGAACAGACCAGAAATATCGGCATCATGGCCCACATTGATGCCGGGAAGACTACCACTACGGAACGTGTGCTCTATTACACGGGGATTACCCACAAGCTGGGAGAGGTGCACGAAGGCACGGCTACCATGGACTGGATGGAACAGGAGCAGGAACGGGGGATCACGATCACCTCGGCCGCCACCACCTGTTTCTGGAAGGACCACCGTATCAATATCATTGATACGCCCGGGCACGTCGATTTCACCGCTGAAGTCGAGCGCAGCCTACGGGTACTGGACGGATGCGTTGCCCTGTTCGGAGCGGTGGAAGGGGTCGAGCCGCAATCTGAAACCGTGTGGCGGCAGGCGGACAAGTACCGCGTCCCACGAATCGGTTTTGTGAATAAGATGGATCGTCCCGGAGCGGATTTCCCGAGAGTGCTGGAAATGATGCGCACGCGCCTGAATGCCGCCCCGGTCGCCGTCCAGCTTCCGCTCGGAACCGAAGATGAATTTCGCGGCGTGATCGACCTTGTCGCTCGAAAAGCGATCATTTTCCAGGAGGAGACGCTGGGGTCCGATTTCGAAATCGAAGAAATCCCGGAGCAGTACCTGGAGGAAGTCGCCGCTTACCGTGAAAAGATGATCGAAACGGTTTCCGATGTGGACGATCACGTGCTCGAGAAATATCTGAGCAGCCGCCAGCTCTCGGAGGATGAAATCCGCGCCGCCCTGCGCAAGGGGACGATTGAATTGAGATTTGTCCCTGTCCTCTGCGGGTCCGCTTTCAAGAACAAAGGCATCCAGCAGCTCCTCGATGCGATCGTTTCTTATCTTCCTTCTCCGCTCGATGTCCCGCCCGTAACCGGTGTCACCCACAACGGTAGCAAACCCCCGGTCCGAATGGCCTCGGACGAAGAACCTTTTTCGGGACTCGTCTTCAAGATAATGACCGATCCCTTTGTCGGGCACCTGGCCTTTTTCCGGGTTTATTCCGGCCAGCTCAAAACCGGCACCGGTGTGTTCAATTCGACCAGGGATTCGGTCGAGCGCGTCGGGCGCCTGCTGAAAATGCATGCGAACAAGCGCGAGGAGATCAAGGAAGTTTATTGCGGCGATATCGCGGCAGCCGTGGGGCTCAAGAACGTCAGCACCGGGGATACGATCTGCGACAAGCAGAATCCGATTGTGCTTGAGGCGATTGAATTTCCCGCACCGGTGATTTCGGTCGCGATCGAACCGAAGACCAAAAGCGACCAGGAAAAGCTGGGAAATTCTCTGGACAAGCTGATCCGCGAAGATCCGACTTTCAGAGTCCACACCGATCCGGATACGGGCCAGACCATTCTTTCCGGCATGGGCGAACTCCACCTCGAAATTCTCGTCGATCGCATGGTTCGTGAATTCGGCGTTGCCGCCAATATCGGCAAGCCCCAGGTGGCCTATCGCGAGACCATTCGCCAGCGCGCGGAGGCTGAGGGGAAGTTCGTGCGCCAGACCGGCGGCCATGGACAGTACGGTCACGTGAAGATCGCGCTGGAGCCGGGTCCCGCAGGGACCGGTTTCGAGTTTGTCAACGAAATCGTCGGTGGCGCCATCCCGAGAGAATATATTTCTCCCGTGGAAGATGGCATCCGGCAGGCTTTGGGCACAGGAGTCCTGGCCGGCTACGAAGTTGTGGATGTCAAAGTTACCCTGGTGGACGGCTCGTATCACGAGGTGGACTCCTCGGAAATGGCATTCAAAATTGCGGGATCCATGGCATTCAAGGAAGCGGCCAAGCGGGCCAAGCCTGTGCTACTGGAGCCCATGATGAAGGTGGAAGTTGTAGTGCCGGAGGACTTCATGGGAAGCGTGACGGGCGACCTTCATTCGCGCAGGGGGCGAGTCGAGTCGACAGATACCCGCCTCGGCTCGACCATCATTCAATGCAAGGTCCCCCTTTCGGAAATGTTCGGCTATTCCACAGACTTGCGCTCCATGACCCAGGGTCGAGCGACTTACTCCATGCACTTCTCCCATTACGAAGAGGCGCCGAAAACAGTCAGTGAAGAAGTGATTTCGAAGGTCCGTGGAAAAACGTCGGGTTAATAGCTTCGGAGGGATATATGGCCAAGGAGAAATTTGATCGCAGCAAGCCGCACGTAAATATAGGGACGATAGGACACATCGATCACGGCAAGACGACGTTGACTTCGGCAATCACGATGGTGTTGCAC
>Ga0326728_10010723_pt1 | contig 21303 bp, 16 predicted proteins | sample MB3enrmetagenome_FD_207602 | JGI IMG/M metagenome (GOLD analysis project Ga0326728, IMG submission 207602) | Lab enriched peat soil microbial communities from McLean, Ithaca, NY, United States - MB31MN | ecosystem: Environmental > Terrestrial > Soil > Wetlands > Peat | place: USA: New York... | reverse complement strand
GTGCGCGAAGCTGCTGCTTTGGCGTTACGCTTGGGCGTCATCGAGATCCTCCATTTTTGTTGAGCACGGTAAGAACTTCGTGGAGCGCTACAACGGCCTGGCGCATCTGCTCGCGCGTTCCGATGGTGATGCGCACCCGGCCATCGCAGCCGGGATCGCTGGAGCGGTCGCGAACCAGCACGCCCGCGGCGCTCATCAAGCGCGTAAACTCCTTGTGCTGCGCGCCGATTTCGACGAGGACGAAGTTAGCGTGACTGAGCCAGCGGCGGATACCGGCTTCATCGAGCGCGGCTTCGAACTCCACGCGCGCGGCAAGCACTTCGCCGACGTACCAGTCGAGATACGCGGTGTCTTCAAGCGCGGGCGGAAGGCAGGCCAGCGCCAGCGAGTTCACACTGTAGGGCGAAAGCACGCGCTTGACCCAATGCATCAGTTCCACGCGAGCGGCAAGCAGGCCGAGACGCAACCCGGCAAGGCCATAGGCTTTGGAAAAAGTTCTGGCAACAATCAGATTGGGCACTTTGCCGACCAAATCGATGACGGTTTCGCCGTGGAAGTGAAAGTAAGCTTCATCGACCATCAGCACGGCGTGGGGCGCTCGTTCGGCAATTTCAAGCAGTTGTGAACGCGAAGCTGTTGAGCCGGAAGGGCTGTTGGGATTGGCGATGGCGATGATCTTGGTATGCGGAGTGATGGCTGCGAGCAGGCGCTTGAAGGGAAACCGCAAGTCGTCGCCAGCGAGCACAGTAACCACGCGCGCGCCGGTGGAGGAGGCGTAGACCTCGTACATGGTATAGGTGGGCACGGGCAACAAAAGCTCGTCGCCCTCTTCGAGAAAGGTTTCGAAGAGCACGTGAATGGCTTCGTCCACTCCATTGGTGAGGGCAACTTGAGCGGGCTCGAGGCCGAGATGCGCGGCAACGACGGCCTCTACAGGCTGGCGTTCGGGATAGCGCGTGAGGCTGCCGGCACTGATGCGGCCCAGCACTTCGCGCACCTTGGGCGAGCAGGATACCGTGTTCTCGTTGAAGTCCAGGCGCAACGCGTCTCGGTTGCCGAGAGGAGGGTGATATTCCTTCATGGCCTGCACGCGTGCGCGCGGCGCGGGAGTGAGTGATGGGATGGCTTCAGCCACGAGGCTTTCTCCTTTGTTGGCGTTTACTTCTAACTTCATGCGGCGCAAGCCGCGTCTGCCTCACCGCAGATGGCAACCGTGTGCGAATGGATTCGGCGTGGGCGGTGAGGCCTTCGGCTTCGGCCAGGAGGGCCGCGGATGGGCCAAGTAAACGCATGGCCTGTGCCGAATACTGCTGTACGGTGATGAGCTTGACGAAGTCGTTGACGCTGAGGCCGCCGCGCACGCGAGCCATTCCGCCGGTGGGCAAGGTGTGATTGGGGCCGGAGATGTAGTCGCCCATGGGCTGCGCGGACCAGCGGCCCACAAAGACCGAGCCTGCGTTCTGAACCCAATCCAGATCGCCGGCGGCATCCACGGTGAGATGCTCGGGCGCGAGGCGATTGGTGATCTCGCGTGCTTCGTCCACGTTTGCGGTGACGATGACCAGGCCGTTGCGATCAAGGGCCTGACGCGCTACAGAATTGTTGCGGCTGCGCAGCTTGGCCTCGGCGATGACCTCTTTGGCGAGATCGGCGCGCGTGGTGATGAAGATGGCCAGCGCCTCGGGATCGTGCTCGGCTTGCGCAACCAGGTCGGAGGCGATCTCGGCTACGTTGCCGTGCTCGCTGGTGACGACAATCTCTGTAGGTCCGGCAAGCATGTCAATGGCGCAGTCGAAGGCCACGAGACGTTTGGCGGCGGTTACGTAGAGATTGCCCGGGCCGACAATCTTGTCGACGCGCGAGACGGACTTAGTCCCGTAGGCCAGCGCGGCGACAGCGTGCGCGCCGCCCAGGCGGTAGAACTCCGTGATGCCGAGCAAGTGCGCCGCGGCCAGAGTCTCCGGCGCGGGTTTGGGCGAGACTACTGCGATGCGCTGAACGCCCGCTACTTGTGCGGGAATTACGGTCATGAGCAGAGTGGAAGGCAGCGGATGCCGGCCGCTGGGCACATAACAGCCCACCGAGCCGAGGGGACGAACAAGCTGGCCGGTGGCGAGACCGGGAATGGGTTCCTCGCTGAAGGATGCGGGCAGTTGAGAAACGGCAAAGGAGCGAATCTGATTGGCGGCTGTGGAAAGCGCCTCCTGCATTGCTGGCGAGATGGCCTCCCACGCAATGGCCATTTCGTCGGGAGTAACGCGCAAAGCGGAGGCGCCGGCGAGGCCGTCAAATTGAGCGGCGTAGCGAAGCAGAGCGCGATCACCCCGCTTGCGTACATTGGCAACGATACGCCTGACGGTGGGAAGCACAGCATCGAGCGCCGCGCCGCCACGATCTTCGAGCGCGGCGAGAAGTTCTGCTGTTTGCTGTGCGCCGCGGATTTTTGTCCGGATCAGTTTCATTGCAATTCTCCGCGCTAGAGCACAACTTTGTTGAGCGGATATTCGACGATACCCGTAGCCTTGGCTGCCTTGAGTTTGGGAATCACATCGCGGGCCACGCGCTCTTCTACGATAGTGTTGACCGCGACCCAGTCGGAGTTGCTGAGCTGGGAGATGGTGGGCGAGTTGAGCGCGGGCAGCACGGCGAGGACCGCGTCAAGATCGGCGCGCTGCACGTTGAGCATAAGGCCGACCTGCGATTGCGCGTCGATAGCGCCGCGCAGCATGAGCGCAATCTGAGAGAGCTTTTCGCGCTTCCACGGGTCGGCGAGAGTTTGTTGGCCGGCGATGAGATGCGTTTCGCTCTCCATAATGGTGTCGATAATCTTGAGGTGGTTGGCCTTGAGCGAGCTGCCGGTTTCGGTGACTTCAACAATAGCGTCGGCCAGCATGGGCGGCTTGACTTCGGTTGCGCCCCAACTAAACTCGACCTTGACGTTGACGCCCTTATCGGCGAAGTAGCGCTTGCTGACTTCGACCAGTTCAGTGGCGACGATTTTGCCTTCAAGGTCTTCGGCCTTCTCGAAGCCGCTGCCTTCCGGCACGGCCAGCACCCAGCGCACCTTGCGGCGGCTTTGCTTGGCGTAGGTGAGGGTGGTGACGCTGGTGACATCAAGGCCGCTCTCGACGACCCAATCAATGCCGGTGAGGCCGGCGTCGAGAACGCCGTGATCGACGTAGCGAGCCATCTCCTGGGCGCGAATCAACATGCACTCGATCTCCGGGTCGTCGATGGAAGGGAAGTAGGAGCGGCCGTCGGCGTAGATGTTCCACCCGGCGCGCTTGAAGAGCGCGATGGTGGCATCCTGCAAACTGCCTTTGGGGATGCCTAGTCTTAACTTGTTAGCCACGAGCTACCTCTTTCTGGTTTTCGGATTGCTGGTTGGCCACGCACAGCGGCTTGGTGAAGCAACTGACCGTGCCTTCGTGGCATACGAGTCCGTCGCCCTCGACGATTACTCGAAATAACAGCGCGTCATTGTCGCAGTCGGTTGCGGCGGAGACGACGCGCAGGCGGTTGCCGCTGGTTTCGCCCTTCATCCACAGCTTCTGGCGGGTGCGGCTCCAGAAGGTGACGAAGCCGGTCTCTAGCGTTTTTGCATAGCTGACGGGGTTGAGAAAGCCCAGCATCAGCACCTCGCCGGTGCGCGCATCTTGGACAATGCCGGGCGCGAGGCCGTCCATCTTGTCGAAATCGATTGCGGGGTTCGTATGGCTCATGGTTTTCCTTGGTCTTGGTCGATTTTAGCTGGAAACGTGAAAAAGCCCGCTGGCTGAGTCGCCGGCGGGCTTCAAATTTCTTTGATCTCTCTGGCCGATTACTTCAGGCCATGGCAGTCCGCCGGCATGGAGTTTCCATGATGATGATGGTGACCGTGATGGCGGTGGCTCTGCATCTATATAGAGGTTAAGGGAATACCGGGCGCGATGTCAAATCTTTTTCTTGCGGAGAGGAAGCGGCAGGGCAGAGAATATAGCCGTGCGAACAAGGACGCGATTCACAGTGGCTACGGTTGTAATGCTGGGCCTTTGCCAGGCCGGGACGGCGCTGTGCCAGGATCGGGACTCCCGTGGCGCACCTAAAACATCCACAACGGCCCCACGGCCCGAAGCGCGTGTGGACATCAATCACGCCAGTGTGGATGAGTTGCTAAAAGTTCCCGGCATGACGCCGAGTTGGGCGGGACGCATCGTTCGCTTCCGGCCTTACCGCACCAAGCTGGACCTGGTGGAGCGCGGCGTGGTGACCAGCCAGGTCTACGACCGCATTAAGGATTACGTGATTGCGCACCGGGAGGCGCAGTGACCGTGGACATATTGAAGCGATATTCTCAGACGATAAAATTTATAAAAAGCCATAAGAAGCTATAGATAGATGGACCTATCCCACCTTAACCGATTTACAAAGAACGTAAATCGGCGAAGGTGGGGCACCCATATCATTACGCTTCGGTTGGCTGCGTTGAGTTGTCGTCGCCGCGTCTGAGCAGCCTGCTCAAAATCACATAGAGCACCGGGATAAAAAACAGGTTAAGAATAGTGGAGAGCAACATTCCGCCGACGATGGTGGTGCCCACGGAGCGGCGGCCCATGGCGCCCGCGCCGGTGGCGAAGACCAGCGGCAGAACGCCGAGGATGAAGGCGAACGAGGTCATGAGGATGGGCCGCAAACGCAACGCGCCAGCCTCGGCGGCCGCGTCGGCGATAGAGCGGCCTTTTTTGCGGAGTTGCTCGGCGAATTCGACAATCAGAATCGAGTTCTTGGCCGAGAGGCCGATGAGCATGACCAGGCCGATCTGGCAGTAGACATCGTTGGAGAGGCCGCGCAGCGAGACCAGGCCCAGCGCTCCAAGCACCGCCATGGGCACGGCCAGAAGAATGATGAAGGGCAGCGCGAAGCTCTCGTACTGCGCCGAGAGGGTGAGATAGACGACCAGAATGCCGAGGCCGAAAATGATAAGCGCCTTGCCGCTGGACTCGATTTCATCCAGCGTCAGGCCGGTCCACTCAAAGCCCATGCCGGGCATGATGGTCTGCTTGGCCAACTCCTCCATGCCGGAGATTCCCTGTCCGGAGCTATAACCCGGCGCGGGAGAACCATCGATTTCAACGGCGCGAAAGAGGTTGTAGTGCGTGATGACCGGCGGGCCGGAGCTTTCTGTCATCCTGACCAGGTTGTCGAGCGGCGCCATCTGGCCTGAGTCGGAGCGAACATAGTAGCCGTGCAGGTCGCGGGCCAACATGCGGAAGGGTTGATCGGCCTGTACATAGACGCGATAGGTGCGATTGTTGAAATCGAAGTCGTTGATGTATTCCGATCCCATGAAAACACCGAGCGTGGTGGTAATCTGCGCAAGCGAAACATTCATCGTCTTGGCTTTTTCGCGGTCGATGGTGACCAACACCTGCGGGTCATTGGCCGAGTAGGTGGTGATGAGCCCGGTCATGTCTTTGCGCTGGCGGCTTGCGCCTACAATCTGGTGAGCCACGCGGTCCAGATCGCTGAGCGTGTTGGCGCCCCGGTCCTGAAGCATGAATTGGAAACCGCCATAGCTGCCGATGCCCGGCACGGCCGGTGGCTGCAAGATGGCCACCATGCCGCCGTTCGGAGCGAACATCATGCTCTGCAGCTTGGGTGAGAGGTCAGCCACAATGTCAGCAGTGGAGTGGCCCTTGCCGCGCCGTTGACTGAAGGGCGTGGTCGAGACAAACATCATGCCCGTGTTGGAAGCGCTGCCGGCCATGCTGAAGCCTATCACCGAGAATGCGCCGGCGATGTCGTGGTTCTGCATGAGGATGGCCTCGGCGCGATCCGACAATGCAGCGGTGTAGGCCAACGACGAGCCTGGCGGCGCCTGTACGATCACCATCAGAAAACCCCGGTCCTCCTGGGGAATGAAGCCGGTGGGAACGTGCTGATAAATCCAGACGGTTGCGCCCAGTCCGGCAAAGAAGAGCAGGAGCATCACGTTGCGCAACCGCAGCGCGGCGTGAATGGATTTGGCGTACGCGGCTGATAGCCAACTGATCTGGCGGTCGGTGGAGTGAATAAACCGGGCAAAGAGGCGCGAAACCGGGGCGATGTGCAGGAAGTCCAACTGCTTGGGACGGTCCTCCTCGCCGCGCAGGAAGATCGCCGAGAGAGCCGGCGAAAGAGTGAGCGCATTAAAAGCCGAGATGGCGATGGCGAAGGCAATGGTCAGCGAAAACTGGCGATAGAGGATACCGGTGGTGCCGGGAAAAAACGAAACCGGCACGAAGACCGCGATCAAAACCAGAGAGGTAGCGATGACCGCGCTGGTGACCTCGCCCATGGCGCGCGAAGTGGCCGCATGGGGGTCGGAATGTTCGAGATGGATGTGGCGTTGCACATTTTCAATGACCACGATGGCATCGTCCACCACCAGTCCGGTAGCCAGGGTGATGCCAAAGAGGGTGAGCGTGTTGACGGAAAATCCGAATAACTTGATAAAGGCGAAGGTGCCGATGAGCGAGACCGGAATGGTGACGGCGGGAATGATGGTGGCGCGCCAGTCCAGCAGGAAGAGAAAGATGACAGCGATGACAATGAAGATGGCGATGACCAGGGTTTCGAGCACTTCGCGAATGGAGTCGCCGACCACGGTGGTGGTGTCGAAGGCGATAGCGTATTCCAGTCCTGGCGGAAAGCTCTTGGCTAACTCCGCCAGCGCGGCCTTGGCTTGGTTGTCCACGTCGAGGGCGTTGGCGTTGGAGAGCTGCTCGACGCCGATGCCCATGGCGTCGCGGCCATGGAACTTGAGCGAAGAGCTGTAATCTTCAGCGCCCACCTCCGAGTGGCCCACATCGCGGAGCAGCACCAGGCCGTTGGCGGAGTTCTTGACGATAATGTTGTCGAACTCCACGGGACTTGACAGCCGGCCCACCACGCGCACCGGCACCTGGTAGGACTGCTTCTGGTCCGCGGGAGGCTGGCCAAGCTGGCCGGCGGGAATCTCGACGTTCTGCTCGACCAGCGCGCTGACCACGTCGGTGGCTGTCAGTCCGCGAGCTGCCAGGCGCGCCGGATCAAGCCAGACGCGCATGGCGTACTTGCGCTCGCCGAAGATCAGCACGTCGCCCACGCCGGGCACGCGCTTGAGGGCGTCCTTGACGTAAACATCGAGGTAATTGGAGATGAACTCGGGCGAGTAGCGGCCATCGCGAGTGAAGAAGCCTGCGCCGAAGACGAAATTGTAGCTCTGTTTGGAGATGGTGATGCCGGTCGAGTTGACCGCCGCGGGAAGCCGGCCCTGCACGCTAGCCACGCGGTTTTGCACGTCCACGGCGGCGATGTCCAGGTCGTAGCCGGTCTTGAAGGTCGTGGTGATCATGCTGGTCCCGCTGTTGGTGCTGGACGAGTTAATGTAGCGCATTCCTTCAACGCCGTTGATTGACTCTTCGAGAGGAATGGTGACAGCCTTCTCCACGGTATCGGCGTTGGCGCCCACATAGTTGCAGACCACGGAGATTTGCGGGGGCGTGAGCGTGGGGTACATGGCGACGGGAAGGTTGGGAATACACACTGCGCCCGCCAGAATAATCAGCAGCGCGCAGACCGTCGCGAAAACTGGCCTATGAATAAAAAAATCGACGAACAAGAGTAGCCTTCCTTCAATAAGCTGACGCGCGTGGAATTGCGCGGGTGCCCCACCCTCGCCGCGTTTTTGATTTTGCGGCTAGGGTGGGATACAACGAATCTCAACCACCCATCGGCATCACCGGCATACCGTTCACCAGAAATTGCGTGCTCGAAACGATGACCCGGTCGCCCGCGTTCAGCCCCGAGGAGATGGAGTAGTTATTGCCCACCGTATCGCCCAGTGTGACGGCGATTTGACGGGCCACAATGCGGCCGTTTTGCCCCTGGGCCACGAAGACAAAGCTCTGCCCGCCCTGGCGCGTAACCGCAAGCACCGGCACAACCGCCATGGGGGTGGTGCTCCAGATGACGCGCGCCTTGATCATTTGCGCATTGCGCAGCACCTCCGGTGTGGTATGGACCGGGGCCTTCACCAAAATGCCCTGCAACGTGCTATCCACCTGCGAAGAGAGAAAATTGATCTTCGTCTTCTCCAGCAGATTGCCGGCGTTGTCCATCAGCTCCACATCCAGTCCCTGGCGCACTTGTCCGGCGCGCTCCGTGGGAACGTAGATGTAGGCTTCCAACTCCTTGTTCTCATCCACCGTGGTGAGGATGGAGGGAGGAGAATTGAGGGGCGCGACAAAATCGCCCACATGCACCGGGATGTCGCCCACCACTCCGTCAAAGGGCGCGCGAATGATGTAGTAGGCCAGTTGCTCCTCCTGATTCTTGCGCGACTCTATCGCCGACTCGTAGTCCGCTTTAGTGTTGCCGAAGGACTGCTGCGCCTGGTCGTAAGCGTCGCGGCTGGTTACGCCGGCCTCAAAGAGTTTGCGCTGCCGCTCAATCTCGATCGCGTTGTAATCATAGACTGCTTTTTTCTGCCGCTCGGTGGCGCGCGCCGACGCGACGGCGGCCATCTGCTGCCGGGGGTCAATTTCCATCAGCAACTGTCCCGCCTTCACATGATCGCCGGAGCGGACGTGAATCTGTGTCACCCGTCCATAGATCTGCGGCTCCAGCGTGGCCGAGCGGCGCGATTTGATGGTGGCCACATACTCGCTCACCTGCGGCACCGGGACAAGGGTGACGGCCACCGTCTGCACCGGCATCCCCTGCATGCCGGCAGCGGCCTGAGCCGGCGGCTTTTTGTCGCAGCCCGTAGCAACCAGCCCAAGAAGAACAAAACTACTTATCCAAAGAATGCGTTTCAATGCGATCTTCCTCACTCTATGTTTCCTTTCCTATTGTAATGGGATGCCTTCCGCCGACGCCTTGATGCAATTGCATTGTTTACACTGTTCCCCCGGCTTATGCGGGGACTCGCTGGCGCCTTGAAACGGCTCCAGATTCTTTGACATAGCCTCTCTGAGTTGATAGCCTTCATAGGGGAGCATCTGGCCATTTTGACTATTTGCCGACCCTGCCTAAAGTCCCCGTCGTCTAGCCCGGCCTAGGACACCGCCCTTTCACGGCGATAACACGGGTTCAAATCCCGTCGGGGACGCCAACAAAACAAAATACTTAGCCCTTCATGCCGCATGAGATTCAATTTCTGGTGACTCTGTGGTGACTAACTGGAGTCCACCCGGCGCGGTTTCGCCCAGCATCCCGCCCATAATGCCATCCAGTTTGCCCACCGATGCCGCCATGTACTCCGGGGACAGGTGCGCGTAGCGTTGCGTCATGCGGGGCGTCTTGTGGCCTAGAATCTGGCCCACCGCGTACAGGTCTACGCCTTCCATCACCAGCCAGCTTGCCGCTGTGTGGCGCAAGGTGTGGAAACTGGCGTCCGGGATGCCGAGCCGCTTGAATACTCGCTTGGTATAGACGGAGAGTTTTGCGGGGTCCACTCCGGCGAAAACAGTTTCGCCAACCGCGCCAGCCGGAAGAGAGCGCAGCACGGTAAGAGCAAACTCTGGTATGGGCAGAATCCGCAAGGCTCCATTCTTGGTTTCGCGCAAGTAGAGCCGCCGATTCTTCACATCCACATCCATCCAGCGGAGTGAGAGCATTTCTCCGCGCCGGACTCCAGTACAGGCGGCAAAGGCCATTGGAGCGCGCAGCCATTCGGGAGCCGATTCGAGAGCGCCCTTCAATTCACCGGGAGTCAGATAGCGGGTTCGCCCCTGGGGAAGTTGGGGAAGCCGCGCACCAGCCGCCGGATTTTGATTCAACTCGCCCCATTCCACCGCAAGGCGAAGGCAATGCTTCAACACGCTAACTTCCTTTGCAACGGTCGCCGGTTTCATCTCGTCTGTACCAGACCGGGTTTCGATGTATTCGGACACCGTGCGCTTTGTGATTGCCTTCGCCAGTGCCGGAAGATGCGCCTTGAGAGTCTTCAAGATGCCATCCAGCCGCTCAAATGTTGTGGGCCGTATGCGCGCCTTTTGGTGTTTTGTGTACCGCTCAAAGAGGGCTTCCGTGGTGATCTCGCTGGCGGGCCGAACTCCGAGCGTGCGCGCCACTTCTTCTTTCGTCTTGATGCGCCTCAAAGCGTCAATGGCTTGCTGGCGTGTGTGCGCCTCCACCTTTTCCCGGACGCGCTCTCCGGTAGCGTCAATGTAGGAAACGCTCCAAATTCCCCGATCTCGCCGGTAATACACTCCATCGCGTTCCTTAGCCTTTGGCATGATTCCTCCGCTCTACTTCCGTTTCATTTTCTGTCTGGTGCTGCGTTACCCCACCTGCCGATGATGATTTGTTGCCACGCTTGAAAATCGACATCTCACTTGCCGACTTTCTTTGATTTTTCCGAGAGCACCCGCGCCGCTTGCCGTTTGGCGCGTTCATCTTTCCTTTTCTCGCGTGGCCTATAGGTTTCGCGCATGTATAGTGCGCGCTTTTCCTTGAATGCGGGACTCTGCGCTTCATGCCGACGCCTGCAAGTATCACCGCAGAAGTGCTGGTGTCCCCGAATCGCATAAAACCATTTGTGGCAGTCTAAGCATCGACGAAACCGCGAAATATCCCCTTCATTCACTGCTTTGAGTAGCGATGCAACCATGAACGATTCCATCGATTCCCAAGAGGGCTGAGGTTCTTTCACGTGAGTCAACAATTGATCCCTCTGGGCCAAATGAGATTCCGTATATTCCGAATATTTCCAGAGTTCAGTGAAATCCCAGCTCTCTCCGCGTCCCGAATATCCCCATTTACCCTTACGATAGGCGGGGGCAATCTCACTGCGGAAACCATCAATATCACCTCTCAAAGTAGCTTCCCAGCGATACCGGCTCAACTTTATATTGAGCAACTCCAACGTTTGATAATAGGCACGCTCCGATTCCTTTGATCGCTTATGGAGGTCTAGAAACGCTGGCACCCCACCCTTGATATGTGTCGCATCGCACCGGTCAAGGTACTCAAGATGTTCTCGCCGGTGCCATTCTGCGTCAACTAACAGGCTCAGAATCTCATCGAGCCTCTTTATCGCGGGTTCGGAGGCATGGTCTTTGAGCACTGAAAGCAGGAATGCAAAGTTCCCTTTGCGGGCTTTCTTTGCATTGAGTAACGTATGCGTCTGTACCATCATATATCAGTTACTATACACTTGCACGGAATTAAATGCAAGGGCATATTGTTATCAGTCGTTAGGTTAGGGGGGAAGGGAATGGATGCACTGCTATCGGTTGAAGAAGCCGCCCGTAGATTGGGAGGCTTGAGCAAATACACGATTCACGCATGGCTCAGTTCCGGGAGATTGCGCCGGACCAAGGTGGGCAGCCGGACCATGATCCGCGAATCCGAGTTGCAGCGGGTGATTGAGGACGGAGGCAAGTCACCAGCGGCGGGGCGTCGCAAGTGACCGCCGTTGCGCCCAGACTCCCAACGCTTCGGGAATAGGAGAATGACGTGATACAGAGCAATGTGAATCGAAAGATCGAGCCGGAATTGTTGGGCATGGCGGACGCGGAAGCAATGACGGGCCGGTCCCGGTGGAGCTGGCGGCGCGACTGCTATTCGGGCGCGGTTGCCTCAGTGAAAATAGGGCGGCGTCTTTTTGTGCCAATCGCTGAGGTTCGCCGCGTAATTGCGGAGAACACGCGGCCACGGCTACAGGACGCAATGTAATGGCATCTGCGCAAGTCCGGCTCCCGGACAGGCTTCCAACAGAGGTACGCGCCGCCGCCGCACGTGGTTGGCGTTTACTGCCTATTCGCGCACGTGATAAGACTCCGTTGGTGAAGGCATGGCCGCAAGCGGCCACCAGCGAGATATACCGGCTTGAAGCCTGGGCAGACCAATTCCCCGCCTGCAACTGGGGAGCAGTGACCGGGCCGATTTCAGGCGTATTTGTCTTGGACGTGGACGGGAATCCGGGAAAGGCCGCCTTGAAAATGTATCAGCAGCAGGGGTGGGAGTTGCCAGAGACTCTCACAGCAAGAACAGGGCGCGGCAGACACCTATATTTCCAGTGGCCGGTTGGACAAACCATCCGTAATTCCGCCGGGAAACTTGCAGATGGCCTGGATATTCGCGGGGAAGGCGGTTATGTGGTTATTCCACCGTCTATTCACTCCAATGGCAGTCACTATGCGTTTGTAAGCCCTAATGCTGCAATCGTAGCGGCTCCTGAGTGGTTGCTTACCCTGCTGACTGAACCCGCACAGGGGCCACGGCTGGTTTCACCCCAACCGGAAAGGGCAATCGTTGAGGGCAAGCGTAATGATGCACTCACCAGTCTTGCAGGGACAATGCGCCGCAAGGGTATGGCTCAGGCAGCCATTGAAGCGGGCTTGCTTGAAGAAAACCACCAGCACTGCCAGCCGCCTTTGCCGGAAGTTGAGGTGCGGAGAATCGCTGCAAGCACGGCGCGGTATGCCCCTGTCTCGTCCGCAACCGGGCAGGTGCGCCGCCCCATACTGGTTTGCCTATCAGACGTTGATCCAAAGCCCGTAGATTGGCTCTGGGAGCCGTACTTGCCGAATGGTATGCTGGCGTTGCTGTCGGGTGATCCAGGCAGCGGGAAGACGTATCTATCGCTTGCCATTGCCGCTGCATTATCGAATGGCCGGACTCCGTACTCCGGGCAAGCCCGTGAGCCAGTAAACACCCTGTATCTCTCCCTGGAGAATTCAGCGGAACACGTTGTCCGCCCCCGGTTTGACTCTCTCACGGGTGATTGCAGCCGCTTTCAACTGTTGCAGGGAAGTATCAGCGGGGAGAATCAGCCAACCGGAACAATTACGCTAACCGACACGGACTTGCTTGAGCAAGCCATGATTGAGGCAAAGGCGGGCTTGCTGATAGTAGACCCAATCCAAAGCTATCTGGGCGCGGATGTTGACGCGCATCGCAGCAATGAAACACGGCCCGTATTAGACGGTCTGGGGCAGCTTGCCAGTAAGCACAATTGCTGCGTCTTGCTGGTGAGGCATCTTTCAAAGAATTCTAGCGGGCGGGCGATTCATCGCGGGCTAGGCAGCATCGATATATCGGGGGCAGCCCGCACAGAGCTTGTGACGGGAACCGCGCCGGACGATCCGAAAAGCCGGGCGCTGGTACAGATAAAAAACAATCTTGGCCCCTATGGAGATTCTCTGGGCTTCACTATCGGAGAAAACGGCTTCGTCTGGACCGGCAAGAGCGAATTAACTCCGGGTGATTTATTTGCGTCCGATTGCGAAACTGAGACGCGCAGCAATATTTCCCTTGCCGTTGAATTTTTGAAATCTGAATTGGCGTCCGGCCCAAGGCTGCAAAAAGAACTGGTGGAACAAAGCGGATTGGGCGAGCGGACAATGCAGAGGGCAGCACGAAAAATCGGCTTGAAGAAGAAGCGGGACGGAGAGCATGGCCCGTGGCTCTGGTGCCTGGGATAGCCATACCCGACAATCGGACGCATACACGACAACACAGACAATTGTCACCTATGCAAAAAACTGTCGGGTACGCTCGTTTTATTCATAGTCCGGCGGGAATTTCGACACACGTATTGCGCGTGCGCGTGAGCGTTGGTTTGGATCACTTTGCGTCGCGGTGATCCATGTACCGATTTCTAGTACCGGGAGCCGAATTTGCTTCACGCTTCGCGCACGCGTGAGCGTGATTTTGCAGTAAAACATATTCCGCATTGATTGCAAGGGACTTAAAAGACAATACTGCGGTAGTCAATAAAAAAGGTGCTGCGTGGTCAGTACGTGCGCGAGGGCAAGCCACGATTCCGCTGAGATCAACGAGAAAACAACGGACAATCCAAGCATGGGATAGACAAGCCGATTCCCCTGAGAACACCGTGAATAACACCGAGCAATCCACGTGCGGGAGAGGCAAGCCGAAACACCTGAGAACACGTAAGAAAACAGGGAGCAATCCGCGCCGGGCGAACAGGATTAGTGGCAGCCATAAAAAGGCCGCGTAGCCGCGCCATGATGCCCCAGGACGCGCCGCCGGGCTTTCCGTGATAGTTTCCTTATCCCTTTACCCTGGACGCCCCAAAGCGATTCTGTCCGCCAATTGGCAATCATTATTTGCAGGGAATGCAGCGGAGACGGACCTAGTTTGCGGAATAAACGGAGCAATAGACGCACGGTTGCGGATAATTCAATCGTAATTAAATAGTAACGAGGGGCCGTATTTAGAAAGCAGTACGCGCACGCGTGCGTGAGCGTCTATTGATACAGGTTTAGATGGGCTTTGCAGAACGAATCAGCTTTCCGGGAGCGACTGGTGCTAAAATTCGCTTCGGAGTTCCATATCCCCTTTTTACCTAGTCTCTTGCAAATGAGAGATTCAAAACTGTCCTGAATCAAGAAAATGGGGAAGAGAGGTAGACCGCTCAATGGCACTACACCCCGATTTTCCACGTTCTCCATACGAGCCGCTACTCCCGGAGTTTCGCTGGTTCCCGGCGGCTGAAAATCTGCGCGAAACCGCCTATGACAAGCTACTGCCGCCCCTGGTGGCAAAGGTCCGTGAGGGAGTCACTGCTTGGCGTGCGTCTGGGTATAATGGGGCGTCCGACACATCGAAGGCGCTCCTCAACTGGTGGTTTGAGACCGAGCACCTCCAGGAGCAGGCGGACGGCACACAGAGCCTCTTCCGCTACTACTTCGCCCAGCGGGAAGCAGTCGAGTCCGTAATTTGGCTTTACGAGGTTCGCCAGGCGCGGGACAAATTCGATCTGCTGCGCTTCGATTCCTCCGGGGCCATTTCGCTCAATATGTTCGATGAGAGTTGGCCGCGCTTTGTGGTCAAGATGGCAACGGGCGCGGGCAAGACAAAAGTAATCTCTCTCCTCATGGCATGGAGCTTCTTCCATAAGCTCTACGAGCCTGATTCCACGCTGTCTCGCAACTTTCTCCTCATAGCGCCCAATATCATCGTCCTGGACCGTCTGCGCACAGACTTCGACGGCCTCAAAATCTTCTTCAATGACCCCATCCTGCCAGAGAGCGGTTACGGCGGCCAGAACTGGAGCGACGATTTCCAGGTTGCGCTTCATATTCAGGACGACGTGCGAATCGTCCGGCCCACCGGCAACATTTTCCTTACCAACATACACCGCGTCTATCTGGGCGACGTGCGCGAGCCTTCCCTTGAAGACGACGATCTGCGCGATTACTTCCTGTCTCCGTTTGGAGAAAAGCCGGTTGGCAAGACGACTGACAGCAATGTTGACCTGGGCGAGATCGTGCGCGAGATAGACGAGTTGGCCGTCTTCAACGATGAAGCTCACCACATCCACGATGAAAAGATGGCTTGGTTCAAGTGCATTCAGGACATTCATCACCGGCTATTGCAGAAAGACCTCCAGCTAACTATTCAGGTGGACGTGACCGCCACGCCACGCCACGACAACGGCGCAATCTTTGTGCAGACCGTTAGTGACTATCCGCTGGTGGAAGCCATTGCGCAGAACGTGGTCAAGCATCCCGTCCTGCCGGATGAGGCAAGCCGCTCCAAGCTCGCCGAGAACACCAGCCCACTCATCACTGAAAAGTACGATGATTATTTGCGATTGGGAATTGAAGAATGGCGCAAGAGTTATGCGGAGCATGAAAAGCTGAACAAAAAGGCCGTTCTCTTCGTCATGGTGGACGATACTCGGAACTGCGATGAAGTGGGCGCATATCTTGAGAAGATTTGCCCCGAACTCCAGGGCGCGGTCCTGGTGATTCATACCAAACAGAACGGCGAAATCTCAGAAGCTGCCAGCGGCAAGAGCGAAGAGGAACTGCAACTCCTGCGCAAGCAATCAAACGAAATTGACACTTTAAGCTCGCCCTATAAGGCAATCGTCTCTGTAATGATGCTCAAGGAAGGCTGGGACGTGCGCAACGTCACCACCATCGTGGGGCTGCGTGCCTACTCCGCCAAGAGCAACATCCTGCCAGAGCAAACGCTGGGGCGCGGTTTGCGTCGCATGTACTTTGGCACTGACCAGCGTGAGACTGTATCTGTAATGGGTACATCCGCGTTTATGGATTTCGTTGAATCCATTCAAAACGAGGGTGTCGAGTTTGAGCGTGTGCCAATGGGAGGTACGGCGGGGCGTGACCGCAAAGATCAAATAGTCGTTGAAGTAGAAAATGACTCCCCGGACAAAGACATTGATGCTCTCGACATTGCCATTCCCAAGCTCTCCCGCCGTTTCAGCCGTGAGTACAAAGACCTGTCAGAGCTTGACCCCGCATCCTTCGGCAATCCAAAGCTGCCCATTAAGCCCTTTACACCGGAAGAAACCCGCGAGATTGTCTTCAAGACCATGCTTGAAGGTGAGATCGATCACACCATTCTGTTGGATGGAACCGGCCCGGCAGACTACCGTTCTGTGGTTGCATATTTCGCCCGTCAGCTTCTCAAAGAAATGCATCTGGTGGGCGGCTATGAGCAACTTTATCCCAAGGTGCGCGACTTTCTCCGCGATCACCTTTTCGTGCGGCCCGTTGATCTTGAAGACCCTGTGATTCTGCGTAACCTATCCGAACCGGAAGCGTGTAAAGTTGTCTTCGATACATTCCGCGTTGCCATGAATGCGCTCACCATCCGTGAGAGTGGCACATCCCGCATCGAAGGGCATATCCGCTTGCGCGACACGCGCCCCTTCCGAACAGACCCCCGCCGCTATCTCCCGGCCAAACGCTCCGTCTTCAACTGCATCGTGGGCGAAGCTAACGCAGACAGCCTGGAACTGACCTTTGCAGCCTTCCTTGAGAACACCGCGCCCGATGTGCAAGCCTTCGGTAAGAATTACATGGCCGTGGGTTTCAAGATTGATTACGTCAAGGCCAACGGCGAGCTATCCACCTACACGCCGGACTTCATCGTACGCACTACGGATGGCCGGGTGTGGATTGTAGAAACCAAAGGCCGCGAAGAATTGGACCTGCCTCAAAAGATGGCCCGCCTTCGCCAATGGTGCGCAGATGCAACAGAGGCCAACATTCCGCTCAAAGGCCCACAGTGGGGCTTTGTCTACGTGGACCAGGAGAGCTTTGAACGACACAGGCCAAAGTCTTTCGCCGGGCTGGTGAGTGCATTCCGCGAATTCCAGGAGAGCTAAAGTGGCGCAAAACGGAAAGAAATCCTACGAGTTAAGCGAAGCCGAACAGCGCGACCTAACAACCCTGATACAGCAGGGCAAGGCTCTGCCGGAAAAATTCCGCTTCATTCTCTTTGAAGACAAGCGTGAGGTTGAACTGGTTTGGAACGGCAAAACGCGTGATGTTTGCACCACCGTTCTCCCCTTTCAAACATTAGAGCACGTGGACGAGCCGCGCCCTGAAACCCACTCACAAGGTAGCCTCTTCGACAGCCGGGGACGCCAGATGCATGGCTGGACCAACAAGCTCATCTGGGGAGATAACAAGCTGATTCTCTCTTCGCTCAAGGCCGGGGCGCTGCGCCAGCAGATTGAAGAGGCGGGCGGACTCAAACTCATCTACATCGACCCGCCTTTCGACGTGGGCGCGGATTTCAGTATGGACATTGAGATTGGCGGTGAGACCTTTCACAAAGAGCCAAATTTAATTGAGCAAATTGCATATCGGGATACATGGGGAAGAGGCCGGGATAGTTATATTTCAATGCTTTATGAAAGACTGATACTGGCGAACGATCTGATGGCACCAAATAGTTCGCTTTACATCCACTGCGACCACAGAGTTGATTCAATTATCCGTCAAGCCTGTGAGGAAATATTCGGTTCCGGGAGCTTTCAGTCGTCGATTTGTTGGAAGTCGAGTCCTGGACATTCTGACGCAAAATACTATAGCGAAATGCAAGATGTCATATTGTTTTACACGAAAGGAAACGCTCCAATTTGGAATCAGACTTATCAGGAGTATGACCAATCGTACTTAGACGAACACTATCAAAAGCAAGACCCAGATGGACGACGATTCGAGGACGACAATCTTACCGCCTATGGTCTCCAAGGTGGTGGCTACACATATGAATGGAATGGCGTTACAAAACTCTGGCGCTGTCCCCCTGAAAGCATGAAGGAATTGGAGAACAAGAAACGACTTTACTACACAAAAAATGGTGTCGCACGCTACAAGCGATATTTAGACGAGATGCCGGGTTCACCTGTGAGCGATTTGTGGACTGATATTCCGCGCATTAACTCACAGGCATCAGAGAAGCAAGGTTACCCAACGCAAAAGCCTGAAAGACTTCTCGAAAGGATTCTAATCGCTTCTTCTAATGAAGGCGATCTCGTATTGGACTTTTTTTGTGGCTCAGGTACCACCGCCGCAGTTGCAGAAAAGCTGGGCCGCAAGTGGATTTGTGCAGACCTTGGAAAATTTAGCATTCACACAACTCGGAAAAGGTTGATTGGCGTCCAGCGTGAACTCAAGGCGGCGGGCAAGGACTTCCGCGCCTTTGAGGTGCTGAATCTGGGTCGCTATGAACGGCAAGCCTATCTGCATATCGGCGGACGGTTGACAGGCACGCAAAAGGCTGAGGCACTGGCTCAGAAAGAGCGTGAGTTCCGCGAACTGATTCTACGCGCATACAAGGCCACGCCCTTTGGCGGGAGTGAGGGTGGGCAAGCACAGGACGGTTTCTTTCACGGGGCGCGCAATGGGCGGCTGGTGGTGATTGGCCCCATCAATCTCCCCGTGGGCCGTTTGTTTGTGGAAGAGGTAATTCTGGAGAGCCGCAAGCGCAACGTCTCCCGCGTGGATATTCTGGCCTTCGAGTTTGAGATGGGCCTCTTCCCCGCAGTGTTGGATGAGGCACGCGGCAAGGGCATTGATTTGGCTCCCAAACAGATTCCCCCCGAAGTCTTCGACAAGCGCGCTGTGGAACGCGGGCAGGTAGTTTTCTTCGATGTGAGCTTTGTCGGGGCCATGCCGCGCTATGACAAGAAAAACAAATTTGCCGTCGAAATCGAGTTGACGGATTTCTCAGTCTACTACACACAGGGCGCGGCGGATGCCGCGATTGCCGCTATGAAAGAAGGCAAGAGCGAAGTGATGTGTGAGCAGGGCCAACTTTTCAAGGCGACCAAAGGCAAAGACGGCATTGTAAAGAAAGAGAAGCTGACCAAGCACTGGACCGATTGGGTGGATTATTGGGCCGTGGACTTCGATTACATGAGCCGCCGCGAGATCATCCGCATTCCCAAAGGGAGCGGATTCATTGGCACGGCCCCCCTACCGGGATTAGAGCCGCCACAAACAGAGCTTGCCTTGCAGCAATTTGAAGAGCATTGGACGGGCGGCTACATCTTTGAGAACGAGTGGCAGAGCTTCCGCACACGCCAGAACCGCAACCTGGAGCTAACTACCGCCGTCCACACCTACGACCGCCCAGGCCGCTACACCGTCGCCGTCAAGGTTATCGACATTTTCGGCAATGACACCATGACGCTGGTGCCGGTGAACGTGGGCTGAGATATTTCTTCATCCGTTGAAAGTCCCCGATTTTGTTGTCTTTGGGGAGTCCTACGAATAGGTGGCCGATAGAGCCGCGTGAGCCTTTTGGGGTAGAATCGGTGGCAAGGAGGGATACGCTTATGCCGCTTCACTATGCATCATCGCCCCGGCTTCGACCAAGTGACGCGAAGCTGCGTGAGCTAATTCTGCTGATTTCAGAGTGGTCCCAAGCCGATACGAAGTATGGCGCAATCAAGCTGAATAAGCTCCTCTTCCATGCCGATTTTTCAGCCTTCCTGACGTATGGCGAGTCGATCACCGGCCAGGAATACTTTGCCCTTCCCCAAGGGCCAGCACCGCGCCGCCTAAAACCGATCACAGACGAAATGAGACGGCGCAACGAATTCGCTTGGCAAGAAGTCGAATACTTCGGAAAGCCGCAGAAACGGCCCGTTGCTCTTCGACCTCCAAAGCTCTCTGCCTTTTCAGCGACAGACATGAAACTGGTTCATCAAACGGTAGAGAAATTCTGGAAGTTGAATGCAACAGAAATCAGCGAGCAATCGCATCTGTTCTTGGGGTGGAAGTCGGCCCATTTGAAGGAAACAATCCCATACAGCACGGCTCTGGTCAGCCGCAGGACGCCAACAGATCAGGAACGCAAGCGCGGACTAGAACTCCAGGGCCTTGCAGAAAAGCATCTCCGTGCAAGAAGGTAAGATCAGGACCATTGTTAAGGATGAGCGGTTCGAGTATGAAATGGCGAAGCTCGAACCGAACGTCCGCAGAGCCGATGAGTTTGTCGAGGGAGCCGAGACAATCCTTTCGAGAAACCCAGAAGCGGGATGTCCGCTCGCCGGTTCGCAAGTTTGGTTCATCTGCGGCCACATGGTAGATGCTGCTCTCTACTACACGTTCGATGCCGATAACGTCTATTTTCTATCCATTGAGAAAGCCAAACTTCCCGAACTGTGATAGCCCAGGACGATCCCGCGTTTCAAAGTTGCCCACTGCCGTATGAGTTCAGCTACCTCCAATAGTGCCTGCACGTTGATCGACGTGGCCTGCCCTATGGTAGTTTGGGCTGAGCTTTTGGTCATTTCACGTCAGTAATGAATATCACTTTTCGCGGCTGCGCCACCTTACGCAAACCCGCGTTTTATGCCTGAAAAGCTGGTAAACTCTTCTCCGGCTGATTACTGATGTTTCAGTTGACGATAATTGACTACACAGTCAATAGCCTTTTTAGCGAAAATTGCCGGAGCCGGACATAATAGCTTGGACCCACCCGCCCTCTCTGGGGGGGCCTGGGGTCCACCAGAAAAGAATGCTTCGCGGGACTGTAGCGGCCAAGAGACCTAAGCTGAGCGCACAAGCGAGCGTTTGAGCAATACGGGGTCGTGCATAGACTTACTCTGCGAAACGGGCTGTGCAGCCTTTCCAATGCCATTCCTGTATGTATTTCGGCGTTAGCAAATTCGATTTGTGTTTGCAAATTGTGTGCGGGGATAGCTTGCAAATACGCCTTTACCGGCTGGCGCAAGTGGGGGCTTGGCTTGCCGGGGAGGGTCCCATACAGAGATTAGCGGCCATTTATGCGGCTAAAATCCGGTGACGCTGTGGTGACTTAGCCGAGTCCACATCGGGGAAAATCTTGCAACAGGATGCAAGGTCAAAATGCACTCCTTCCCCGCGTCACCATTGGCTATTGGTGCGTTTTGCACAATCCATGCAAATCATGCAATATGCCTATCAGACCCGCTTTCACGGCGATAACACGGGTTCAAATCCCGTCGGGGACGCCATTTAGAATCAACATATTACATAGATATATGCATCTCGCCCGGATTCAACGATACTTTTT
>Ga0326728_10010722_pt1 | contig 21303 bp, 20 predicted proteins | sample MB3enrmetagenome_FD_207602 | JGI IMG/M metagenome (GOLD analysis project Ga0326728, IMG submission 207602) | Lab enriched peat soil microbial communities from McLean, Ithaca, NY, United States - MB31MN | ecosystem: Environmental > Terrestrial > Soil > Wetlands > Peat | place: USA: New York... | reverse complement strand
TCATTCCGCCTTGAAGATGTAATGAAGCCAGTGATTACAGCTCCTGAGGGAGTTATTTCCAGAGGATCTATCCCTGTGGTAACAATCCCGAAGGCTTCTGAAGATGAGAAAAGATTTAAGGTACCTTCATCATAACCTTCAAAGGTTTCAAAGGGAAAAACTTCTTTTTCAGAAAACTTCACAGCCTTGGATTCCATAGAAGGATCTGGAAAAAAAGAATGAGCTTCAGATGTGAGCACCGTATCCTGATTGAAAGAGCCTTTAAGGGAATTCACAACCTTATCCCTCGTCTTATTTCCAAAATTATCCTCTTCAGGGATTTGCTCAAATTCTCCATTTTCGTCTGCATCCAAATTAATTTTAGTTGCAGACTCCTTTTTCGATTTGTCGGAGATAAAAGCCAAAATATCGGAATCTTCATATTTCAATAATATTACCCCATCGAGTATCATTATAATTTAAATCAGGATTCATATTTTCAAAGAATTTATCGATCTCTTGCCGCTCCACTTTCCTAATTTTGGAGAGATTATCTACTTTTGTGAGGGTAAGAGGAAAGCCATGTAGAGAAAGATCAAATAGCACTTTTTTGGTAATTTGCATGCGCAGGGAATTGTCCTTAATAAGCCCATAAGGAGTTTCTATCTTGAAGACCACATCCTTAGAGGGGACATAAAGCATAAAAAAACAAAGGGCATAATCCTCAGGTGGAAAATTATGCCTGAGTTTTTGTTGAAGCGTATCACCGGCTGCAAGGGGTGAAGTTCCATTAAGCAGCCTCTCATAAAACCTATTGGGCTGTAAAAACCAGTTAGTATAAGTAATGTAAGTATTCCTGGAACCATTAAATATTTCATTTTTCCCGTTATTTTTAGAATTTCTTCCACCATGCCCCTGTCCACATTTACTATCAATTTTTTCTGGGGAGAGAATATTTCGGAAAAATTGGGAGTCAAGCGTCCATGGCAATTCAATACCTTCCCTTTTCTTCCGGATACTGTCCATAATTTGCTTGTCAATAGGATTTTTCACAAATCCGATTAAAGGGCTCCGCTTTTCCAGAAAATTATCCATGATGTCAATGTAATTCTGGAGTATTTTTCGGGCATTTTCGTTCTGTCGGATTTTTACTTCCTTGTCATCCAGTACCATCCAGTACATGAGCTGCTTTGGATAAATCGGCCCATCCATTATGAAAAAGCTTTCTGGATTCACCTTTTCCTTCATAAAAAGAATATGCTCAGATTCGGCCAGGTACATTGCAAAATTATGGACCATATCAGGAGTTTTTTTTTTCACCTCGTCAGCTGCAATTGTGACCAACTTTGCCCTCCCAAACCCTTCATCAAAGATTTCCCAGTCTTGTGTAGCCTGCATAGCCACTCTTTGTGAAGAAGAATAAGCAGCGCACATAATTGTCCTATATTTCTGGATATCAAGATCAGAAGGTGTTGCAGCTAGCCCGCAATGGCAGAAGTCCACAAAAAGCCCGCTGTCATAAGTCCTTGGATTTGTGCTCCCACTGTCACATGCATAAGTCACCGTATATGGGTCCACGCCCTGTGACATCAACTCAGTCTTGACAATTCCTCGAAAGAGTCGGTCTATAGACTTAAGAATAACCTTTCCGTCAAGTTTTAACTCCTCAAGGAGATTATAAATATCAGTAGCTGTTTTAGGATCCTCAAGCTCAAATGACCGATCAATCCTTTTTGCAAACTCCGAGATCTTATGCATATGAACGGGCTCAAGAGTCATAAATGGAAGATACTTTAAGGAATCATATATATTTGTTGAGTGAAGAAGAAAAGATGTAGCACTTTTTTTCGGTAAAATCTATTCAGTAAATAAAGTTCTATTCCAAATTTATTGAATAGAATCCATAACCTTTAGTAATTATTTTAAACTCAATATAAGATAAGTTATTTTCGTTGCCATTTATAGAGTTGATAGTCCTCCATAATTTGGCTGATTTTAGTTCTAAAATGCGTTTTTGGCTATTATCCGGTCTTTTTGTTCTGCACTTCAGTGAGGTTATTTAGAGCAGATCTGGTTCAGTGAATGAAAACGAAAACATTCTTTTACACTGAGAACTTAATTACTGGAGACATGAAACAATTAATTAATTACGATCCTGAAGTTAGCTTGAATTTTTTGATAGTATCGCTAATTTGTTTTTTCATGCTATATGAATCAAGCTCGATGGTGTTTTTTAAATTAAGGATTGATTTATACTTGTTGTTGATGATAGAATATGTAGAGCAAGTCTTATTTATACCAAGCCATTGAGTTTTGGGAAAAAAATGAAACTGTATTCCGATACAAGTCCTAAAAAATTACATTGTAAGGTAGAACATAATTATCTAAAAACAACTCAGTAGAAATCCCTAATTTAATGTAAATTATTTCTTCTATCTTTTTATTTACTTTATAGACTATCAGTTTAAGTTTTACTTCTTTGACTTGGTTATGGAACTTTCTTGCCCGAAGTACTTTTCTAAACTTCCTTTTGACAACAGAGAACGTGATCTCCACTATATTCATTTGACTGTATTTAATCTTATCATAGATTAAGTGCAGCTGTCTTCTGTATTTTCCCAAAATTTTCGTTCTCTTTCTTTTTCTTACAGGTATGATTAGTCTGCTCTTATTTCTTCTCTAATCAGGGAATGGATTTTTTCTGAATCAAATCCTTTATCCATCACATAACATTGAGATTTTCTTATCCTATTTGATTGTCTGATCAGAGCATTTGCATGTTTGATTTCGATATATGTTTTTTGACTAATTTTGCATCCTAATAATACCTTTTGAGATGTTTTGATTGATATTGAAGTTTTCAAGGAACTCCTTTGTAGCTTCCCTGTTCTGCGGGAATAATAATTACTTGTATAGGAACCTGTAAATCATGTTGTACCAACTGCCGTAATAGAGATTATTTATTTATGTGAGTAAAAAACGTTAGAGTTTTTGACAAAAGAAGATTGAACAGAGAAGAGGAGAGTCGGGATACAGACTTTTGGAGGGTAATGAAATAGGGAATTTTATTAAGATCGAGTTTTTCTTTTATATCGTTCATTAGGTCAATAAGTTCTACAAAATCACGATAGTCTGTGTTGATATACTTTTCCAATAAAACCAGAAAAAAGTTGATGCTGGGTATAAACAAGTTTGGAATATTTGCAGGAACAAATGTTCATTCTTGAAGACTGAACAGTTTTAATGCTGGTATCAACAAATTTAATGTACTTATTCGATTTCAATATTGTGTGTTCCTTCATTTTTTTGTGGGAAAATATAGTGATATTTTATAGCACAATGGTTATAAAAAATGGGAAAATGCATAACTTAGAGGATTTCTACAGAGCACAGTATCTTTTTTGTTCAATTCGATCACATAACATGCGACTGGGATCACATTTTGTAATTTTTTAAGGATTATTTATAGAGGCTTTTGGTAAGCTCCTAAATTTTGTCATATGCTTAATAGTGATTGATTATGGTGCCAGTAATAAGTCCATTATTTGAAATTCTCCTCAAGTGTTTTTTAAACGATTTGAATTTTTGGGCAAAAACTTATCAGCATTCAATTCAAATTTATTCTTGATGCCCTCTAAATACTCTACAGCTAATAATAACTCTGATGAGATACAGAGAGTACAGGTTTGTTTAGCTATTCTTAAGAAAATGTACCCTGGTGCGAAGCCTTCCCTTAATTACCGTAACCCTCTCGAACTTCTTGTAGCAACCATTCTATCTGCCCAATCTACAGATGTCCAGATTAACAGAGTAACTGAGAAGTTGTTTAAAAAATACAGTACTGCACAGGATTATGCAAATGCTGACCTTATGGAACTCGAGAATGATATTTATTCTACAGGTTTTTACAAAAACAAAGCAAAAAATATCAAAGGCGCTGCCAGATTGATCGTCGAGCACTATAATGGACAGGTTCCTGAGACAATGGAAGAACTTGTTACTTTACCTGGAGTCGGAAGAAAAACAGCAAATATAGTACTTGCGAGGGCATTTGGGGTAATAGAGGGTATAGCTGTAGATACGCATGTAAAAAGAGTATCAAGGAGGTTAAACTTTACAAAGAATTCCGATCCTGAGAAAATCGAGGCTGATCTTATATCCATTGCACCCAAGGAAGAGCTTGATTCAATCTCTATGATCCTGATTTATCATGGGAGAAAGATCTGCCAGGCAAGAAAACCCAAATGTGAAATATGTTTTTTGAAGAACCTATGTCCTTCCAGTATGATATTTATGAGTAAGTGAAAAAAAAGTTATTTTCTGAAGTTAGCAGAGCAAAATTATTTTTGTTGACGTAGAATTTAGAAATAACTTTACTGAAAGAGTGCTATTTATACGAAAAAGATTTGTAGACTGCCTTTTTTTCTCATATTTTAGGAAAGCAACACTAATTTTCTGGAAAGAAATTTAAGTTTCTGCTCAAGTTTTTTGATAAAAAGTTTATCAACCAAAAATTGATAATCCCTGTTTCAAATATCTCAAATTTTCCCAAAAATAGTTAAATGATTCCTTTTCCTCCAGTAATAGGTCATGCGAATAGGCAAAAGGAGATACATCTTTTTGTGTTATTACAATGTAATTATCTGTCATCTTAATTAATGCTAAATCCCTTTAAATTTTCATATTAGAAATTAAATTTGGAGATTATGAGGTAAATTTCCTAAAGGACTTTGTGAATAATGGAGATAAGAGAGCAAGAAAACTAAACAGAGTAGTGTGAGCCAAATAAGGAAACTAATCATCTCATAAATCACCTAAATTAGTTATTCTATATATTATGAGTTAATAATGATAGGTGCATAAATATTATAATCTTAAATATAAATAACTGATAAGCCGCTGATAGGCTCAAGGTAATGTTCTCATTCATTGGCAATATGATTTCAGCTAGCCATCACAAAATCATTTCTGGAACCGCAAAAGTGGTTTCCATGGGCTTCTTGGTTTAAGAGGTTTTGGTGACCGTGGTGACTACGTCAAAGATCGTAGTAGAGACTACTACATAGATAATGACGGTTTCCGCGGATTTGTTGGTCGTAGTGATTCATTTGATGATTTTTTTCGCCAACTATAGCCTTTTTATGCGAATTAATTTATTTAATTAGGTATCATTTGACATTTTTACCGATTAAATCGAATCAACTTTGGTATTTATTCGGCAGTTATTTTCCGATAAGTAATAAATCTTAAAATATATTTGTCTTATTCATATGAAATGCATGTTATTCCTGCCTGAGATATAATATTTGGACTATCAGGTATTCAGTTGTATTTAAATACCAATATCCTTCAATCCATGTTTTTCTCATTATTTGTTTGCGTCCTAACTTTGTACCAAGAGCTGTATTAACCCTAACGTTAGCCACATAAGTACTAATTATAAAGATAATATAACGAGAACATAGGAGGGGCTATAATAAAATTTTGTTTCACTCCATAGCTCATCGTAACCATAATTGTCGTAAGTAGAGTTCCAATTATAAATTTCGAACGCCAAATTTCAGTCATATTCAATCATTATATTTTGGTTCGATAAGTATTAAGTAGCAGCTTACTATTTTTATCAATTAAAATCATATACATTTGTCATCGGTTAAGATACAATCTGTCAGAAATATGTTACTTTTGTCGTTTGCTGAAAACCTGTAAATGTGAATCGAGATGTAGATTACATAAGTAATCATTTTAACGATAACATTATTCCTTAGCCGAATATAACTGTTGACTAATTATGTTATCAATATGTATCTCGGAAACCAAAACCACTTATGAATTATAAACGCGTCAGGATTTTAAAATCTGGTAAAACTGGCAGTGGGCCTGTTGCCTACTGGATGAGCCGTGATCAGAGAGTAGAAGATAACTGGGCTTTGCTTTTTGCGAGGGGGATTGCACTGGAAGCTGATGTGCCAGTTGTCGTGATCTTTTGTCTGGTGAACAGGTTTTTAGGAGCCTTAAGATGGCATTATGAGTTCATGCTTAAAGGGCTGCGTGAAGTCGACAGTACACTTACGGGAAAGAAAATACCTTTTTTCTTCCTGCAGGGAGATCATATACTGAAAATTTCTGAATTTGTCAAGGAATATGGAATTGGGACACTTGTTACTGATTTTAGTCCACTTAAAATTAAGAGAGAGTGGACAGAAAATGTTATGTCTCAGATTGAAATTCCCTTCTATGAAGTAGATGCCCACAATATTGTCCCCTGCTGGGAGGTTTCTCAAAAACAGGAATATGCTGCACATACTTTCCGCCCAAAGATCTTAAGGCTTCTTCCGTTTTTCCTTAATGAGTATCCCCAACTTGAATCAAATCCCGAGCTTCCAGAAGTTTCCTCTAAATCCGGAAAAATAGAAATATTCCCGAAAGTTCAAAAACATGCAATTGAAAATCTTCTTTCTGAGGAACTTCTTGAAGAAAAAACTAACCTCCCACATGACCCGGATTTATTTGAAGCAGGATAAACAGCTGCCAGATAAGTCATGATTGACTTTCTTTATAATAAGCTTGACACCTACTTTACTCAACGAAACGACCCCACAAAGAATGCAATATCAAATCTTTCCCCATATCTGCACTTTGGACAGATTTCGGCTCAAAGGGTTGCATTTGAGGTGGAAAAAGCAAAATCTGACATTAAATCAAAAGAGTCCTTTCTCGATGAGCTGATTGTGCGTAAGGAGCTTGCCGATAATTTCTGCTATTATAATCCATTTTACGACAAATTTGTTGGTTTTCCAGCATGGGCAAAGGAAACTCTTAATTCTCACAGGCATGATCAAAGAGACCCATATATACACACTGGAAGAATTAGAGGCTGGTAAGACATACGATCCCCTCTGGAACGCTAGCCAGTTGGAACTCCTTAGCAAAGGGAAAATGCATGGATACATGCGGATGTATTGGGCAAAGAAAATCCTCGAATGGAGCGAATCTCCCGAAAAAGCACTCGAGACCGCAATATACCTGAACGATAAGTACGAACTGGACGGAAGAGACCCTAATGGGTATACAGGAATTGCCTGTAGTATAGGAGGGGTTCATGATCGTGCCTGGAAAGAAAGGGAAATCTTTGGGAAAATCAGATACATGAGTTACGAGGGCAGTAAACCTAAGTTCGACGTTAATGCATACATTGCAAAGTTTCCAGTTAGAAGAGTGCTTGGAATTAACAAGAAAAAAGTATGATTATGGCTTCAGATGTACCTCTGCTTGCCAATGAGGAGGAAATGAATTTGCTGCGAAGGAGATTCTCAATAAGTCACGCAAAACAGGCACTTCCGACCTCTCTGCCGCCATCACCCAATACTTGGTTTTCATTTCTTGTTTTGAGGCTCTTAAATTAGAATTTTGATTTAAAAGCATATCCCTTTTTTCATTATCTGTGGACGTACCTTTTTCTCCGATTGCGATAGCTTTAAACTATGGTATTTATGGAATGCAAAATAAGATTGGAGACAAGAATTCATTTGGGAGATACTCTTAAAAAAACGATTGTCAAATTAGGTCAGGAATCTTAAGAGCTAATTTGAGAACCTCATTTTAATGGGTCTTGCTCGCGAATAAAATTATATACAATTAATCCTCGGATAATATCCGTAAAGAAAGCGAAGAGCCAAAACTAAATTTAATTTTGGCTGCAAATTCAGTTATCGATCTCGAATCATAGCAATAAGGACTATCAGGATAGATCCCACAAACCCGACCAGCCCAACCCATGTAAAAGTACTTCCGTTCAACAGATATAAGTTGAGAGGATAAGCAGGACTGCAAGATAAAATTCTTTTGAAAAAACATGTCCTCTGCCCTCTATTTGTTTAATGGAGATAAACTTGTCGCCCATCCCTTCCATTTTTTCGGCAACTTCTTTGATTGCAGCCCTTAATTCGGCTCTCTCACCCACAGGTTCGGTGCTAAATTCAATCAGAAGAGCAGCACCTTTAGGGACATTAAGTTTTTTGTACGCCTCCATGAGCACGGGAATTGCAATGGGTTTGATATTGTATTTCGGGTCGAGTTCCAGGCAGACTCCTTCAATGAGAAGGATTGCCCTCTGCAGGGTTGAGAATTCTCCGGGTAGCTTGATGTCATATTCCAGGCCTAATTTTGCGTAATTGTCGCTTTGCCTGCCTTCAAGCCCGTAATTATGGTTTGCGACTAGGGTATCAATATCTTTCCTGAGCCTGCGACGTCTACATTCTTGGCATCTGCACCTCCAATATTCAGGAAACTCTGCATCGCTCCTTCTACATCCTTATTATTGATAGCGTAATAAAACTCAAGAATATTCTTTTTAAGTTCATCATCGATACTGCCGACAGCCCCGAAATCTATGAAAGCAATGGTATCGTCTTCCTGGACTATCATATTGCCGCCGTGAGGGTCTGCATGGTAAAAGCCGTCGATATAGACCTGTTTAAGGTAACTTTTTGTGATTGTACGCGTATATTCCGACTTTTTGCTTTGCGGCAAAGGCATGTTAATAATGTCTTTAACCTGGGTTCCCTGGATAAATTCCATTGTAAGGATATTGGTAGAGCAGTAGTCAGGATAAATCTTAGGCACTGCAATGTTTTTAACACTCTTTAAATATAGTAATAGTATTGTGGAAAAACAACATTTAATTTCTTTACTTAATTTTTAACATTGATTAATGGGGTGACAACTAAGACCTTTGTATTGAAAATCTCGATACCTCTGATGGAGCAGTAACTTCTCTTGTCGACCAGTTAGATGGAGAACTTTACTGAAAAGGGACAAGGGATTGAGTTAACTAATAGGTTCACCATAAAGAGAATTATAATCAGGCATCAACGCCAGCCCAGCAATTAGTTGAATAAACCACAGTAAGATTAAGGGATACGGAAAGACAGCTTGAAGTAAGCCATGTGACCTTGACCTTATGTGCTTTTCATGATGTCTGGGAGATTATCATGTGTTCGGGATGGCTGCACGTACACTGATTTATTCAAATTCAAATCAAAGCTCTAGCCTTCTATTCCAGATATCGAGTCCCCTTTTCGTTGCATACCAGTAAAAAAAATCATCATAGTCTTAAGTTTCACTGGGCAGCCAGAAGGTTAATCGACCATAGTAGCAATACCACAAATACCTGTCTATACTTGATATCCTTGATCAGGAAGAATCATACTGTCTGATTTTATCATCCTGCCAGGATAGACGATTGCTCCAGACTCGATTTTAACTCTATTGCCGATAGCCGGACCCAAAGCATAATATCCTGAATTAACGAGCTCATCACCGGCGAAAACTTTCACCATCGGTGAATTCATCTTGGTATCGCCGCCTTCATTATCATTACGTAGAATTAAATTTGTGATATGTGATCCACCTCCGAGAAACGAATGATTTCCAACTATCGAAAAACGAACATCAGTATTAATAATTGAATCGTTCATAACACAACTCATAACAATATTTCGGTTTGCAAGAAGACTGCTTTGTGTTCCCAACACTCCTAACCAGATCAAACTATTCGGTTCAAGTAAAGCGTGATCCCCAATACATCCCGCTGAAATAGTCACATTTGGCCCGATAATAACTCCACTACCTATAGTAGTTGGGCCTATTATTGTTGCTGTAGGATCTATTTGACAATCTTTTCCAATATGTACCGAACGACGACGTTTTTATAGACAAGATAGTATTTTTCTAAGCGCCGCATTCCGATTTTTAGACCCAATGTCTAGTTGCGAGCTTGACAATGGATGCCCCAGGTGAAATTAGCAAAAAGTAACTGTGTCCAATGCTTGATAGCAATATAGGATAATAGTGGTACCTGTAGTTGCATAGGGGGAAATAAAGTCCCCCCTGCAGCAAGCGGAGTTTTTAATAATTTTTTGTCTGAAGCGGATTCTAATGATGGCAAGGAAAAACAGGAAAGAGGTATACTTTCCGTATCTATTGTTACGGGTATGAAATCCCTCTCTTGCACTTTAGCCGGGAAAAAGAAAAAATCTCCCAAAAATAAATTTCCCACGTGTTCCATATTATGCTGCGGGCAGCAAGCATGCAAGCTTATAAGGGGTCAGTATCCGAAAATGCTATACGCGCAGGTTTTCCAACTGCTGAAGCTTTGTCTAAAAATCTCAAGACCATTTCTTTATTGAAGTAAATATCATCACGGTAAACAAGAGTTGGGGAGGCAGATGGAATAACTTCTTCTAACGATGAGACAAAAAAAGTTTTTCTTTAACTTTTAGATGTCTGAATACATCTTCCTGATGTTCGAAGATTGTCCTGTTCAATACTGGCAATTCGGCAGCCGGTGATTCGAAGGGATGGATTAATTTCTTTGTCTCAAGGACATACCTTCTCATCGACCTGTCCACAATATATCGGGAGCACATGCAGGCAATAACATGAATGTTTCCTTTAAAGAGTTTATGGCTAACAATTGCAAAAATTTCTATTTGTATTTTATCAAGAAAACTACAGGTTTTTAAAAAAAATACTATGATATAAATCAACTTTATAATTCTGTTTTTAATTCTTTTTTCTGATACTTATTACTATCAAAGAAGTAAAATATAGTCTATGAAACAATGGAAATTCCGAGTTTCCGGCATTTTATCGGTTCTGCTGATTGCTGTATACTTTTTGCTCATTCCTGCTCTTGCTCATGTGCCGATTTTCGAGAGTGGCGGTAGAAGCCCTGACAAGGCAACTCCTGCTTAAACCCAGAAATACCCAAGGTCCTTTATGGAAAAATTGCCGCAGGGGATCTCATATACTACAGTTTCAAGATGGATGATGGAGAATGAATAGTTCTCCGGCTTACAATTCCTGTTGAACAAGGAAGGCAGGGATTTACTCCGGATCTTATTCTTATGGGTCCAGGTCTTACAAACGAGGGAAAAGTACCCACGAATCTTGAGGTACCTAAGGGTATGGAGCAAAAGTCTATTCAAGTAACCTCAGTAATGGACCTGAATATGAAGAATTTACACCTAGCGCCTTCTATACTCTTGCCAGTCCTGATCTTATAGCTCCAGAAAATGGGACTTATTATGTTGTAGCTAGTTCTACAAAGGAAGAAGGAAATTATGGAATAGTAATAGGTTACAAAGAAGCTTTTACTCCCATGGAATGGATATCCATATCCATAAACCAGATAAAAGTTTACTTCTGGGAAGGACAGAGCTTGGTTATGATTTTGTTTCCACTAGGAATAACTCTTGTATTGGGAATTTTGTTATTATTCTTGAAAAGAGAAGTCGTATCTGGTTTCAGCCCAGCAAATATCTCTGGAATCTTCGCAGGACTCTTCTTCATTGGTACAGGATCATCTTTTCTACTCCAGATGCTGATTTCATTAAGTAAAAGTGCATATACTTCCGCTGTTTCTATTACTATTATTCTAGCTCTAGCGAGTATTCTACTTGGATTACTTGCACTTGGGTTAAGCCTTAAAGACAAGGGTTACAGTGCGAGGTCAATAAAGAAGAGTCTTTTGTTTTTAGGTATTGGAATAGCTGGATTCCTTCTCTGGGCAGGATGGTTTGCAGGACCGCTTCTAGCATTCGGAGCTGCAGTCCTACCTTGGAGAAGTAAATAATTATATTAAAAAAGTAAAGTTTTCTTCTTTAATATATGCAAACTTTTGACGGTTAGATAAAAATGGAACTAATCCTTACACAAATATCTAAACAGAAAAGAACAATTGTAGTGAAAACTAATTGGAGTAAATGAAATGAAAGTTGTTGCATTTAATGGAAGCCCTAGAAACCCAAAAAAGTATTATTATGAATATGTCAGGAATGGAACGGTAAAAATATTCATATCAATGGAGTTCAAAGTAGGAAAAAGATTAACCCAGATCACCAAAAGAAGAACCATGATGGATTTTGCACAATTCGTGAAGATTCTCTCTATCGAAAAATAGATGACAAACGAAATTGAGATCCTTACTCATTAAGTAGTTGCATGAACGGAGAGAGGGAATGAGCGTGAAAAGAAGATATACTGGAAACTTACGAGGAAACATTCGGATAAGAAGCTGTTCAAGTATATATCCAATGATTAAATTTTCATAACATGCTTTTACCATCTATCTGACTAGCATCTGTTTGTCATAGAACTCATCGCTGTGATTTGTTGATCCAGAAACACCTACTCTAAAGATATCATCATGAAAATGCTTTTTATAACCCTCTTTTCACAGATGCATACAATATTGCCATCTATTTTCTCAATATAACAGTAGCTTAAAAATTAATTTAACTTTCAATGATAACTATTCAGCTTACCAAATATCAGTTATCTGAGATATATTTTGATGCACTAGATATTCCTGATTACTAACTAATAGAAAAATAAAAAACATGATTTTTTGCTGACATTAAAAAACTCAATACAGCTTATGGGTACTATGCATAATTTTTACTTTATAACTCGAAAAATATTGAATTGTCAGAGAAAATTACAAAAAAATGGAATTAAGACGTATTAATGAAGTTTTTTATTGTGAACCCTTTAGGAAAAATTGGGACCGAACAAGAGTAATCATTAGAACTACCGCAAGTCGGAACTACTGAAACATGTTCAGAATTGAAAAAAATCTGTAAACTAGTTTTTTGAGTTGGAGCAGTAGAGAGATATTATAAGATATGAACTCTCAGAAGTATGGATATATCAGGGTCTATTTCCATTTTTCTATATCTATCTGAAATATTTCTTGGAAATATTCACTTATCCATCGAAGGATCAGCAAAAAGATGAGGGAGGAATAACAAGGATTATTTCTGAATTAGTTGTGTATGTTGGCTTTCCTTGCAATAACCTCAAGAATCAAATAGCAAAAAAGCCAGTTAATATTCATGGCTGGAAACGTTTTTGGGCAGATGTTTCGAATTACCACATGGGGTGAATCCCACGGCAGGGCTGTAGGAGTTGTGGTAGATGGATTACCTGCAGGACTACCTTTTTCAGATATTGATATCCAAAAGGAGCTGGACAGAAGGCGACCTGGACAGAGTGAAGTTTCCACTCCAAGATGCGAGGCTGACAGGGTTGAGATACTTTCTGGTGTTTACGAAGGAGTTAGCACAGGCACTCCCATTTCCATGCTGGTATGGAATGCAGATGTAAGGTCCTCGGCTTATGATGATATTAAAAATACTCCTCGTCCTGGACATGCTGATTTTACCTATATAGCACGTTATGGGATAAGGGATCACAATGGAGGAGGTCGGTCTTCAGCCCGTGAAACAATAGGCAGAGTAGCAGGCGGAGCCCTCGCAAAACTCCTGCTTTCCACATCTGGAATCCAGATTGCTGGACATGTGCTCGAACTAGGCGGAATTCGGGCAAAGGCCCTCTCTTTTGAAGAAATACTTGAAAATGTAGAAAAAAACCATGTAAGATGTGCTGATCCTGAGGCTGCCAAAAAAATGCTTGAAAAAGTTGCAGACCTTAGGCAGAAAGGAGACAGTGTTGGTGGCATTGTCGAAGTTATTGCAAAAGGTGTTCCTGCAGGCTTAGGAGAACCTGTGTTTGATCGGCTAGATGCGGACCTCGCAAAAGCACTTATGAGTATTCCTGCTGTCAAGGGCTTTGAAATCGGAGCTGGATTTAAGGCTGCCCATATGTTTGGAAGTGAAATGAATGATCCCTTCCGAATGGAAGACGGAAAAATAAACTGTGTGAGCAATAATGCCGGCGGCATTCTTGGAGGAATTTCAACAGGGATGGATATCGTTTGCAGGGCCGCAGTAAAGCCTACCCCTTCCATCGGAAAACCTCAGCAAACTGTTGACCTCACAGCCCGAGAAAATACTGAAATAATTATCAAAGGACGGCATGATCCTACCATCCCTCCGCGCATGGTACCAGTTGCCGAAGCCATGGTTGCCCTTGTTCTTGCAGACCATATGCTCAGGAGTAGCTTTATCAACTCCAGAACCCTGTTGAAATAGAGGGATACCGTATAATTTATTTATATAAAACCGGAGGATCACTAGAGTGGGATAAAAAGTAAAATAGATGCCAAAACAAATCAAAATTACACAAGGCTCGATCATCTTTTCCAGATTACTTATTTTCGATTCTAAAAATCTTATTGCTTTCATCTCCGCAGCAAGCTGTAGGTATCCAACTGAAATAGATCGTCAAAAATATTACTGTTGGAAACTCCATCCAGTAGTATGAAAGAAGCCCTTCTTCTTATTGACATCCAAAAGGACTATTTTCCAGCAGCAAGATGGAACTTGTATACATGAAAGAAGCAGTAAAAAAGACAGGCTAACTCCTTAAAACATTTCGTACTTCAGACAAGCTGGTTTTCTTTATCAAATATTTGTCTAAGAGACCAAACGTTACTTTCTTTATACCCGGAACTAAGGGAATCGATTTTGATGCAAGCATCAGTCCTCTTCTAGAAGAAGCTGTCATTGAGAAACATTTTCCTAACCGTTTTTTCCAGACCGAACTCCTTTCAAAACTGAATGAAAAGCATGTAACAACCTTGTAATTTGCGGAGCAATGAGCCATATGTGTATAGAAACGGCCTTTAGGGAGAGGAACTTGGATTCACCTGTACCCTGATTGACGATGCCTATGCAACACAAGACCTTAAGTTTAAAAACGAACTGATATATATAAATACTGTTCATGCAGCATCCATAGCCCACTAAATTTTATATTTGCAGATTTTGCGACTACAGATGAGTATTTTTCTGTAAGCTTCAATTTTGAGATATCCATTTTTGGAAATGTTCCTTTTTCTGATTCTAATTCATTTGTATCGATCAAAATACAAAATACCAAAAATTGGATACGATTCCAAAATCCTGTGAATTACTATTTTCTTTTAATTGAATCTTGACTTTCCTCTAAATTCGTTTCCTCAGTTTGTTACTTTCATCATCTAGAGTCACTATAGAACTATTTTTTACGTCCTCATTCCTATTATATTTTTAAAAATAAAATAAATTATCTTTAGGACAGGTTCTATTTTACCTAATATCGAGCCCAATCAAGGGATACACAAACCTTTTATTGACTCTTTTGATGATTTTTTGCTATAAAAAACCTATGCATTTCTCAGTTTGCCGGCGCGTATGCCAATTTTTCTGCAAAACCATATATCTGAAAAAGTTATTTGGTAGAAAATTCCATGTCGAAAGAACAAAATTACAAAAAGGGTACAAAAATTTGACTTAGAATTTACAGAATTTCCGGTACATTGCCAGCCAAAGAAAAAAACAACTCAATTTATTGTATGATTTTTTTCCACTTTTGATGCTCTATGAGCCACAGTAGATCCACATATAGATCTATGATACGCGCCAGGATACCTAAAGGCGCCTTTTCCGGTTCCATTACGATCATTACGCTTTTCGATCTTAGCTCATCGCACGTTATCTTGCAGTCATCGGTTTTAAACATCAAGGCAAAAGTTTTGCCTATGGGTCCAGCCTACCTCTTTGCTTCGGCCTCATCATCCTTTGCAGCGTTTGGCACATGGAAAATTATTTCCGTCTCCGTGTCATTTCCCCAAAACAAAACCAGACTTCATATTCAATTGTTATGTTGGCAAAGTTTTTGTCTTTCTTTTTTACTTATGCATAGATTTGTGTCTAAAACATATGGCTTTCTTATTTTTCAGTAGAAATTATAGGATATTTTTACCTTAGTGTGCCGGAGATACATAGCTTTTATCAAAATATAAGTTATATTAAAAAGCTAAAAAGTTGCTATATTTCTTCGCTAAGGATAAAAATAAATGGAAACTAAGTAACTAGTTAGCCTACAAATCGAATTCTTTTTAAATTTATTTAAATAGTTTCCTTTATTGAACCAAACTGATGAATTCTGCGGGTCAATTTCAATTGCTTTGGCATATAAGGTTATTGGTTATGTCATATGTTTCTATTGGCTTTGTCAAATGCTTTTATTGCCTCATTTGGTTTATTTAATTTAGTTAGAGCAAGTCCTTTATTGTACCAAGCATTTGAATGCTGTGGATCAATTTCAAGTGCTTTGTCATAGGCTATTATTGCTTCATTGAATTTGCCTAATTTCCCTAAAGCAACTCCTTTATTGTTCCAAGCCGCTGAATACTGTGGATTAATTTCAATTGCTTCTTCATAGGCTTTTATTGCTTCATCGAATTTATTTAAATAAACTAGAGCGCTTCCTTTATTGTACCAAGCATCTGAATCCTGTGGATTAATTTCAATTGCTTTGTCAAATGCCTTTATTGCTTCATCGGATTTGCCTAATTTCACTAGACTTGTTCCTTTATTGCCCCAAGCGTTTGAATCCTCCGGGTTAATTTCAATTGCTTTGTTAAATGCGTTTATTGCTTCATCGAATTTATTTGATTTATGTAGAGCAAGTCCTTTATTGTACCAAGCATCTGAATCCAGTGGATTAATTTCAATTGCTTTGCCATATGCTGTTATTGCTTCATCTGATTTATTTAATTTATATAGTGCGCGTCCTTTATTGTACCAAGCTGCTGAATACTGCGGGTTAATTTCAATTGCTTTGTCAAATGCTGTTATCGCTTCATCGTATTTCTTTAGATTATCTTGAGCAAGTCCTTTATTGTTCCAAGCCATTGAATACTGTGAATTAATTTCAATTGCTTTGTCATATGCCTTTATTGCTTCATCCGATTTATTTAAACTATCTAGAGCAACTCCTTTATTGTACCAAACCTCTGAATCCAGTGGACTAATTTCAATTGCTTTGTCATAAACTTTTATTGCTTCATCGAACTTGCCTAATTTCCCTAAAGCAACTCCTTTATTGTACCAAGCATCTGAATCCAGTGGATTAATTTCAATTGCTTTGTCATATGCTTTTATTGCTTCGTCGGATTTATTTAAATTATCTAGAGCCACACCTTTATTGTACCAAGCATCTGAATCATTTGGGTTAATTTCAATCGCTTTTTCATAGGCTTTTATTGCTTCATCAGATTTATTTAATCTACCTAGAAAATCCTCTTTATTTGTCATGCTTTCCTCCATTTTTTCCCATTTTCATTTGTATTGATATCATTATTTGTTTTCAGTTTGTTAATTGTCAATGAACCCATCTTGTAAGTGGTATGCCTGATAATCTTCTGAAAAACTTCCACTAAAGCATTTATTATACTTTATAAATTTATCCACTATTTGAATGATATAATTAATGCCAAAGCATTCAAGTTGGGTAAACAGATATTATTTGTAATAAGTATACAATAGTCATGACAAAGCTCAAATTGATTATTTGATAATTTTAAAGCAATGTAGTCAAACGTATTGAAGTTATGAAAATTTCATAAAATCGATATTTAGTAGATTGGCTATATTGCATATCACGATTATAATGTAGGGTATTCACACATAAAGCGGGGGCATCCTACATTAATAATAAAGGAAAGTTAACGTTAATAGTATACATAGATTTTACTTTAAAAACTATGTATAAATGAAACCAATAAATCCTATTTTCTAATGAAAGAAAAGAATTCAGAGCAGTCATTTTTACAGAACTTTCAGTACACTAATAACTTTAGTAGTTTTTAAAGTTTGCTGTAAATTGGAAGTTGTATTTTGTATATGGAACGAATTAGGTTTTTCTGATATGATTTATCTTTTTAATCTTTAAAATTTGATTTTGATAAAGTAATTTCACGAATTGATTTAATTAAAATCGACAGTGAAGGGATTTATTGTATTTCACTATGCTTTTTAATATTTTTTTGCAATTACTGGGTCACGAAATCATGGTTAGGTTTGATAGTGCATATATTTTGGAGCTAGACTTTTTTTGTACTCTAACGTATTTGCACTATATCACAACTATCAAAAGTTTTAACGATTCATTGAAAGCATCATTTGTATTAAGTTAAATCACTTTTATATAAAAACTCTTATTTTTGCTTCAGCTGATCCTTTCTAAAGAGATGTTTACAGTAGTTTGAAATCGGTGTATAATTAGAATTATTGAGAATTTTTATATAGTCTCTGGTGATTTTAAGAAATTCACCGATTGAGTTATCGGGTTGGTTACCAATCATACTCAACGTTTATATGTTTAGACTCTATATATTTAGATTGGTGCTCCAAATGCAAACATCTGATCTCAACATCCATAACTAGTGACTCTGTAGTTACAGCTTGATTATCCATAGCCTGAAAGTCCATATCTAAAATCTTGATCTCCACATCCACAGGTTCTATCATCATGGTTACAGGGTTTTGCGCTTACGATATTCACAAGAATTAAAATCATAGCTGTTGAAACAAAGGCTATTTGATATAACCTATGTTTACTTATCATCTATTTTCTCCCTTTTAGATATGCTTTACTTATAATTACTCCTAGAAAATTTAGATATGTTTTTCCTGAATAAATGAAGAAAAGATTTATAATAATAAGTATATTTATCATGATAATTATAAGAGAATATACATTTAGATCGTAGATATGTCTTTGGAATTATTACATTTATAAATATATAATAACCTTAGAATTTATTTTCCAGAATATAAATCCAGAAAAAACCTACACAAATTTGGCAATATTATTATTTTTATTTTATATATACGGATACTTCAAGATCCTATTTAAGCACAAAAAACTCTATTTTGTCCTATTTTTTAATAGTTATTTATTTTGTAAGGTTCAAATTTTATTTTCATAGGATTTTCAAATCTAAGTCTCTCTACTCTTTCCACACAGAAACAGTCTTATGGCACTGAAAGATATTAACTCTTGAGAACCAGCAACTCTTCGATCTTGTGGAGATATACTGATCATGAAGTGTAGCTAGAGTGATCCTACAAAAGCATGTGTTTTGTATTGAAATCTAAGCATTTTTTCAACATTTGGAAGTTAATCTTAAAAGCATTAGCTCTGAATGAATGACTACTGATATTCAAACTAAACTGTATATTTACAGGCTTTATATTCTCATGAACAGAGAAGTCAAAGTTCTGTAAAATAGTACTGGCTCTTTATCTTTTTCTTTCACTGCAAAAAGTAGGATGTCGAGCAAATAGTTTTATTGGTAAAATTTATGTTTCTATTGTTTTTACTGATGCACAATTTTTTTGCCTGAAAATCTATTTGTTTTCTTATTTTTCAGCCAAAATGATAGGATATTTTTATATGATTGCGCAGATGATGCATAGTTTTTATTAAAATGAATGCTATTTTAGAAAGCCAAAAAGCTGCTATATTATCTGAAGAAAGATAAAAATAAATAAAAATTCAATAAATATTCAATCTACAAATCGGATTCATTTAATTTAAGTATAGCGAGTCCTTTATTATGCCAAGCTTTTGACTCAATTTTTTTTCCTGTGGCCCAAGCTTTTTGTGCTTCATCAGATTTGCCTAATTCATTGAGAGCCACTCCTTTATAGTACCAAGCATATGAATCTTGCGGGTTAATTTCAATTGCTTTGTCAAATGCTTTTATTGTTTCATCTAACTTGCCTAATTTCCCTAAAGCTATGCCTTTATTATACCAATTTTTTGAATTAATTTCCTTTACTTTGGCGAAATCCTTTTGTGCTTCATCTAACTTGCCTAATTCGCTGAGAGCGACTCCTTTATAGTACCAAGCTTTTGAATCCTGCGGGTTAACCTCAATTGCTTTGTCATACACTTTTATGGCGTCATCATACTTTTCTGAGTTCATTAGTTCGCTTCCTTTGTGGAACCAAATATTTGTAGATTGAGCCGCGCCTGCGATACTCACTAGGATTAAAGATGTCAGCACAATGATTCCTAAAACAATTAAGACTGTATACTTTCTATTTGCTTTATTATATGCCGCTTTTTTCATTTTCAGTCTCCTGATATTTTATACCTATTAATAATGGGCAAATAACTAAAAAATACACATGAAGTAATAATTCATTCCATAAATTAAACATTCCTACTTAAAAATTATATTTTTAAATATATTAACGTACATTTACATAAATATAAATTAGTAAACTTTTTAATATTTTTAAATACTTATTATTAGAACAACATTTTAACTTGCAAGGCAGCTATTCAGAAGAAAAACTTTTAATTTGGATTTCTATACAAGTAAAAAATCTATATTGTAAAGTAGAACATAACTATCCAAAAATAAAGCCTGGATTTTACTTTAAACATGTGCATCAGTGGAACAATAGAAACATAAACTTTACCAATAAAACTATTTGCTCGACATCCTACTTTTTGCAGTGAAAGAAAAAGATAAAGAGCCAGTACTATTTTACAGAACTTTAGCTACCAGTCTCCACAAATCGGATTCATTCAATCTATTTAAATAAATTGATTTTGCCGTCCAATGCTATTGAATCCGGCGGGTTATACATTTTAATGCTATTTATCCCACAAAGGCGATTTTGAGATAGCTTAGTATAATGACAATTACTGCACCAATACTACCACCTAATGCACAAATAAGGATTGTCCATATAGACATTGCTACTTTTAAGCCGAAAAACCTTGCTACGTATAAAATTGCTAGACCAATCACTGCATGAATCCCAAGATGAATCAGATTGTCAAATAAATTATACAAAAAGAACGCCACGATTAAAGCGATCACTAATACTAGAATTTCAATTAATATCATGTATTACTAAAATGTTGTTTTATTATTTATTCCCATTTCAACATTAGAGAATTATTGTTGAAGAAAATTAAGACTGCTGGAAACAGAAATATGGTACAAAATAAAAAAGCGTGACCTTACTAGTCGAACGTTGGTAAATACATCTCTATGTTTGCCTATATTTTTGATAATAGAATTATTTCATAGCTTATGGGGATATATAAGTTTCTACATATTACATCTCAGTAAATGTAAAAATAATCTGAGGAACATATAAATTTACTGCTTTCCGATATCTAGAGATGGCAGTGTCTCAAAACTTATGTAAAATAATAAATCTCAAAAAGTCACTAAACTAGATGATATAAATTCATTAGCTCTGACCCTTTCAGATGCTGTTTATTAGTATTTATATAAAGGTTTTCCGGCTCTCTTTTCCCATAACATGATCACATGGTAATAGCATTGCAATGAAAACAAAATAGTCAATACTTTTTTTTTGCTTTACTAAATGATTGGTTCAACTTTTATTTTCACTCCTTTTTTATCAAAATTAATATAAGTTTAGTGCTGTTTGTTTGTCTATTCATATTTCTTTCCATGGTAAATGTGCTATGAACTTGGTTCAAGTGCTCAAATTCAAATTTGTTAAATTATTTGGTTGGCTATCTGCTGTTTAACTG
>Ga0326728_10010719_pt1 | contig 21311 bp, 14 predicted proteins | sample MB3enrmetagenome_FD_207602 | JGI IMG/M metagenome (GOLD analysis project Ga0326728, IMG submission 207602) | Lab enriched peat soil microbial communities from McLean, Ithaca, NY, United States - MB31MN | ecosystem: Environmental > Terrestrial > Soil > Wetlands > Peat | place: USA: New York... | reverse complement strand
GAGGATTTTTATTCGAATATAATCATCTGAGGCGGCATGGTGGTTTGAATTACATGACCCCTTTTGATAAACTTTTAAAAGTTACCGAATTAGTGAGCTAATACACCAGGTTCCTTATTGTTCTTGTCAGCTGAATACGAAAAGACACTCGCCGCCTTTTCGTCTTTGGGTGCAAGGGGGAAGCCTGCAGAGAAAGTGGCCGATGAAGCCGTAGACTCCATGAAAGATTTCATAGAATCGGATGGTTGTATCGATCCTCACTTAGCAGACCAGCTTGTTCCTTTCATGGCTGTGGCAAAAGGAAACTCCTTTTTTACCACTACACAAGTGACCGAGCATCTTCTCACAAATCTGTGGGTCATCGGTCACTTCTTGGGGGTAAAGGTTCGAAGGTGGGGGGAAATAGGAAGACCGGGCAGAGTTGAATTTCTCAATGAATAGGAAGACTTGACTTCATTCGTTCCACATATTAAAATGATTTAAAAAGGAGGAATAAATTAGCAGAGTATACGGAAATATCTTCGGATTGAAGCCAAACCAAATAAGAAGAATCGATCATATCTATCGAAGGAAAATCCCCCCTCAAAAGGTCATCACGCCAGAAATTGCCCGCCTCCTTAGCGAACTTTCAAATGAGATTCGACGGCAGATCGGTATTTTGGTAGGCCGCCGAGGATCCGTCGAATTCGTCATAGTCGGAGATCAAAAGGGGATTACCATTCCTGACCTCTCCCGTTATCGATCCGGAACACTCAGGCTGAGGGGTCTTCGTCTCATACATACCCACCTGCAAGGAGAGCCTTTGACAGGAGAGGATTTGACAGATCTTGCTTTTCTGAGATTGGATATGGTCATGGCCCTCAATGTTGAAGGGAAGAGTTCCTCAGCGTTGATCCATTCCGCACACCTCCTTCCTGACAATCCGGGTAAGAGGGTCTGGGAAATTGATCCTCCGTCTTCTGTAAACCAGCTCGATGTGGACTTCTTGAAGTGGATCCAATCCATCGAGGATGAGTTTCAAAGGGGACAAAAATCGATTCCTCTAAAGGGGGCTACAGAAAAGGTCATCCTCATCAGCGTCAGCAGGGAAAACCGTGAAAGCTTACTAAATTCAATGGAGGAATTGAAAGAACTGGCCGAGTCAAGCGGGGTATTTGTCGTGGATTCGATTATCCAACGACCTCAAAACATTTCTCCTACAACCCTGATGGGGGAGGGGAAGTTGAAAGAGCTGTTGGTCAAGTGCATGCAATTGGGGGTTGATCTGATCATCTTTGATCAAAATTTAACGCCAGGTCAGATGGCGAGCATTTCAGATTTGACTGAATTGAGAGTCCTTGATCGTACCCAGCTCATTTTAGATATTTTTGCCCAGCGAGCGCATACCCTGGATGGAAAGATTCAGGTTGAACTGGCTCAGTTAAAATATTTGCTTCCTCGGCTGGCCAGGAAGACATTGGCCCTCTCCCGGCTGACGGGTGGGATTGGGGGAAGAGGCCCAGGAGAAACGAAATTAGAGATCGATCGTCGTCGAGTCGGGGATCGAATCCATCTGTTGGAGAAGGAAATAGAGAAATTGAGCAGGAGAAGGGAGCAGAGAAGATCCCGCAGATCAAAAACAGGAATCCCTATTCTTTCCATCGTTGGGTACACCAATGTGGGAAAGTCCGCACTTTTCAACCTCCTCACCAGGAGTCAATTTCAAGTCGAAGACAAACTCTTTTCCACTCTCGATACGGCTACGAGGAGATTAAGATTTCGTAAAATTCATAAAGTCGTGATCACCGATACCGTTGGATTTATCAAAGATTTGCCAAAGGACCTGATGGGGGCCTTCCGCCCGACTTTTGATGAGTTAAGAGAATCTGATCTGTTGATCCATCTTATTGACATCAGCCATCCTCGTTTTCCGGAACATATTGACTCGGTGGAAAAAATTCTTATGGAGTTAAGGCTGGATCATATCCCGAGATTAAGGGTCTTCAATAAAGAAGATAAGCTGAGTCGTCAGGAAGGAGAAGCTATTTGCCAGAAGCATGGTGGTATCGCCATCTCAGCCCTCCGGCCTGAAAGTCTTGAGAAATTTTTCCTCGCAGTCGACAGAAAATTATGGGAAGTCGGCACGACTCGAAGCCGAGAAAGTTATTCCATGGATGAAATGGACAATGTCAGGTTGACAAATGGAGATTCGTTTGATATATCAAATGAAAATTGGATGATGGAAGAGAGGGGAGACGATGGGAAACCATCCTATAGAGATTGAAGAACGCTTGACCTTTGACGATGTGCTGCTCGTTCCGGCTTTTTCCGATGTACTGCCCAAGGAGGTGGATGTCAGTACCCAATTGACCCGGACGATCCGGCTAAATATTCCGCTGGTGAGCGCTGCCATGGATACGGTCACCGAATCCAGGACAGCCATCTCCATGGCTCAAGAGGGAGGAATTGGAATTATCCATCGGAATATGCCTGTCTCTGATCAAGCCACGGAAGTGGATAAAGTGAAAAAATCTGAAAGCGGGATGATTCTCCATCCTATTACCATGGACCCCGAGCAAAAAATCCATGAAGCCCTGGAGATCATGAAAAAATACCGAATTTCTGGAGTTCCCATTACAAAAAATGGAAAACTGGTCGGGATCCTGACCAATAGAGATTTAAGGTTTGAGAAGCGACTGGACGAAAAAATTGCTTCAGTGATGACGAAGGAACATCTCATTACGGTTCCGGTCGGGACGACTCTGGAAGCCTCCAAGGAGATCCTTCATAAAAACAGAATCGAAAAATTATTGGTTGTAGATGAGCAAAACAACTTGAAAGGACTCATCACCATCAAAGACATCGAGAAGATGAGAAAATATCCTTATTCCTGCAAAGATCCTCTTGGCCGCCTCCGGGTAGGGGCTGCCATAGGCACGGGGAAAGACAGGGAGGAGAGGACCCAAGCCTTAATCAATGCAGGCGCGGATGTCCTGGTGATTGATACGGCCCATGGACATTCCAGAGATGTCCTGGATGCCCTCCGGGATACTAAGGAGAATTTTCCGGATTGTCAGCTCATCGGCGGCAATGTGGCCACCCGAGAGGGGGCTTTGGATCTCATCAAAGCAGGCGTCGACGCGGTGAAGGTGGGAGTGGGGCCGGGTTCGATTTGTACCACACGGGTCATTGCAGGGGTGGGCATTCCGCAGCTCTCCGCCATCCTAACGACGTCCGAGGTTTCGGCAAGATACGAAGTGCCTGTGATTGCCGATGGAGGGATAAAATTTTCCGGTGATATCACGAAGGCCATCGCCGCCGGAGCGCAGACGGTCATGATTGGAAATCTATTTGCCGGGACTGATGAAAGCCCGGGAGAGATCGTACTCTACCAAGGCAGGAGCTATAAAGTTTATCGAGGCATGGGATCCATAGAGGCCATGAAGGAGGGGAGTAAGGATCGGTATTTCCAGGGGGATGTCGAAAGCGAAACCAAGTTGGTTCCAGAAGGGATTGAAGGAAGGGTCCCTTACCGTGGAGCCCTCTCCTACGATATCCAACAACTTATCGGAGGAATGAAAGCGGGGATGGGATATCTGGGGGCGAAAACTATCCAGGAATTGCAACAGAAGGCGAAATTTATCCGAATCACTTCATCGGGATTAAAGGAGAGTCATGTCCATGATGTGATCATCACCAAAGAAGCCCCCAATTACCGGTTGGAATAAACCCCGTTAGAAAGGGCAGGCTTTTTAACCTGACCTCGATCAAGAGTCGATGAGATTGATTATCTTATCCCCATCGCAAATAGCGGCATTTTCTTACGGGGTAAACCGGCTGTCGTAACATTCATTCTCCTATGAAAAAAGCCATCCTTATTTTAACCATTTTAATTCTATCCCTTCTTTATTACACGGGAGTGCTCACGAAGAAGGAAATTCTTCCCTTTTCTAAAGAATTCTTTTCTGTTGAAAGCTCTGCTTCGCCCGACCGTCTATGGGGTCTCGAAAGAGGTACCTCCGTTAATCCGAAAGAGTTGGATCAACTTTACCAGTTAAAATTGGATAAGGGGATCCGAAACGTTCCCACCCTCTCTTTCCTTTTGATCAGAGAATCTGAGCAGGCAAGAAGGAAAGGGGATGCCGATCAAGCCATCCGAGCCGCGACCGATTCCACAAAATTTTCGCCCGACCTGCCTCAGCCCTATTTTGAATTGGCGCGAGCTCTCTGCTATCAGAACCCGTTTCAGCTCCACAAAATCCTTGCAGAACTGCTGCAGGGGGGGATCATGCAATTTCAATATTACCCCAGTTCTCTCAGGCTTTTTTATAACGTGTTCTATATTTTCTCCAATGGCATCCTCATGACGTTTATTGTTCTCGGTATCATCGTTATGGTCAAATATTTCCCTCTCTATTTTTATGATATCCGAAAAAATTTGAGTCAAGAGATTTTAAGGCTTCTCATGAACAGCCTAAAGATTATTATTTTCTTCATCCCCTTCTTCCTCCGTCTGGACATGCTCTGGGCTATTTTCTTTTGGTGCGTTTTGTTATGGGGTTATGTAACGAAAAGGGAAAAACAACTCATTCTGGTCTTTCTCGTCGTCTTAGTTTACCTTCCTTTTTTCCTTCGTTCTTCTTCCTCTTTTTTGGATGGAGCTTTTTCGGATACCATTTTGGAGATGAATCAGATAAATCATGAAGAGTGGGGAAAGGGAACAGAAGAGAAACTGCAGACGTGGTTGGTAACCCATCCCAATGACTCCGAAGTTCTTTTCTGCCTCGGATTGGCGGAAAAGAGGCAAGGCCATTATCCGGAGGCGGAAGAGTATTACCGAAAGGCGATCCAACAGGACCCCAAATTTAGCGAAGCCTTTTCTAATCTGGGGAATGTTTATCTGGCCCAAAAACAGACCGCCCTGGCCATTGCTGCTTATCAGCAAGCTTCTGACTTAAATCCCGATCGAGGAGCTTACTATTACAACCTTTCCCGGGCTTACTCTCAAGAGACCTTTCTTTCCGGAAAAATTGATAAAGCCTTCCAGAGAGCCAGACAGCTGGACCCCGACTTGGTGGACTACTATATGAACATCGATATGCCCAACAGGCCTACCAATCTTAATCGACTGGTGATCGATGAGATCTTAACCCCTCAAAGGTTTTGGAAGAGATTTATGGACCAATTCATCGGAAAAGAAGGGTTGTTGTTCCGTCTGTTTAAGGTTTGGTTCGAAAAAATTCCATCGAGAATTCCCTTTTTGGCGCCCATCTTATTTTTGGCGTTTTTAATAGGGATAGCCAGGTTCTGTCGGGGAAAACGGTTTTTGACTCGATGCCCTATGTGTGGCAGCCCAACCCACCGGTTTTATTTAGGAAACTCCGATGAGGAATTTATCTGTTTCAACTGTTATCGTATCTTCATCCAGAAGGAAAAACTCCATCCCAAGATTGTGGAGAAAAAATCCTCTGAGGTGCATCAATTTCAAAAACAGAATCATTTGATTACAAAATTTGTTAATTTTTTTCTGATCGGATTCGGTTACCTATGGAGGGAGCATGCTCTCAAAGGACTTCTTCTGCTGCTCCTCTTTTTTGTTTTCATTCTTAGATTCGCGTATTGGAACGGTGCGATCTCTTCTTCTTATCCCCAGACGTCCTCCACCTTCTGGAAATGGTTCTTCTGGGGATGTCTTTTCGTTACTTTCTACATTTTTTCCGTCCGACGGCTCTATCGGTTTGAATCAGATGTTGAGGCGGAAAGGGAACGATCGGGAAGCCGTCCTAAAACTTTGTCGTCTACGAAGGAATCCCCAAGTCGATGATGATAATCGTGTCTGGCGGTCGAAAAAAAATTGAAAGGGGAAAACCTTGGCTCTGCAGGGAACTTTAAAAGACTTCAGCATTACCGAAATCATCCAGCTCATCGGCCAGCAGCTCAAAACGGGTGTTTTGAAAATTCGCCGAGGGAAAGATCTCGTTGAAATACATTTTGTGGATGGAATGATCGTCCATATCTATTCAAATTATCGTGGGAGGAAAGACCTCCTCGGTGAGATATTGGTGAAGGCCGAACGGATCACCGAAGAACAGTTGGACCGGGTTCTGAAAATTCAAAAAGATACGCTCAAATACTTGGGGGAGATACTGGTGGAACTCCAGCTCTTGACCAAGGACGATGTCCTCAAGGTGATTTCAACGCAGATCTACGAAACGATTTACGATCTTTTTTGGTGGGAGGATGGCTATTTCAACTTCGATCTAAAATTGGTGGAAAGCTATAAGAAAATCCCCTTTGCCCTGAGCACAGAACAGGTGTTATTGAATATCCTGCGAATGGTGGATGAATGGTCCGAGATCGAAAAAAAGATTTTCTCACCCCACTTGGTATTTAGGAAGATCCTCGGGCCTGAAAAGAGATCTGTGAGTGGTCTCCCTTCTCAGAGTTACTTAAAAGAGAAACTGACGTCTGAACAGGAATTGGTTTACAATTTAGTGGACGGGGTCAAAACGGTACAGGACATTATTGATCGAAGCCTCCTGGGAAGATTCAATTCCAGTGAAATTCTTGTGGACCTATTCGAGATGGGGCTGATCGAAATGGCTGGGGTCCGAACTCCCAGCCTCGTCAAAAAGGTGCGCCTGATCAATTTTAGGGAAGCCTTCACCTTTGTTTACTATGGTGCTTTTTTAGCGTTTATCTTTCTCGTCCTTGTTTATGTTAGGCCGAATTTCTTACAGCATCTATGGGATTCCTGGATTGAACGAGCGGATATTGAGATCCCCATGCATTTGGCCCATAAGACGCAACTCGACCGGATCAAGAATGCTTTAGAGATATACTACTTGGAAACGGGACAATATCCTACGCGCCTCGAAGAACTGATCTCAGCAAGGCTTCTACAGAAGAGCGACCTTTTTTACCGTAAAGGGGTCTCCTATCAGTACGAATTAAAGGACGGAAAATATTTTTTGAAGCATTGAGCGTATACAAATTCCCTTTATCTTCTTTTCCAAATTTCTTGCGCTGGAATAAAAAAAATGGAGAGGCAGACTCTTTTCGATAAGATTCTCATCCTCGATTTCGGCTCCCAGTATACTCAACTGATCGCCAGAAGGGTGAGGGAATGTCAGGTCTACAGTGAGATTCATCCGTATGATATTCCTATAGACAATATCAAATCCTTGTCTCCCAAGGGGATCATCTTATCCGGAGGGCCGGCGAGTGTCTATGTGAAGGATGCCCCCGTCTGCGATCCCGCCGTTCTCAAGATGGGCATCCCTGTCTTAGGCATTTGCTATGGCATGCAATTGATCGCCCACTTATTGGGAGGGGAGGTCACGCATTCAGAAAAGAGAGAGTATGGAAAAGCCAAATTGACTTTGAACAAGGATGGAGGACTTTTCAGAGGCCTGGGGAGGAAGGGAAGTCAGCTGGTGGTGTGGATGAGCCACGGGGATCGCGTCAAGACATTGCCCCCGGAGTTCCGCACCATCGCCCATTCGAAGAACACCCCTTTCGCCGCGATTGAAGAAGCTCAAAGAAGGATCTATGGACTCCAGTTCCATCCAGAGGTGGTCCATACCCAGAGAGGACTTGATCTTATCAGAAATTTTCTTTTTCATATTTGTGAATGTTCCAATCTTTGGACGATGGAATCTTTCTTGGAACAGACCCGACGGCACCTAAAGAAGGAGATCGGGGAGGAGAAAGTTATCTGCGCTTTAAGCGGCGGGGTGGATTCCACGGTGGTGGCCCTTCTTCTACATAAGGCGGTCGGCGATCGTCTGCAATGTATTTTTGTGAATAACGGTTTGCTGAGGAAAAACGAAGCCTCCCAAGTGGTGAATTTATTCCATTATCATTTTAAAATACCATTAATCTACGTCGATGCGGAAGATTCCTTCCTTGAGCAACTGGATGGGGTGCTCGATCCAGAAGATAAGAGGAAGAGGATCGGAAAGGAGTTTATTTCTGTTTTTGAAAAGGAGGCTGGAAAGATCGGAGGGGTGGAATACTTAGCCCAGGGGACTCTTTATCCTGATGTGATTGAAAGCGTTTCCTCAAAAGGACCGTCGGCAACCATCAAGAGCCATCACAATGTGGGGGGGTTACCCGAGCAGATGAAACTAAAGCTCGTGGAGCCCCTTCGAGAACTATTTAAAGATGAAGTGAGACGGCTGGGGAAGGTTTTGGGATTACCCGATGAAATTATAAAACGGCAGCCCTTTCCAGGGCCAGGGCTTGCCATTCGGATTATCGGGGAAGTGACTAAAGAGAGGTTGCAGATCTTGAGAGTGGCCGATGAGATTGTCATGGGAGAAATGGAGAAGAACCAGTACCTGGACAGGGTCTGGCAATCTTTTGCGGTGTTACTTCCGGTGAAGACCGTGGGCGTGATGGGAGATGAAAGGACTTATGAGAATGTCATCGCCTTGCGGGTGGTAGAAAGTCAGGATGGTATGACGGCGGATTGGGTTAGGCTGCCCTACAAAATTTTAGAACACGTTTCAAACCGGATTATCAACGAGGTGAAAGGAGTCAACCGGGTCGTGTACGATATTAGCTCCAAGCCTCCGAGCACGATCGAGTGGGAATAAAGCGCAAAGGGTATGCAAAAGGTCAAAGCTCAAAGTTCAAATTTTGGAATTAATAAGGCGGAAATTTGTGAAATTGATTTGTGGTGAAGGATGGAACATTCTGATTTTATTCATCTCCATGTCCACAGCCAATATAGTTTGTTGGACGGGGCCATTCGGTTTGAAGAGGCATTCGATTTAGCCAAAGAATATCGAATGAATGCCCTGGCGCTGACTGACCATGGAAACATGTTCGGCGTGGTCGAATTTTATCAAATGGCTATCAAGCACGGTATTAAACCCATTGTGGGATGTGAGGTTTATGTTTCTCCTGGAAGCCGGTTTGAGAAGAGGACTGCCGAAGGAACGGAGGGAACTTACCATTTGACCCTGCTGGTCAAAAACCGGACCGGCTATTTTAATCTTATCAAATTAGTCAGCCTCGCTCATCTTGAGGGATTTTATTATAAGCCAAGAGTGGATAAAGAACTTCTCGGTAGATATAACGAGGGTTTATTGGCCTTGAGCGGCTGTCTGAAGGGAGAGATCGCTGCCCATGCCAGCCGTGGGGAGATGAAAAAAGCCCTGCAATCAGCCGAAGAGTATCGAAAGATTTTTGACGACCGTCGATTTTTCATTGAGATTCAAAACAACGGTGTGGAAAACCAGTTGCAAGTGAATGAGCGGCTCTTCGAAATTGGACATCAACTTTCTCTTCCCGTGGTTGCGACGAACGACTGCCATTACCTCCATCGAAAAGATGCCAAAGCTCACGAGGTGCTCCTCTGCATTCAGACGGGGAGGACACTTCAAGATGGCGATCGAATGAAATTTTCATCCGACGAATTTTATTTTAAGTCGCCTCAGGAAATGGCCGAGCTTTTTCAAAATACTCCGGAGGCGATCACCCATACGGTTGAGATTGCGGAACAATGCAATCTGGAACTACGATTCGGGGAGAAGCACATTCCTAAGATCACCGTTCCCCCTGGAGAATCACCCGGTACCTATTTAGAAAAGCTTTCTAAAGAAGGGTTAGAAAAAAGGCTAATATCCCATCAAGAGGAGAAAGGTTTTAAAGAACGGTCGGTCAAATATGTTGCCCGTCTTGAGGAGGAATTGAAAGTTATTGAATCCATGGGATATTCAGGCTACTTCTTGATCGTGGCGGATTTTATTCGTTTTGCGAAAAATAGGGGAATCCCGGTGGGTCCGGGGAGGGGCTCGGCTGCTGGGAGTCTGGTGGCTTACGCCCTGAACATCACGGACTTGGACCCGATAGAATATGATCTGATCTTTGAAAGATTTCTCAACCCTGGGAGAAAAAGTAGCATGCCTGATGTCGATGTTGATTTTTGTATGGAGGGGAGAGATGAAGTTATCCAATATGTGACGGATAAATATGGAAAAGAGAATGTGGCCCAAATCATAACCTTTGGCAAGATGCAGGCAAGGGCAGTGATCAGAGATGTCGGTCGGGTGATGGACCTCCCTTATGCGGAAGTGGACCGCATTGCCAAGCTCATTCCCAGTGCGCCGCTCAACATCAGCCTCGATCAGGCATTGAACCAAGAACCTCAGCTGAAGGAATTGATCAGGAAAGATCCCAGAGTGGAATCCCTGTTTGGTATTGCGAAATCGTTGGAGGGACTGACCCGCCATGCCTCGACCCATGCCGCCGGGGTAGTTATTTCGAACAAGTCGCTGATGGAATACCTTCCCCTTTATCGCGGACAGAGCGGAGAATTGATGACGCAATACCCCATGAAGGAAGTCGAAACAATCGGGCTGGTCAAATTCGATTTTCTTGGATTAAAGACCCTCACCGTGGTCAATCACGCCACTCAGCTTATTGAGAAGAACCATGGAGTGGAAGTCGGGATTTCTCAAATTCCCTTGGATGACCTTAAAACTTTTGCCCTATTGGGTTCGGGTTCAGCCCTTGGGATATTCCAGCTTGAAAGCTCGGGGATGAGAGATTTGCTCATTAAATTAAGGCCCGAGAACTTCAGAGAGATCATCGCCCTGGTTGCTTTATTCCGGCCGGGCCCGCTGAAGAGTGGGATGGTCGATGAGTACATTAAGCGGAAGCACGGGAAAGAGGCCATTCGCTATGATCTCCCGGAGCTCAAAGAGATATTGAAAGATACTTACGGTGTGATCGTCTATCAAGAGCAGGTCATGAGAATTGCAAGCACACTGGCCAATTTTAGCTTGGAAGATGCCGATATTCTCCGAAGGGCCATGTCCAAGAAAGACCCCAGAGAGATGGAGATGCAGAAAGAAAAATTTTTGGAGGGGGCGAAAAAGAACCGAATCAATCCAGCCAAGGCGGAGAAGATATTCGACCTGATGGCTAAATTTGCTGAATATGGCTTCAATAAATCGCATAGCGCTGCCTATGCACTCATTGCCTATCAGACGGCCTATTTGAAAGCTCATTATCCGGTCGAATTCATGGCGGCCTTGCTCACGAGCGAAGTTCAGAATGCGGATAAAATTCTAAAATATATTGCGGAATGTCGGGAGATGGGAATTGAAATTTTGCCTCCGGATATCAATGAAAGTGACAAAACTTTCACCGCCTTTGGAAATCAAATTCGATTCGGATTGGCAGCCGTGAAAAATGTCGGAGAGGCTGCCATCGACGCCATCATGGTGGATAGGGAAGGGCAGGGAAAGTTCAAATCCTTGCACGATTTTTGCCATCGTGTCGATTCAAGAAAAGTGAACCGAAGAGTGATCGAGAGCTTGGTGAAATGCGGGGCCTTTGATTTTTCAAAAGCCTATCGATCTCAAATGTTGACCATCCTCGGAGAACTTCTCGAACAGTCCCAGTGGTCCCAAAAGAAGAAAGGGGGACCTCAACTGAGCATGTTAATCGACCATTCCAGGGAGTCCAAAGAAGACTATCCGGACATTGATGAATTCCCGGAAAATCAGCTGATCGCCTTTGAGAAAGAGACGATTGGATTTTATATCTCCCGGCATCCTTTGTCCCGTTACCAGGAGGAGATTAAAAAATATACCGATTTAGATACTTCCACTCTTCCGAGACTGCAAAACGGAGCCGGCGTTAAGATCTGTGGCCTCGTCAGCGCATTGAAGGAGATTGTTACCAAGAAAGGGGATCGGATGGCTTTCTTGACCCTGGAGGACATGAAAGGATTTGTTGAAGTCATTCTTTTCCCCGAGGTTTTTAAAGCGGCTTTACCCTGCTTAAGAGGGGGAGACCCTCTTCTCGTGGAAGGGACCCTTGATCTATCCGAGGAACATATCAAAATAAAGGGAACGGAAGTTCATTCACTTCCAGAGTTGACCTCTTCACCGGTGAAGCCCTTCCATTTAAAAATTCCCCTCTCCGCATTAGCCCCCTCTCATCTTACAGATCTAAAAGAGATTATCTTGGCGAACCGAGGATCCTCTAAGGTTCTTCTCCACTTTATGGGTGGAAACAACCGGGAGACCGTCGTTGCTTTGTCAGATCGATACATGGTCGACCCTTCCCAAAATTTTAAAGTCCGTCTTCAACATCTTTTTAACTCTTCCCTCATCTCTTTTGAATAGACAGGCACGGTGATGGTAAAACATTATTTGGAATTTGAAAAACCCTTGGTCGAGCTGGAAAGAGAGATCGAAAATCTAAAAAGGTTTTCTAAAGGGAACCCCCTTTATTTCAGCGAACAACTGAAGAGTTTAGAAGAGAAACTCCATCGTTTGCAGAAAGAAATATTTTCCAACTTAACCGGTTGGCAAATTACCCAATTGGCAAGACATATTGATCGGCCCAAAGCCTCCCATTATGTCCAATGGATGTGCGAAGATTTTGTAGAACTTCATGGAGATCGAAACTATGGAGACGATCCCGCAGTACTCGGGGGAATGGCGAGGTTTAATGGCAGGTCGGTCACCATCATCGCCCACCAAAAGGGGGCAGATGCGAAGGAAATGGCCTACCGGAATTTCGGGATGCCTCATCCAGAAGGATATCGCAAGGCCTTAAGGTTGATGAAATTGGCGGAGTTGTTCAAGAAGCCAGTCCTGACGATGATCGATACGCCGGGCGCCTTTCCTGGGGTAGGGGCCGAAGAAAGAGGTCAGGCGGAGGCCATTGCCAGAAATCTTAAAATGATGATCATGCTGCGGACGCCGATCATCACCGTGGTGATCGGAGAAGGGGGAAGTGGGGGGGCCTTGGCGATTGGTGTGGGAGATCGAATTTTGATGTTAGAGCACTCGATTTATTCGGTGATCTCTCCAGAGGGATGTGCAGCGATCCTTTGGAAAGATGGTGAGAAAGGAAAGGAGGTCGCTGCGGAGTCATTGAAGTTGACCGCTGCGGACTTGTCGCGATTGGGCGTGATCGATGAGATTGTCAAAGAGCCGCTGGGGGGAGCCCATCGAGACCCGGAAGGAATGGCGCAGATTCTGAAAGAGGTCGTCGAGCGACATCTGAAAGAATTAGAAATAATGAATGAGGAAGAATTATTAAGCCTCCGATATGAGAAGTTCAGAAGAATGGGTACTTTCATCGATGATGGCGACAAATAAAAGGTGTGGAAGGACGATGACGAGAAAAATTGAAGTTTTGCCAGAATCCATTTCACAGATCATTGCCGCCGGAGAGGTGATTGAGAGACCCGCTTCCGTCGTGAAAGAACTGATGGAAAACGCCATCGATGCGGGGAGCTCAGAAATCACTGTCGAGTTAAAGGCTGGAGGGCTCCAACTGATTCGTGTGGTGGACAGCGGAGAGGGAATGGATCAAGAGGATGTTCCGTTGGCCTTTCAAAGATACGCCACCAGCAAAATAAAGAGAGCGGAGGATCTTTATGCCATTCATACATTAGGCTTTAGGGGGGAGGCCCTGCCGAGCATTTCTCAGGTCTCTAAGATGACCCTTCAAACCAGGACGCGTGATTCCCTCACCGGAACGAGAGTGATCTGTGAGGGGGGGGAGATAAAGAGTATTGCAGAGACAGGCTTCCCCGTTGGGACGGAAGTGGAAGTCGAGCAACTTTTCTACAATATTCCGGTAAAAAGAAAATTTTTGAAATCGATCCGTTCGGAACTTCGGTTTGCTTTGAGTCACTTTCTCCGGTTGAGCCTTTCCCACCCCACGATTTCGTTTAAATTCATTCATGACGGCCGTGCCCTCCATGAACATGTCAAAACAGAGTCTCCTTTAGATCGAGTCGAGGCCATTTTGGGAAAAGAGGTTTATGGCCATCTTCAACCCATTGGGTTCGAACAGGGAGAAATCAGGCTCTCGGGGTTTGCGAGCCTGCCGTCGTTTTCGAAGAGGAATGCAGAAGGCATCTATTTTTACGTCAACCAACGCTTTATCAAGGACCGGATGATTTACCGAGCTGTGTTGGATGCCTATCGGCATGTCCTTCCTATAAATCAATTTCCTGTTGTCATCCTCTTCATCACCCTTCCTCCATCTTTCGTCGATGTGAATGTCCACCCCACCAAGTCTGAGGTGAAATTCAAGGACCCCGATCGAGTCTATCAGGCCGTTTTGGGCGCCATCCGAATGGTGCTTGAAGAAGGTCCCTCCCGGTTAGAGGAAGTGGCTCTTCGAGGGAAGGGAAAGGAATGGGTTTTTCAAGGGAGGGCGGAGCCCTCTTTTTTCGGTCAAGAAACTCCGTCCCCTATTTCCTCCTTCCTAAGAGGAGAAGAAAGAGGAATACTCACGGTTCGGGATGGAGGGGGACTTCCGCGGGAAGTCGAGAGGAAATGGCCCTATGCCGTTCTCGGGCAGATCCGAGGAACCTATATTCTCTGTGAAGGAGAAGGGAGCCTGGTCTTTATTGACCAACATGCCGCCCATGAGAGAATTCTCTTCGAGAAGTTTAGAAAAAAATTTGAAAACGGTTCGGTGATCTCGGAAAAATTGCTCCTTCCAATCTTGATCGAACTGTCTGTGGAAGAATCGTATACCCTCGATTCCGCTGGGGAGGCATTGAAGGAGATTGGCTTTGAAATCGAACCTGTTGGCGAAAAGCTATTTGCGATCCAATCCGTGCCTTCTTTTATTGACCCAAAGGATCCAAAAGAAATGGTCAGAGGGATATTGGATGAGCTCTCTTTTTTGGAAAAAAAGGGGAGTGGGAAGGAAACGATTCACACCCTTCTGGTCACGTTGGCCTGTCATTCTGCCGTTCGAGGGAACTCTATGTTGAGAAGAGAGGAGATCGATAAGCTGGTCGAGGATCTCGCTCCCTTCCATGCTTCCACCACGTGCCCGCATGGACGGCCCATCTTTTTTTTCTTTCCCTTGGATGAATTGAAAAAACAGTTCAAGAGAAAATGATTGTTGAAGTCGGTGTCTTGCCGGAAAAGGAGGACCCGCGTTGTTCAGGTTGTCTCTTATACCTAAGGAGAAGAAATTTTTTGCTCTTTTTGAGCAGGGGACCCAGAATGCAGTCAAGATAGCTCAGCAGCTAAAGGATATGGTGTCTATCTGGGAGAACGTGAAGGAAAGGGTAGGGGTTATCAATGACCTGGAGCACCAGGGAGATGCGATTACCCATCAAATTTTTGACCAGTTACACCGCTCCATTATTACGCCGTTCGACCGGGAGGATATCGCTCTTTTAGCCCATTCCCTTGACGATGTTGCTGACTTCATTCACGCAGCAGCGGATGCCATGCTCCTCTACAAGGTCGAATGCCCGACGAATAGGGCCAAAGAGTTCGCGGATCTCGTTGTGCAAGCAGTGGCTGAGGTTGAAAAGGCCGTCTCGGAGATGCACGACCGTGTTGGGAGAAAACAGCTTCTCAAGAGATGTGTAGAGATCAATCGCCTGGAAAACTTAGGGGATATCGTTTATCGCTCGGCAATGGCTGAGCTGTTCGATGACTCTGCAAATTATGCGACGCTTATCAAGTGGCGCGAGATCTACAACCATATGGAGAGTGTCATCGATAGGTGCGAGGATATCGCCAACATACTGGAAGGCGTGGCCATAAAATATGCCTGACCCTGAGTCTGACCTTGTTTCCACCATTGATGCTCTAAGTCCAGCTATCTCCGCCCCTGTCTTTTCTCCTCGAGGGTAACGATGGGTCTGTTATTCATCGTTGTTATCATAGCCATCGCTTTAGTCTTCGATTATACCAACGGGATGCATGATGCTGCGAATTCTATCTCCACGATCGTCTCCACGAGGGTTCTATCGCCCAGACAGGCAGTGGTGTGGGCGGCATTTTTCAATTTTGTGGCTTTTCTTATATTTCACACCACTGTGGCCGAAACCATCGGTAAAGGAATGGTTGATATCAGGACAATCACGTCAACAGTGGTTCTCGCGGGACTTGGAGGGGCTATTTTATGGAACCTGATTACCTGGTATTTTGGACTGCCGAGTAGTTCTTCCCATGCCCTCATTGGCGGATATGCCGGAGCGGCCGTCGTAAAGAGTGGCCTGGGAGTGATTATTGTGGGTGGTTGGTACAAGACGTTGATGTTTATCGTCCTGGCACCGATGATCGGTTTATGCTTAGGGTTTGTTCTAAAGATTATTACGGCATGGATCATCTATAAACAAAAGCCAGCTCTGGTCAGTAAGTGGTCGCGGGTTCTACAACTTTTTTCTGCGGCTCTCTATAGCCTGGGCCACGGCGGCAACGATGCGCAAAAAACCATGGGTATCATCGCCAGTCTTCTCTTTGCCGGAGGCTTAATCCGCGAATTTAGAATACCTCTCTGGGTCGTTCTGAGCGCCCACGCCGCTATTGGATTGGGCACCCTGAGCGGCGGCTGGCGGATTGTCAGGACCATGGGCCAGAAGATTACGAAGTTGGAGCCGATCGACGGTGTTTGCGCTGAGACATCGGCTGCTTTTAGCATTTTCTTAGCTACCCATTTGGGGGTTCCAGTGAGCACGACCCATGTGATCACGGGCGCGATATCGGGCGTGGGCTCTGCAGTTCGTTTTACTGCGGTGCGCTGGGGTGTAACGGTTCGCATTGTCTGGGCCTGGCTTTTTACAATTCCGACGGCCGCTTTATTGGCCGGCTTCATTTATTTTTTGTGCGGAACGCTCGGCTTGAAATGAGGGAGAACTCTTGAGGCGGATTCAGGTTCGCAGGCGTAGGTTATTTGAACTCGGCCTTGCCCTACAGAACGCAGCTGTAGGCTGAGGCAGATTCGGAGGAATGGGCATGGAAACGAGAACGACTTTCCACAAACAATTGCAGGAGGTCGAAGAGGATGTACTCGCGATGGGCGACATGGTGGCCAAAGCGATCGACCGCGCGATCGAAGCCTTGAAAAAGCGGGATTTGACTCTGGCCCACCAGATCATCGCCGACGACAACCAGGTTGACAAGCAGCGATACAGCATCGAAGACAAATGCATCGGACTGATCGCCACCCAGCAGCCTATGGCCAGCGACCTCCGGATTATTGTGGCCGTTCTCAACATCATCGTAGAGCTGGAACGGATCGGCGACTACGCCGATGGCATTGCCAAGATTGTCATTATGGTTGGCGACGAGCCGCCTCTGAAGCCGTTAATTGATATCCCGCGGATGGGGGAGATAACGATTGAGATGATCAATAACGGCATCCATTCTTTCGCCAGGCGAGATGTGGAATTGGCGATGCGGGTCGTCAGCATGGATACTGTTGTGGACGGTCTTTATGATCAGGTCTTTCGGGAGCTTCTCACCTTCATGATGGTTGACCCCAAGACGACGAACCGTGCCACCCGCCTCATCTGGGTAGCGCACAACCTCGAGCGTGCGGCGGACCGGGCCACGAATATCTGCGAGCGCGTGGTGTTCACGGTGACAGGAAGGATGGAGGAAATAGGGGCTTCGAAGTACTAGCCAACAGGCAATGGGGTATCCCTTCAACCCAGCTCAGAATCCGCCTCGTGATTCAATCCGTATTTTTCTAAACGGTAGCGCATCGAGCGGAAATTAATATGCAGAAGCTCCGCCGCCTTCTTTTTTATCCCCTTTGTTCTATCTAACGCTTTCAGCAGGAGACTCCTTTCAAGATCCTCGACCATCTTTTCAAGGTCAATTCCTTCATTTGGAATTTCGATGTCAACCGGCCCTTTTTTCAGAAGCGGCTGTTCGCTTAAATAGGATCGCAGATTGTGCGGTGTGAGTTCTTGGCTACCCTCGAGAGCCACCGCTCTCTCGATAATATTTTGAAGTTCTCTCACGTTGCCCGGATATCCATAATTCAGTAAAATTTGGAGCGCCTCTGGAGAAATCCTCAAAATGGCTTTACTTAATTCTTGAGAATACTTTTTCAGAAAATGGTTGGCCAGGATTTGGATGTCTTCTTTCCGATCCCTTAATGGGGGGAGTTTGATCTGAATCACATTGAGTCGATAAAATAAGTCTTCCCGAAAACGTTTTTCTTTCACCGCCTCTTCGAGATCTTTATTTGTAGCAGCGATAATTCGGACATCCACCCGGATGTCTTCTGTCCCGCCCACTCTCTTGAATTCTTTATCCTGCAAAACTCGTAGCAATTTCACTTGCATGAGGAGAGGCAATTCGCTGATCTCATCCAAAAAGATCGTCCCCTCGTCAGCTACTTCGAACAATCCCTTTTTGGTAGCAATGGCATCGGTGAACGCCCCTTTCATGTGGCCAAAGAGTTCACTTTCGATGAGGGATTCCGGGATGGCACCGCAATTTAGTGTCACGAAAGGTTTCTCCTTCCGGGGGCTATTATAATGGATCGCCTTCGCCACCAATTCTTTGCCCGTTCCACTTTCTCCGGTAATCAAAATGTTTGTTTTGGTAGGAGATACTTTCTCCAAAAGATCATACAAAGCCGCCATTTTAGGGCTTTGCCCGATGATATTCCCAAAATGAAAGCGGTCTCTGACCACCTGTTTTAAAAGAATGTTCTCCTTCTGGAGATTCTTCTTCTCCAATGCATTCTTGATGATCAATTTGATCTCTTCGACCTTGAAGGGTTTCGTGATGTAGTCATAAGCCCCTTCTTTCATCGCCTTGATAGCCGTATCCGCAGAAGCATAAGCGGTGATCATGATCACAACGGTTTCCGGGGCGTTGGCTTTAATCTTTTTGAGTGCAGAGATTCCATCCAGCTTCGGCATCCGGATATCCAGCAGGACCAAGTCAAAGAGATCGGTGTCGACCAGTTTGGCGACTTCTTCTCCATTCGAGGCGAGTGAAACTTTGTACCCTTCCTTTTTCAGCATGATGTCTAAGAATTCCCTCATGCTTTGTTCATCATCGGCCACTAAAATCTTGTCCTTGATCATTCTGATTTCCTCTTTTTATTCGGCAGGAAGAAAAACGGTAAAGACAGACCCTCTGCCCAATTCGCTATCCACTTTGATCAATCCATTATGGTTCTCAATGATTTTATGGACGATCGAAAGACCCAATCCCGTTCCGTTTTCTTTGGTCGTAAAAAAAGGCTCAAAGATTTTTCCCTTCTCCTCCAGAGCAATCCCATTTCCAGAATCAGCGATGGAAATCCTTACCCATTCCTTTTCTCTCACCTGGGACGAGACGGAAGAGTTGGTAGCTCCCAGAGCATTCCCTTTGCCTAACTGAACCTGAATCTTTCCTCCATTGGACATTGACTGGGCGGCATTGATGAAAAGGTTCCAAAAAACTTGTTTCATTTGGTCGGGGTCGACCCATACCCGTATCTCCTCCTGACGGCTCGGCCGCAGGACTTGGATCCCTTCATGAAAGGAAGGGGAACGGATGAGCAGGTCAAGGGTTTCTTCAAGAACCCTTCCTATCGGGTAAAGGATTTTATGGCTTTGAGGAGGTTGTGCAAAGAGCAGAAAGTCTGTGATCAAGGCATTCAGTCTCTCCGATTCTCTCAAAGTGATCTCCATAAGATGCTGTTGAGAGTCATCCAGAGTGAGCTCACTTTTTAGCATTTGAATGGATCCGCTCAAGGATGCCAAAGGGTTTCTGATTTCGTGTGCCATCCCTGCTGCCAGCGCCCCAACAGCTGCCATCTTGTCTACTCGTTTCATCTGTTCTTCCATCTCTTTGAATTTTGTAATGTCCTGGAAAATCAGGGTATGACCAATCAGCGGTCCCTCTGGGTCGGTCAAAGGAGAGATGGAAAATCCAAGATAAATTTTTCTTCGGTCGTGATTCGTCAAGAGAGTTTCATAACGCTGGTAGTCCGAGGAGGACTGTGAGACTTTTCTTTTAACCTGTTCGACCACCTCACTAATCTTTGGAAACAAATCATAAATGGAAGTATCTTTCAAGGACTCTTCATTCCGGTTCAGGATCTTTTCAGCAGTCCGATTCAGAAAATTGATGTTTCCGTTGAGGTCGATTGTCAGAAGACCGCTGTCCAGGCTCTGAATAATATTTTGATTGAACGCCTCTAATTGATTGTAATCTACCTGTTTCTGGATGAGTTCCCTTTTCTTCCTCTTCAATTCTTCTGATATGGCGCCGCTCAAGAAAGCCACAATATAAAAAGCAGCCATGTAACTGATCAACGAATAGAAGATTTGACTGGCATCGTAAATCGAAGAGGCACCTAATGGATTGATCCAATGATGAAGTTGGAGCAACAGGAGAAGCCCGTAAAGGAGCGAGGAGAGGGAGGCTGAAAAGAGAGCCCCCCGCTTATAAAAAATCGTGCTGCTTGCAATGACCGAGAAAATATATGTAACGGGGAAAAAGCTTCCTTGCCCCCCGGTAAAATAGATCAAGCCGGTGATAAAAAAATGATCGATGACAATTTGGGAAAATGCAAATCGGTAGGGGTCTCTAATTTTTGTTAGAAGGAGTGCATAAACGATCGTAACCACGTAAAACATACCTATGAAATAATAGAGATTGTTGGTCAAAGGGATGAAAAAATATTGTTTCTTGGAAAGTTGGAAGAGCAAGGTAATGCTGAGAAGAAGGGTGAGGATGATGATACGACCCAACATCAACCCCTTCACATTTTTTAACATTTTGGGGTGTGTATCAAGTGGAGGGGCTGAACGTGTGTCCATTCAATTCCACCATCTAAGAGGACGAAATTTAGCCCACCGCGGACGCCATATTGAAAATGGGAAGATACATGGCGATCACAACGCCTCCGATCACGACTCCTAAAAAACACATCAGAAGCGGTTCAAGAAGAGAGGTCAAATTGGCCACTGCCACATCCACCTCTTCCTCATAAAACTCTGCAATTTTAGACAACATGGAGTCCAACGCTCCGGTAGATTCTCCAACCGAGATCATTTGGATGACCATGGGAGGAAAGATACTACTTCGGCCCAACGGCTCTGCTATGGTCTCACCTTCCCGAATGCTGGCCCGCGCATTGAGAATGGCGGCCTCAATGGTCTTGTTTCCCGCTGTTCTTGAAACAATCGTTAGCCCGTCTAAGATAGGAACCCCGCTACTGACGAGAGTTCCCAACGTGCGAGAGAACCGAGCCACAGCAATCTTTCTCAATAAGAGTCCAAATACAGGCAATTTTAAAAGGACACGGTCAATGACAGTCCTTCCGTTTTGTGTTTGATAATATTTTCTAAACAGATAAAAGAAAAGAATCAGGGCCGGGATAACGATGAGTATATATTTTTTGATCATTTTACTTAACGTGACGACGATTAGCGTGGGGAGGGGTAAGGCATTCCCGGCAGATTTAAACATCGTTTCAAAAACCGGAATGACGAAGATCATTAATATCATCACGACAATAACAGCCACGGCTACGATGGTCGCCGGATAGACGAGCGCTGATTTTACCTTCTTCTTAAGAGC
>Ga0326728_10010718_pt1 | contig 21313 bp, 19 predicted proteins | sample MB3enrmetagenome_FD_207602 | JGI IMG/M metagenome (GOLD analysis project Ga0326728, IMG submission 207602) | Lab enriched peat soil microbial communities from McLean, Ithaca, NY, United States - MB31MN | ecosystem: Environmental > Terrestrial > Soil > Wetlands > Peat | place: USA: New York... | reverse complement strand
GCGCGACTTGCAGCGGCTCCATCTGCGCCGGTACATTGCCATCTCGAAACTGGTCCGCCAGCACCAGACCGGTCTCCGCCCACACCGCCAGCATGGGCTGATAACCGCGCTCCCCTTCGTAGGTGGCCTTCGCTTCCCGCTTGCGGCTCTCGATAATCGTCGCGTCCTGATCCACCGTGGCGATGCGCTGTTCGGGACGACGCTCCCCGAAGCGCTGCACCAGCTCTCGGTTGACCTGCCCCAATCCCGCCAACGGCAGCGTTTCTTCCGGAATGTAGGCGATCTCCCCGGGCAGACGTCGCTGCTCTGCCTCGGTGATCCTCTCCTCCTGGTGAAAGGCGTACAAAAACTGCAGCGCCGCGCTGGGCGAAGGCAGTTCGTGTCCGATCATCTCCGCCAAGCCGGGGTCTTGCCGCAGACGCTCAAAATCGTCCACGCATTCGCCCCCCGCAGCGTTCAGAATCACGAAGCTCTCGACGAAAGTCGCTTCATCGTAACCGCGCTGCCGCTCTTTCACTCGCACCCGCTCCCGCACGCTCTGGGGCAACCCCAGGGAGCGGAAGGCTTGCACCACCAGGGGTATGCCCCCCAACGCGGTGAGCATCTCCGGCAAGGGATCAGGGTCAACCTCGAACAGCAAGGGCGATTCAGTAGGGGAACGTCTGGGCGGTTTGCGCATGCCGGGATAATACCGGCATTCCGCACCCGACGGGTGAGAAATGCGCGCCGAAACCCGTGCCATCCCAGCCTACGCACCCCCCTTTGTCCATACGATCCTGCGACGCTGCAGGAGAGTTCGACCGAAAACTTATCAACGGATCGGGGCCGTGCGCGCCGGTAATCGTGCCATTTGCACCTTTCATCCGCGCCAAGCCCCACGTCATTCCCGCGAAGGCGGGAATCCAGTACGCAGGGCGCTCAGTTCCGAAGGTTTGCGGAGTGGATTCCCGCCTTCGCGGGAATGACGTGGGGTCCGGGACGCCCGTATTATTCAAATGACACCAGCACCTCCGGGCCAAGACGCTAGGTGAAAATGATTCCCCTCATCAACGGGAGCAGGGGCAGGGCGGCCGCGTCGCGTCGCGGCCAACCACCCCTAGCCCCTCCTTAGCAAGGAGGGGAATTGTCCGGGCATTTTCATGAATAGTGGTGAGCCGAAGGATCATGTAGTGTTCGCTCGGACTGGCAAGACTTTTACGTGCTTTCTGGATGCGCCCGGAGTCGCAGTTGCAAAGACGTTCGTGCAATCCGACGTTTCGGGCGCAAAGTGGATTCCCTTTTCAGCGGGCGCGGGCAGAGAAGCCTCAGCACAGAGTCGATCGAATGGCTACGCAGCGACTGTATTAGGCGTCGGCTCTGTGGTATAGCCTACTATATGCGGGCGAGGCGCCTGCGGCGCAATGCCTGTGAGTATGACCACTAAGCTAGGCTAATAACGGAGTGGGGCGCGCAGCCGGGGTTTCCAGCGAACTCACTGCGTGCCTGATTAATCGAGACAATCCAGCCCCCGGGTAAACTACTGTCGGGCTAGGGGAGGCGGGTCAACGTCGAATTAGCGAGCCAGCGGCTGCCTGTCGCGGGTTGGCCTTGGCCACGCACCGGGCTGGCTTTTAAGGGCGGTTCTTGGCGTCCACGCCGTTGGTGGCCTGGGCGGCTGGTTCGGGCGTGGGCATGTGGCACTGGCCATCAAAAAAACCTCCGGGATCGACCAGGAGGCAGGGGGTGTAAATTGAGCCCAGGACCACGCCGTGCTCCTTGATCTCGAGCCGCTCGGAGGCATGGACGTTCCCTTTCACTTTTCCCGTCACGCTAATGATCCGAGAGCGGATTTCGCCGTCCACTTCTCCTTGATCGTGGACCACGATGGCGCCGTCGCTCGCGATCTCGCCTTTGAAGTGCGTATTGACCCGGAAGAGGCCGGACGCTACCTTCATCTTGCCCTCAACCTCCACGCCGGGGTCGAGCCAGCCAGCCCAATCACCCGAGAGATCAGGCAGTGGGCGTCGCCTGGACTTTCCAAAGCCGAATGGCATCGTTGCCTCCTACCTTGGTTATTAGAGTATCTTCCAGCGATCAAGCACAACGGATATACTTAAATGGATATTAGCAGTCTACTGTCTGACAATCAAGTCGTAAATCCGGTTGAGATCTTGGGCGGAAAAATAGCTGATTTCTATGGCGCCGCGTTGGCCGTCGCCGCGGATCTTGACGCGGGTACCCAGCGTGCGTTCGAGTTCCAGGGCGGCCGCGCGAACGTTGGGATCCGTCGGGGGCTTAGGCTTTTCCTTGGGCGCGGCTGGTTTTGCTTCAGGGGAGGCCACCAGGCTTTCGACTTCACGGACGGAGAGGCCCTGCCTCACAATTCGCGAGGCGAGCTGGAGTTGGGCTGCTTCGGATTCCAGAGCGAGCAGCGCGCGCGCGTGGCCGGAGGTTATTTCTTCCTTGGAGATCATCTCCTGCACGGCGGGCGGGAGCCGGAGAAGGCGGAGCGTGTTCGTCACTGAGGAACGATTGACGCCCAGGCGCTCCGCAATCTGCTCGTGGCTGAGGTGAAACTTTTCCTGCAGCTCCCGATAGGCGTGGGCCACCTCGATGGGATTCAAGTCCTGGCGGAGGAGGTTTTCCGTGAGGGCGAGTTGGAGGGCATCCTGGTCTGCCAGCTCACGGACGACGGCAGGAACGGTTTCGAGGCCGGCGAGGCGCGCAGCACGCCAGCGCCGTTCACCGACCACGAGCTGAAATCGGCCCTCGGCTGCGGGCGCGCGGCGCAGCATAATCGGCTGCACAATGCCGCTGACGCGGATGGATTCGGCGAGCTCAGCCAGCGAATCCTCGGGGAAGTTGCGGCGGGGCTGAAACGGGCTGGGGTCGATGAGGTCGAGGCGGACCTGCTCGAGGCCGGCCGTGGCAGTCTCAACCGTCTGGAGTAGGGCGTTCAGCCCTCGACCCAGGGCCTTTCTGGTCATGGTCGATAACCTCCTGCGCCAACTCAAGATAGCTGGCGGCTCCCTTACAATCGGGGTCATAGAGAAAGATGGGCTGGCCGAAACTGGGAGCTTCGGCCAGGCGTACATTGCGCGGGATCACGGTAGTGAAAACCTGGTCGCCGAAGAAATCGCGCAAGTCGTCGCGAACCTGGTGAGCGAGGTTGGTGCGCTCGTCGAACATGGTAAGGAGGATTCCCTCCACAGCTAGATTGCGGTTGTGGGCGCGTCGAACTCGAATCAGCGTATCGATAAGCTCGGAGACACCCTCCAGGGCGAAGTACTCGCACTGCACCGGCACGATGACTGAATCGGCTGCCACAAGGGCATTCAGGGTGAGCAAATCAAGGGCAGGAGGGCAGTCGAGGAGGATGTAGTGAAAGTCGTTGCGGAGACTCTCCATTTTTTTCCGCAAGGCTCTTTCGCGTTCGGGACGCTCAGCCAGTTCGAGGGTGGCGCCGACCAGGTTCTTGTTGGAGGGTATCAGGTGAAGTCCTTCAAGCGGGGAGGTTAGGACTATTTCCTTGAGGGGCACGTCGTGCATGAGGGCGTTGTAGAGGGTGCGACGGGCGGGATCGCGGGCAAAGCCCAAGCCTCCGGTTGTATTGGCTTGGGGGTCGCAGTCGATGATCAGGGTCCACATGTCGCGGCGCGCGAGGGCGGCCCCCAGATTGATGGCGGTGGTTGTCTTTCCCACACCGCCCTTTTGATTGGCAATAGCGATGACTCGTCCCAAAGGCACCCGCCCAAAGAAAGTCAAAGCGAATGTATCAGAGGCTGGGGAATAACGCAAGGGGGAGAGGAATCGACGCTGAGGCGCGAGAAGAATGTTGCCGGGGGGCGGCGTTGCGAGAGGTGTTTCACGTGAAACGTGCAGGAGCGGGCGGGACACAGTGTTTCACGTGGAACATTCCGCTTTCCTCCCCCACCAGATCTCCCCCTCGCCGCCGCCCGGCACCGCCAGGCATCGCACCCGCTTCACTTCGCCCGTATAGTAGCCTAGTTCACTTGTCTGCGCGCGGCTCAGCCAGAGAAACAGATCGCCCCCCGCCCGCAAACAACGCGCCGCCTGCGGGATCAGCCCCTCCAGATGCCCCACCGCCCTTGCCGTCGCCGCATCGTAAGCAGGAAACGCCAAAGCGCCGGCGAACTCCGCCAGGCGTTCCCGGCGCACTTCCACGGAATTAAGCGCGCAGACCCGGGCCACCTCTTTGAGGAACGCGCGCTTCTTGGCCACGGGCTCAAGCAGCGTCACCGAAAGGTTCGGAAAGATGATTTTCAAACACAAGCCAGGGAAGCCCGCTCCGCTGCCGATATCCAGCAGCCGGCCCTTCAACTCCACCCAGCGGCCGAGATAAAGGCTTTCCCCGAAGTGGCGGCGCAAGCAAGTGGGGGCGTCGCGGATGCCCGTCAAGTTGATCTTTTCATTCCAGCGCAGAAGCAATTCGAGATAAGTGATGACCTGGCCGATTTGATCCGCGCTTAGGTTCAGCCCGAACAGTTCGAGTAATTGACGGACGGTGGCTTCCTTCAGCAACAGCGATCCTTTGTTTTCATGGACATTCCCGGTTTGTTCCTAAGAAAGCTATCAGCTCTCAGCCGTCAGCCTTCTGTTGTCGGCCTGCCTTGTGCTCTTGAACGTGCCCCAATTCATCCTTTACCACCTGCCTTGTAGTGCTACAATGCCCTCGGATCCCCCATTTTCCATATCGTTCCTTTGTTTTCATAGACATTCCCGGTTTGTTCTTTCAGAAACAGCTTTCAGCAGTCAGCTTTCAGTTGTCAGCCAAGTCTATCCTCCCTCGAGTAGGGAGCGGCTGGGGGCCGTCAACTGGGACGCTGGTGCGCCGCCCGTGTAGGGGCAACCCTTGTGGTTGCCCCAGGGTGGCCACAAGGGCCACCCCTACAGATACGCGGTCGTTTGTTTTCATAGACATTCCCGGTTTGTTCCATCACTTTTAGAGGTCCCAGCTCCCGAGGCAAGACGCGGCCAATGTCATTTTGTCGCTCGGGAATAAGCATCTGGTAATCATTCACGGGGCCTCGCCGTTCGTGGCAGAAACAATCCCCAAGGTAGCCTATCATCTTGGGCATAGCTTGTCAAGAGTTTTTTCATCGCAGTCGCTCATGCCGCCAGCGACACCCACAAGCCATGAAACGACCTTGTCATTCCGAGCGAAGCGAGGAATCTCGCTCTGGTTCGGAAACAATGCGAGATTCCTCGCTCCGCTAAGAATGACAGGGCATTTTCAAAGCGGGAAGCCGGTGGTGTACTCGGCTGGTTGGGGCCGGCGGGGGCTTCCGCAGCAGATGACCCGGCTCGGGGGCGAAACCCTGACTCGATTCTGTAGGTGAGTTGCAATGAGCTATACTGCTCGTATCGCATGCGGTTGGAGTCGATATGCAGGCAATAATCGCGATGCTGCGCGGGGTGAACCTGGGTCCGCACAACCCGATTAGCATGCAGGCGCTCGGAACTTTACGCGGTTCTCAGTCCTCATTCTGCAAGGAGACTAACCAAACATGGAACAGACGGATTACAAGCTCACTAGAGTCAGCGTCGTTATGTTGGGGGTTCAGGATGTGACGCGCTCGCTGGGGTTCTATCGCGACAAGTTGGGCCTGCAAGTACAGCATGAGATCCCCGGCTTCGCGTTCCTGAACGCCGGAGCGGTCACCTTATGCCTGAGCGAGCCTGCGGCCAAGATGCGTGGCAAGGTTGCCGGCGCCGGCGAGGTCGTCTTCTCTGTCGAAGACGTAACGGCCGCCTATCAAGGGCTGCGAGGGAGAGGAGTGGAGTTCACTCACGAACCACGAAGCATCACGCCCACCTCGAGGGTCGCCAACTTCGACGACCCCGACGGGAACCACCTCTCCATCTTTGGGCCTTAATCGAAAGGTGATAAACAACGGCGACCTCGGCAGATCTTTGCCCGCTTGCCGGTGGTCGTCGCTCTGACCTTTGACCGGGGGAGAGTATATGCTGAGCGGGGGTTCAGAACTGCCCTAGCCACTAGCTCAGCTTGACTTGCAGGCGGATGGCATCTGTAGAGTGCCCCATGGAAGTGACCCCTCACCCGTCCCGCTCCGGCTGGTGAAAACGCCGGCAGCGGGACACCCTCTCCCCAAGGGAGAGGACTGTTGAGTCAGGGGAGAGGCTGTTGAATCAGGTTTGCCGCAGCGGAGAAGAAACACCCCGTCCCGCTCCGGCTGGTGAAGTGGCACAGGCACTCTTGCCTGTGTTCAAGGCTGATACATTGCTCCGTCAAACACAGGCAAGAGTGCCTGTGCCACTTCACCAGCCACATCTGGGCACCCTATCCCCAGGGGCGAGGGCTATTGATTCAGTTTTACCCCCGGTGTCCAGCAGAAGAAATGATCAGTCGCAAGGAGGAAAAATGGTGGTCACACTTCGCGGAAGAAGATTGCAGACGGTTGCCCTTTTGGTTTCTATCATTGCGGGCGCCGCTGTGGCTCGGGCCTCCTTCACGCTCGAGCAGGTGATGAGCTCGCCCTTCCCAACCGAGCTCGTGGCTTCGCCGAAAGGCGGCAAGGTGGCGTGGGTTTTTGACGCGCGCGGCCTGCGCAACATCTGGGTGGCCGAGCCGAGTGGCGGTGGAAGCTACAAGTCACGGCAGCTCACGCCGTACACCCAGGATGATGGACAGGACATTGGAGAGCTCACCTGGACACCTGACGGGCGGGCGATAGTCTACGTCAGGGGAGGGGACCTCGAGAACGGCGGCAACTATCCCAATCCGGCGAGCGCGCCGGAGGGCGTCGTACAGGACGTTTGGGTTGCCTCGGTCGAGGGCGGAGCGCCGCGCAAGCTGGCGGAGGGGCATTCACCGGCGGTTTCACCCCAAGGCGATATTGTGGCCTACATCTTCAAAGACCAGGTGTGGGAGGTCAAGCTAGCCGCAGGGGCCAAGCCGGAACAATTGATTCACGACAAGGGTAAGGCCGATTCGCTTCGTTGGTCGCCCGACGGCTCGAGCCTGGCTTTCGTCAGCCGCCGGGGCGATCACAGCTTCGTGGTTGTGTACAAAGCGGGGGGCAAGAGCCTCTTGTGTCTTGATCCGAGTGTGGATCGGGATTCTGAGCCGGTTTGGTCGCCGGACGGCAGGCAGGTGGCGTTTCTGCGCATTCCGGCGCGTGACGACCTGACCTTCGGGCCAAGGCGCACCGGGCAGCCTTGGTCGATCCGGGTGGCAGACGTAACGAGCGGGCAAGGTCACGAAGTGTGGCGCGCCGAGACGGGCCGCGGCAGCGTTTTTCGCGGCATCGCTAGCGAGTATCAGATCTTCTGGGGAGCCGGCGATAACCTGGTCTTTCCCTGGGAGCGCGAGGGTTGGACCCACCTTTATTCCGTTCTCGCGTCGGGCGGTACGCCAAGACTTCTTACGCCCGGCGATTTCGAAGTGGAGTTCGTTGCTATCAGTCCCGATCGCCGGCAGTTAATCTTGGCTTCGAATCAGGATGACATCGACCGCCGCCACCTCTGGTCCGAGCCTGTCACGGGCGACCATCCCACTCCGTTGACGAAAGGCGACGGAATCGAGTGGTCACCGGTAATGCTGAGCGACGGGGCCAGCATTGCCCTGCTTCATTCCGACGCGCAGCGCCCAGCGCGACCGGCGATTCTGGCTAACCAGGACGAAATTCACGACCTCGCTTCCGACAGCCTTCCCGCCGATTTTCCCGCCGCCGAGCTCGTAACGCCGCAGCAAGTGATTCTTGCCGCTGCCGACGGACTGCGTGTGCACGCCCAGCTTTTTCTGCCCAAGGATGCGGCGTCCGGCGAGCGGCGTCCGGCGGTAATCTTCATGCACGGCGGCTCGAGGCGGCAGATGCTGCTCGGCTGGCATTACATGGCCTATTATCACAACGCCTATGCCCTGAATCAGTACCTTGCCAGCCGCGGCTACGTGGTGCTCTCGCTCAACTACCGCAGCGGCATCGGCTACGGGCTGGACTCTCGCGAGGCGCTCGAATACGGCCCCAGCGGGGCGAGCGAATTCAACGACGTCGAGGGCGCCGGCCTTTATCTGCGCCAACGAACCAATGTGGATCCGAATCGCATCGGCTTGTGGGGCGGCTCTTACGGCGGGTATTTGACGGCCCTCGGCTTGGCGCGAGCCTCGGACCTCTTCGCCTGCGGCGTTGACCTGCACGGCGTACACGATTGGAACCTCGAAATCGAGAACTGGACGCCCTCTTACGATCCCAGCGCGCGACAGGAGGCGGCACGACTGGCGTGGGAGTCGTCGCCACTGGCCTCCGTCAAGACGTGGCGCTCGCCGGTGTTGCTGGTGCAGGGAGATGATGACCGCAACGTTCCGTTTAGCGAGATGGTCCGCCTGGTGGAGGCGTTGCGCAAACAGGGCGTGGAATTCCAACAACTCGTCTTTCCCGACGAGATTCACGACTTCTTGCGACACCGCACTTGGCTGGCGGCCTATCATGCGGCCTCTGATTTCTTTGACCAGCACCTTAAGAAGTGAGCTGCGCCAGTGTGGTGGTTGTAGGGGCAACCCTTGTGGTTGCCCCAGGGCGGCCACAAGGGCCGCCCCTACAACGCGATTTTTTCGCACCTTCTTGCGCCGTGGGTCGCCATGCTTCGTTTGACAACCCGAGAGCCATCAACGAAGATGGTTTCTGAGGCTAAGGGCATTTTCGAGTCAAGAACTAAAGAGATCCTTCGTCGTCCCAAAGAACGGGACTCCTCAGGATGACAGCGGGGGGGCATGGGACTGCTCAAGATGACAGCCCGTGGAGGCCCAGGAACCCCTCAGGGTGACAGCGGGGGGCCCAGGGACTCCTCAGGATGACAGCCTGGGGGAAACTTGCCGATGACACGCGAAGAGCAGAGGCTCGAGGAATCCCGCCAGCGAACCGCATACTGGAAGCGTTGGGGTCCGTACTTGGCTGAGCGCCAATGGGGTACGGTTCGCGAAGACTACAGTGCGGACGGCCAGCCATGGAAATATTTCCCGCACGATCATGCGCGCTCGCGGGCCTACCGCTGGGGAGAGGACGGGATTGCCGGTCTCTCGGATCGTCATCAACTGATCTGCTTTGCCCTCGCCCTGTGGAACGGGCGCGACCCTTTCCTGAAGGAACGACTCTTCGGACTTACGGGCGAGGAAGGCAATCACGGCGAGGACGTGAAGGAATACTACTTCCACCTGGACAACACGCCGACTCATTCTTACATGAAGTACCTTTACAAATATCCCCAGGCAGCTTTTCCCTATGTGCAACTGGTCGAGGAAAACCGCCGGCGAGGCAAGAGAGATGCGGAATTCGAACTCATCGATACGGGCGTCTTCAACCAGAACCGTTACTTTGACGTCTTCGTTGCGTATGCCAAGGCTGCTCCGGAAGTTATACTTATTCGCATCAGCGCTTATAATCGCGGGCCGGAAAGCGCGGAACTTCATTTGCTACCCACCCTATGGTTCCGCAACACCTGGACATGGGACGGGGAGGGCCGGCGTCCGGCGCTGACGCGGCAAAGCGGGCCGGCTGGGTTGACGGTACTCGAGGCAAATCACGATTACTACGGTAAGCGTTGGCTGGTTTGCGAGGGCACACCGCCACTCCTCTTCACCGAGAATGAAACCAATGCGGAGCGGCTCTACGGCTCGCCCAATCGTACGCCTTATGTAAAAGACGGGATCAACAGCTACCTCGTTGAGGGTCAGTCCGGGGCCGTCAATCCCCTGCAAGTGGGCACCAAGGCGGCCGCGCATTATCGGCTGAATATTGCTCCCAGCGAAAGAACCGTGCTCCGCTTGTGCTTCACCCCGCAGCAGCCCGCGCCGGAAATACTGCACAAGCAGTTCGAGACGATTTTCAACCAGCGAATTGTGGAAGCCGATGAGTTTTATGCGTCGGTCATTCCCACGCGGCTTTCCGCGGACGCGCGCAACGTGCAACGCCAAGCCCTGGCGGGAATGCTCTGGTCGAAGCAGTTCTATCACTACGATGTGCGCGTTTGGTTGCAGGGCGACCCTGCACTTCCCGCGCCTCCACCCCAGCGGAGGCAAGGCCGAAACCACCAATGGAGGCATCTCTACAACGGTGACATAATCTCAATGCCGGATAAGTGGGAGTACCCGTGGTACGCCTCCTGGGACCTCGCCTTCCATTGCGTGGCGCTGGCGCTGGTCGACCCCGACTTCGCCAAAGAGCAACTCGTCCTTCTGCTGCGTGAGTGGTATATGCATCCCAACGGCCAGCTTCCGGCTTACGAGTGGGAATTCAGTGACGTCAACCCGCCCGTGCATGCCTGGGCGGCCTGGCGTGTTTACAAGATTGAAAAGCGGCGCTGTGGTAAGGCCGATCACGAGTTTTTGGAGAAGGTGTTTCACAAGCTGCTTCTGAATTTCACCTGGTGGGTCAACCGCAAGGACCCCGATGGAATGAACGTCTTTGAAGGCGGTTTCCTTGGCTTGGATAATATCGGCGTCTTCGATCGCTCCAAGCCCCTGCCCACCGGAGGACACATCGAGCAATCCGACGGCACGAGCTGGATGGCGATGTATTGCCTCAATATGCTGGCGATGGCGATGGAATTGGCGCGCCAGGACCCCGCGTATGAAGATGTGGCCAGCAAGTTCTTCGAGCATTTTGTATACATCACCCAAGCGATGAACAACTTAGGCGGGCACGGGTTCGCCTTGTGGGATGAGGAAGACGGGTTTTACTACGACGTGCTGCACCTGCCGGAGGGAAAGCATCACTTCCTGAAGGTGCGGTCGATGGTCGGCCTGATCCCCTTGTTTGCGGTGGAGGCCTTGGAGCCGGAAGTGGTAGAAAAGCTTCCCGGCTTCAAACGGCGCATGCAGTGGTTTCTCGAGAACGTTCCAGGCGTTCCTTGCCACATCGCCCAGACGCAACGGAACGCTCGCGGCGTGCGGCGACTGCTTTCCATTGTGAGTCTCGAGCAGCTCGTTCGCGTTTTGCGCTATATGTTGGATGAAAATGAATTCCTGTCGCCGCATGGAGTTCGGGCGCTCTCGAAGTTCCACCGGGATCATCCTTATGTGCTGAATTGCAACGGTCAGAGCTACCGCGTTGATTATGAGCCGGGCGAATCTCAAACCGGGCTCTTCGGCGGAAACTCCAATTGGCGAGGGCCTGTCTGGTTGCCGTTGAACTTCCTCCTCATCGAGACGCTGCAAAAATTCCACTATTATTACCAGCAGGAATTGAAGGTGGAGTACCCCGCCGGCTCCGGGCAGATGATGACCCTTTGGGAGGTCGCGGCGGACCTTTCCCGCCGCCTCACCCGCCTGTTCTTGCGAGATGCCGACGGACGGCGGCCGGTCTATGGCGAAAACGAGATTTTCCAGACGGACCCGCACTGGCGGAATTTGGTCCTGTTCTACGAGTACTTTCATGGGGATACCGGCGCGGGCCTGGGGGCCAGCCACCAGACCGGCTGGACGGGACTAGTGGCCAAGTTAATCCAGCAAAGCGGGGAGTAACCCTTGCGGTGCGGACGCCTCGCCCGCTGTCGCGGGAGCGTCGTGCTCTCGCGGGCGAAGACGAGCAGGTCAAAATTCAAATGGCAAAATTCAAATGGCAAAAATATGGTGTGATCCGCGCCCTATTCTATTGGCGGTTTAGTCCGGATCGGCAGCCCATTAGCCTCGGTACGTTCTTGGACCAAGCAAAAGCGGCGACAAAACCTGGGAGGTGATATACTTTGCACATGCGATCCAGCAGTTCAGCCCCGGCGCCGAGGAAGCATGACGCGAAGGAATAGGGGTACACCGTCATCTATCAGCGAATGCCTGAGGGCGGTTACAGTGTTGTAGTTCCGGCGATTCCCGAGATCTGCACGTTTGGCGAAACCCTCTCCGAGGCGCGGCGCATGGCGAAGGACGCCCTGCGCTGCTATCTGGAGAGTGCCCTCAAGACCGGCGAGCCCATCCCCAAAGATGTCGAGCCCGCTACCGAACACATCGCAGTCTCGGTAGCGTGAGGCGCATGCCCGATAAGCTCCCCATCCTCAAATATTGGTACTGGTGGCATTTGAACAATACGGGCATCCCGGACCACACGTCATTCCCGCGAAGGCGGGAATCCAGTACGTAAGGCGCTCAGTTCCGAAGGTTTGCGGAGTGGATTCCCGCCTTCGCGGGAGTGACGTGTGGTCCGGAGCGACTGAGTCGTGCAAATGACGCCACCACCGCTTTTTCACGCCAATTGCGTGTCCAACCCCTTTCGCCTATAATGAAATCTCACCATAAAGGCAGGATTCTTAGATATGCCCACATCCATTGTTCAGAAACTTCAGGAAGAGATTCAGGCGTTGGAACACGAATTGAACCATGAACTCCCTAAGGAGTTGAAGCGCGCCCGAGCCCTGGGCGACTTGAGTGAGAACGCCGAGTTCCACATGGCCAAGCAGCGCCAGGACTACGTTGGTGCGCGGCTTAGCCAGCTTAAGAAGAGGCTAGCAGAGCTCTCACTGGTCAATCTTGGCAATATCCCCAAGGACAAAATCGCTTTTGGCTCGAAGGTGGTGTTATACGATGTTGACCGGGAAGCCGAAATCGAGTACAAACTGGTTACGAGCGAAGAGGCGGAGGTCAGCAAGGGTTTGATCTCAACGACCTCGCCCATTGGCCGTGGCTTGATGGGGAAAAAGATAGGGGATTCGGTCAGGATTGCGACGCCGAACGGAGTTCGGGAGTTCGAAATCCGGGCCGTTCAAACTATCTATGAGCAGTCCGAAGCTTAGGCGGGATGCTCGAGAAGGTCTCTGCCCCACTACCCCCTGGCCTTCTCCTCAACTGAGGAGAGGAGAGTGGCCCACTCCTCGACCGAGGAGGGGAGAGGCTGGCGCATCGACGTGATCACGGAGAAAATCGGCGACACGCTCGGTCGTGTGCTCGACGCCATCGTTCGCGGCTTTGCGGCGAGCGGCGTCAATCCTAATATCCTTACCTTTACAGGATTCGGCATTAACCTGTTGGCCGCGTACTTATTTGCCTACGGATATTTTCGTTGGGCGGGCCTCACCATCATCCTGGCGGGAATCTTCGACATGACGGACGGCCGGGTGGCGCGCCTCGAGGGCCGCGTAACGCCCTTCGGCGGCTTCTACGACTCCGTGATGGATCGTTACTCCGACCTCTGCTTGCTGATCGGATTGCTGATTTACTACGGACGCATCAACCGGTTCCAGTATGTGTCCCTCGTCGCAGTGGCCATGATTGGCTCTGTAATGGTCAGTTACACCCGGGCGCGAGCCGAGAACGTCATTCCCTCCTGCAAGGTAGGCTTCCTGGAGCGGCCCGAGCGGGTAGTGCTGATCATCATCGGCGCCTTATTTGACCGCATGGCCCCTGTACTCTGGCTGATTGCCGTGCTCTCCAACGTGACGGTTATTCACCGCATCATCTACACTCGCCAGGAAGCGCGCAAACGCGCTCCACACCCCCACGAAGCCTGAGGAACATCGTCATGTCCAATGCGCGGAGCCACCAGCAATCGACATCCGGCGGGTCACTGGGCCGGGTGGCTGCCCTGCTGGCGCTGTGGCTTTTGATCGCCCACCCGGTGGAGGCTTGGGGTCCGGCGGGACACGATCTCGTGAATACCTGGGCGATTCAAACCCTTCCCGTCGAAATGCGGGGCTTTTTTGAGGCGAATCGTCAGTTTCTGGTAGAACACGCCAACGATCCCGATGTTTGGATGAAAAAAGATCGCTACGAACGCAAGCGGCACTATATCTATATGGATAAGTATGGCATCTTTCCGTTCTTGGGCTTGCCGCATTCCTTCAAACAGGCCGTCCAGGACTACGGATCGGGACGCGTCAATCGCGACGGCGTGCTGCCCTGGCAGGTGGGAGAGTACAGCCTGCGATTAACGGAGGCGTTCAAAACGCGCAACTGGGATCAGGTGAAGCTGGAGGCTGCCGTACTGGCGCACTACGTAGCGGAGGGCCGCTGTCCGCTCCATGTCACCAGGAACTTCGACGGGCAACTGACCCGCCAGACTGGATTGGCGGACCGATTTGAAAATCGCCTCTTGGACCGCTACTCGAGATTCTTCATTCTCCATCCTGAAGACGCGGCAAAGATCGCCGACCCCACCGAGTATGCTTTCCAGTCCTGCCTCGAGGCTTATACCTCGCTCGATTCCGTCATCCTCGCGGATATGCGTGCGCGGGAGGGCCTGCCGGATTATACCGATGAGTACTTCGATCGATTTTATTCGCAGATCGGCGACACCGTAATGAGAGATATCAACGAAGCAGCGCACGACGCGGGCTCCTACTGGTATACGGCCTGGCTCAACGCAGGTAAGCCAGGACTGCCCGGGCGGTGAAGAACAGTAGGCAGTAAGCAGTAAGCAGAAGGCAGTGGGCAGAATGCAGAAAGCAGTAGGCGATTGGCAATGGGTGGTAAGGCCACCCGAGTACCCGTGGAGGGCGCAAACACCCCACCGTAGCGCTAGCCGTCAATTGCTTCTCGAGCCGCGAAGATTTCTCTTGGTGTCGTTAGCGCCTCCGTGTACTCCGTGTCCAGAAGAGCCTCAACACGGAGGGCACTGAGGCGCTCCGTGTGCTCCGTGCTAAAGCTTGAAACGCACGGAGGGCACGGAGAGTCCGGTTTTGGTCGCGGCCCCCATCCGCGCCGTGCCCCACCTTCTGTTTTCTGCCTTCTGCTTTCTGCTTACTGCCTTCTGGCAAGAGGAGCGCGGTGCACGAACTTGCACCTGAATTCGAGTCCTTCATCCGGCGCCTTCCCAAAGCGGAGTTGCACCTCCATTTGGAGGGAAGCGTCCAACCTGAAACTCTGCGGGAACTCTCGCGTTTCAAGGGGCGCCTGGAGAAGGAGACTCAGGCCTGGATTTCGGAACGCGCCGCGCAGAGCTATCGATACAGGGACTTTCAGGATTTTCTTCAGGCCTTCAAGTTGGTGACCTTGCTCCTGGAAACTCCGAGCGACTACGCTCGAGCCACCACTCGGCTGATCCAGGGGCTGGCGAGCCAAAATGTGAAGTACGCAGAAATTATTTTCGCCGCCGGAGTGGTGCTGTGGAAGAAGCAATCTCTCGAGGCCATTTTCGAGGCGACGGCTTCAGCGGCGCGCGCAGCGCAGGAAACGTTCGGCGTGCGGGTGCAATGGATTTTTGACGCCATCCGCCATTTTGGCGTCGAGCATACGCGCGAGGTGCTGCGCTGGGCCGAGCGCTTCCAGACGCAGGGCGTAGTGGCTTTCGGAATTGGCGGTGACGAAGCGCGCGGCCCGGCGGAACTCTTCCAGGACGTCTTCCGGGAAGCCCGCGAAATGGGCATGCACGTTGTTGCCCATGCGGGAGAAGCCTGTGGGCCGGAAAGTGTCCGCCAAGCCGTCGAGGCGCTGGGCGCCGAACGCATCGGACACGGGCTCACCGCGGCCCGCGACCCCTCCGTGCTGGCGCTCTTGCGCGACCGCCGGATTGCACTCGAGGTCTGCCTTACCAGTAATGTCGCGACGGGAGTGCTAGGGCGCATCGAGGACCATCCCTTGCCGCAATTCCTGGACGCCGGCTTGGTGGTGACGTTGAACACCGATGACCCTGCTATGTTTGGGACGGACTTGGTGAATGAATATTTATTGACCGCAAGAACCTTTCACCTTACACGCCGGCAAATTGTTCATCTGGCGCAAAACGCCATCCACGCTGCGTTCCTGCCGGAAGAAGAGAAGCTGAAGCTGCTGAGCTTGATGCCGGACGTGCCCCCCGCGTGATTGGGAACCTCTGATTTGCGGACTGTTGTGGACCCCCGCCTACGCGGGGGTGACGACCGATGGGGGCGTCGAAGCAAACCAAGCGAGTCTGTCGCTAATGCTTGTGAGGATGTATATGCGGGTGTGAGTGAACCTCGCCGGAGGGGTGAACGTGGCGGTGAACGTGGATTAGGTTGGTGCGCTCGAGCAAGGCTGTGTTGCGCAAGAGCTCCGAAGGCGCCCCCTCGGCCACCACACGGCCAGTCTCAAAAACATAACAATAATCCGCGATGTCCTCGACGGTATCCAACTGATGCGTGGTCGTAATCACGGTCTTGACTCCCCCACGCCAGCCCACCAGGAAATCCACCATCTGGCTTGCGCTCTTCGGGTCCAGCGCCGCCGTGGGCTCGTCCAGGAGGAGCACTTCGGGATCCAACACCAGCACTGACGCAAGCGTTACCCGCTTCTTTTCGCCCGTCGACAAATGATGAGGCGAGCGATCTTTAAGGGGGGCGATCTTCATGACCTCGAGCATTTGGGCAACCTGCCTGCGAACCTCCTCTTTGGGCCAGCCAAGCTGCAAGGGGCCAAAAGCCACTTCGTCAAAAACCGTCGGAGAAAAGAGCTGGACATCAGGATTTTGGAATACCATTCCCACGCGGCGGCGGAACCGAAAGCCGAATTCAGGATCTTGTAAACGCTCCTCAGTTAATGGCTCGCCTTCGAATTGAACGCTGCCTCTTTCCGGAAATGTCAACCCATCCAGAATGCGGAGCAGGGTTGACTTGCCTGACCCATTGGCTCCCAGCAATGCCACCCGCTTTCGCGGATTGATGGTAAGGCTCAGACCGTCCAGTGCAGTCACCTTGTGATAGCGAAAGGTGATGTCTCGCACCTCGAAAACCGGAGCTGCCATTCAACTCTCCCTAAGGCCACGGGGAACTGGGTCTTTGCCCTTATCGCCCGAAATACACCGCGCCCGAAGCCAGCACCGCAAAGACGGCCAACATGGCCCAATCGAGGGTCGATGTTTGAAAGTCATCCAAAACATAGACCTCGCCGCGAAAGCCTCTGGATAACATGGCGCTGTAAACATCGCCGCTAAGTTGCAAGCTCTTGGACATCAGAACTCCCGCGCTCGAGGCGGCCACGCGACGGCGCTCGGCTCCGTCGAGCTTTCCCACCATCCTGCTGCGGCGCGACTCGAACATGTCGTGGGCGGTTTGAAGTAGCAAGAGAATATAACGGTACGTCATGCCCAGGATAACGACGAAGACCACGGGCAGGCGCAGCACTCGGAGCGCCTTCAGCACGTGGCTCCACGGTGTGCACAGGATCAGCAAGACCGATAACGTTGCGGCGGTCTCCACCCGGGCCACGAGGTAGCAAGCGCTGGCCAGCCCCTGAGCCGTTACCGGCCAACCGACGCCTGGGAGTCGCCATACCTCACGACCCGGGACAATGAACGGAGCGGGGAGGGCAATGACTCCAGTAAACATGAGGACGGCTATCCAGACCCGCCGGGCCAGGGTTCCCAGGGAGACGCCAGACGCTACGGCCATGGCCACCGCAAGCGCAAAGATGGCGCCGATCACCCAGAGTCTGTGGGCCATCGCGGAGGCTACGACCAGGGCCAGCATCCCGGCCACTTTGATGCGGGGGTCAAGACGTTGAAGCAAGCCATTGCCTTTCGCGAGTTCTTCCGCATAAAGTGCTCGCTCCATGGCGTTAACGAGATTCGAAAGCGTCCGTTCGACAAAATTCATCCGCGACCTTTTTACGACTGGTAAAACATTTCGTGCTCTGCGTTATTCCCCTCTTTAGTTAAGGAGGGGTTAGGGGCGGTTGGCCAGGGCGGCCACAAGGGCCGCCCCTACGTCGAGTCCGCCTTTCGTTGCCAGCGTGCGTAAAACGCGCTGACCATGAGGAAAACCAGGATGATAATCCCGGAACCAAACATGGCGGAAAGCAGGTAGCCAAAAGCCGGCCGCCGCACGAACGCAGGAGCGTACTGAGGAAAAGGTGCGCTCCAAACCGAGTAGAGACGTTCCAGGCCTCGGGGTGCTTGTGGAGGCGGAGCCAGATTGCTCGAAGCCGCCGCGATTCGCTGCCGCGTCGCTGCCTGTGAAAAATCGCGCACGCCCCACTCCCCCCAAGCAGCGCCGCCCGCCAGGATACCCAGAGGAGTCAGGGCCAACAGCAAGGCCAAGGCAATCCAAAGAGGGCGCAGGGTACTCCAAGCGCCTTGACCGACCGCCGGGCGAAGTGCTTCATCGCCGTGAGCTGCGCCCGGTGCGGTGAGCTCGAGCATGGAAGGATTGGCGCGCTGGAAATAGGCCACCACACCACCTGACAAAACCGACTCGGCGAGTCCGGCAAAGGTCAAGTGTCCGATCATCATGGCGGGAATGGCAATGCCCAAAGGGTAGGGAGCATACAAGGGCGCGCCGCTCGCGTCCCTGAACAGCAGGGGCTGAATGCCAAACTCGAGGGCCGCACATAACGCCGAGGCGTTGATCGCTGTGTAGCCCGCCAAAGCCGCCGCGACGACTCTTCGCGAGGACGTGATGGCCGCCCGTCCGGCCAAAAGCCGGTAAACAAAGTACGCCACCAGAGAACCCACAATCGCCATGTTAAAGCAGTTGGCCCCCAGGGTGGTGATGCCTCCATCCCCAAAGAAAAGCGCTTGGATCAGCAGGGCAATCGAAAGGGCGAGAATGGAAGCCCACGGCCCGAGAACTATGGCCGCGATGGCCACGCCCAGCGCGTGCCCGGTGGTGCCGCCGGGCAGCGGCAGATTGAACATCATCACCAGGAAGGAAAAAGCGGCAAATACCGAAAGCAGCGGGATCAGCCGGGTGCTGAGCCATCGCTTCAAGCGCCGCAGCGCCACGTACCAAAAGGGCGCGGAGCCGGCGTACAACACCACGCACGTGCTCGGACTGAGGTAACCATCCGGAATATGCATAGGGACCGGTTCTCAGCATAGCACAGCCTTATCCGAAGGTGTTATGATTGTGAATTTCGTGTTACCCCCCTTACCAGGGCGCCGTTGCTTTTAGTGCCAGGCCAACGAGAGTATAATAAGAGTGGACAGGGGTCACGATGGTTGAGACCGAAATCATCTTTAGCGTTCACGAATCGCCTGACGGCGGGTATGAGGCCCCAGCACTGGGTTTCTCAATCTACACTCAGGCCGACACTCTGGACGAACTGAAGGTCATGGTGCAAGACGCCGTGCGCTGCCACTTCGATCCTCAAAACGCACCTCGACTCATCCGCCTTCACCCGCAAGTGCGCCATCAAGGTCGGCAATTAGGTCACCGACATCCTCGAGACCCACGGAAATGCGGATCAGGTCCGGCGTGATTCCCATCTTAAGTTGCATTTCGCGAGGCACAGAGGCATGACTCATGGTCGAGGGATGCTCGACCAGTGACTCGACTCCTCCCAGCGACTCCGCCAGAGTGAAGACTCGACAGGCCGCCAATACTCGCTTCACGGCCTCTTCACCACCTTTCAGCCGGAACGAAAACGTTCCTCCAAATCCTCTCGCCTGACGCAGTGCCAGTTCGTGTTGCGGATGGCTTTCCAGTCCCGGATGTAGCACCGCGGACACTCGGGGATGCTTCTCCAGCCAACGCGCAATTTTCAAGGCGTTGCGGTTGTGCTCTTCCATGCGCACCGCAAGGGTCTTGATGCCACGCAGCACCAGGAAACAATCCTGTGGTCCGGCGCAGGTCCCCATGGCATTCTGCAAAAAGTAGATGCGTTCGGCAAGCTGCGAGTCCTTTACCACAAGACCACCGCCCACCACGTCCGAATGGCCGTTGATATACTTGGTCGTCGAGTGCACAACGATGTCCGCGCCCAATTCCAGCGGCCGCTGAAAATAGGGCGAGAGAAATGTGTTGTCGCAGATCACCAGCGCGCCATGCTGGTGCGCCAGTTCCGAGAGCGCGCGGATGTCCACAACATTCATGAGGGGATTCGTGGGCGACTCCACCCACACCGCCTTGGGGGCGGCGGCAAGCGCGGCGGAAAACTTGGAGAGGTTTCGTAAATCGACGTAGTGGGCGCGAATCTGCTTTGTCACCAATACCGACTCGAACAAGCGGTACGTCCCGCCATAAAGGTCGTCATGGACGACGATGGTGTCACCGGATTCGAACATCATGAGCAGTGTCGTTTCGGCGGCCATGCCGGTCGCAAAAGCGAATCCAGCCGTCCCGCCTTCCAATGCGGCTAAGCAGGACTCCAGCGCCTTGCGAGTGGGATTCCCGCTCCTCGAGTAATCGTACGGGCCGTGCTCGCCCACCCCGCGAAAGGCGAATGTGGACGTTTGGTAAATGGGCGTCATGACCGCGCCGAAATGTTCTTGGGGGTCGTATCCAGCGTGGATGGCAAGTGTTTTGAAATTCATTAAGCCCTCGCAAAGGTTTGGAGTGCGGCAGCTTGCTGCCGCTTTTGGTCAGGACAGCTTGCTGGCCGTGCATCGTAGCGCCGCCCTTTAGATTGCGCCCACCATGCTGACCTGAGGATCAGCTCTGCCAGCGTGAAGCGCGAGCAAGCTCGCTGAAGAAAAGCGGCAGCAAGCTGCCGCACTCCAAAACGTGGCGACTGCACTCATGGAGCTGGTGGAACATAACAGTATGACATCCCCCACCACCAATACACCAGGGCGCCAAGGAAGGATTGTCATTAAATCCCTAACCCTTGGCGCCTTGTTGGTGAAAAGACCGGATTCCGGCTCCAAAGAACAACTGTATAATGGTTACCCGGAGGTTTTCCCCATCATGTCCCGATTCGTTTTGGCGTTCCTGATGCTCTTCGCAAGCCTTACTTCGCTCCCCGCTCAAACGCCCCCTAAGATCAAGGTCCTGATTTTGACAGGCGTTAATGGTCACGATTGGCGCGCCACCACTCCGCTGCTGCGTGAAATCCTGGAGCGCACCGGGAAGTTCGAGGTTCACGTCAACGAAGAAGTTCGCGGAAACACGCTGGAGACTTTTGCGCCTTACGATGTTCTGCTGCTCAACTACAGTGACTGGAAAAACGCAGGCCCTTGGTGGGACAATGGCGCGCGCCAGGCACTGCTCGACTTTGTGAGAAACGGCAAGGGCCTGGTTTCCTATCATTTTTCGATGAGCGCCTTCTCGGGCTGGCCGGACTTCGATAAGCTGGTGGGAGGCACCTGGCGCGAGAACGGGGGACATGGCCCCTATCACGCTTACACCGTGACCATCATTGACCGCGAGCATCCCATCACCAAGGGTATGCCCGCTTCCTTCGCCGAAAACGACGAGCTTTACCACGGCCTCTCACTCCAACCCAACATCCACATCCTCGCCTCCGCGTTTGACGACCCTAACAATTGCCACAAACCCGGCCAGGGTTGCGGGACGGGCAAAGATGAACCGCTGATCTGGACACTCTCCTATGGAGCTGGCCGGGTATTCCAGACTGCGCTGGGGCATGACGTGAAGGCCATGCAGAGCCCCGGTTTCATCTTGACGCTTCAGCGCGGCGCCGAGTGGGCCGCCACGGGGCAAGTCACTATTCCCTTGCCAGACGGGCTGAAGTAGC
>Ga0326728_10010717_pt1 | contig 21316 bp, 13 predicted proteins | sample MB3enrmetagenome_FD_207602 | JGI IMG/M metagenome (GOLD analysis project Ga0326728, IMG submission 207602) | Lab enriched peat soil microbial communities from McLean, Ithaca, NY, United States - MB31MN | ecosystem: Environmental > Terrestrial > Soil > Wetlands > Peat | place: USA: New York... | reverse complement strand
ATGTACGGGGCAAGGTTCTACCCGCAAAAGGGGGCAAGAAATACCCGGATGTGCAATCGATTCCCGATATTGTACTCGAGAAGGGGAAAGCAGTAGACCTGCCACTCGCCGAAGCGGTGAAGAAGTTGAAGCCCGGCGATGTTGTTCTAAAAGGAGGCAACGCCCTTGATTATAAGAACAAACTCGTGGGCGTGGACATCGCCGCTCCTGACGCCGGAACCACCGGGACTACGTTACCTTATGTGGTCGCCCGGAAAGCCTTCCTGGTCATCCCCATCGGCCTGGAGAAACTGGTGGCCGGAGACGTCCTGGACCTGACCTTGAAGATGCGTGAACCGATTGAAAGCCTGAATAGCGTTCAATCCATGTTTCTCCTGAGCGGGGAGATCGTAACGGAACTGGAGGCAATCAACATTCTGACGGGAGCAAAGGCTTTCCAGTGCAGCGCCGGCGGTATTGGCGGCGCAGAAGGTTCAGTCTGGCTCGTTTTCAGAGGGACGAGGGATCAGGTCGCCAAGGCCCTCAAGTTGGTTCAATCCATCCAGGGCGAGCCGCCGTTTGTGGAATAGTAAACAGTTTTCAGTTTTTAGTTGAAAAGCGAAACAATCACCATAGGCAAGGAGGCCGCGCGTGCATAGCGCAGCAATGGTGTTGCTTTTCCTTGTGATCATGCGAACTTTGTCATGAGACAAAAGGACGGCTCCTCAGCCTCGGTTCAATCCAGTACGCAGTGGCCCACAGAACCGCAGGCCCCGCACATGAGACACCCTTTTTCCCCACTGCCGGTTCGGTCGCTGTCCGCACTGGTTGATCGGTCACTGTGAAGAGCCTTAGAGTCTTCACTGCGGGCGCCGGAAAGAGCGGCAAGATCTTTTCCAACCGCGGTGCTCTCCGGATCTGTGCCGTCATTCGCGGCATCATTTATTCGATTACTGATCCGATCCAATACGTTTTTTCCTCGCAAGAGGTTTTACCTGCTGCTATTCAGCGTCAACCCCGGCGGAGCATTTCACGGACAGTCTCACAGTATTCCCGGCTTTCGTCGTCGGCCGGAAACAGATCGATTTCCGAAGGAGACGCAGCCCCCAAACCCAGCTCGACAGCCCGCGCAATCTGCTCCTGGTCGAATATCCGCCTATTCATGACGGCCGGATTGCTGCCAAGCACCTTGAGTATTGCCACTCCCGCCGCATCAATCGCCACCCGGTCACTCGAGGCCAGGAAGAGGTCTCCTCTGGCGGGTTTTCCGCTCATTGGCCCGCCGTCCACGAAAACATCGATTCCATCAAGGACGACCAGCTTCGGTTCGAACGCGGCGTTGATCTCTGCAATCATCTTGCGCTGATTTACGGAGCCGTGCAGTTGGCCCATGTAATTGAATCCATGCCTGGTCGTCGGAACGACCCCGACGTGAAGCTTGAGAGACATGCTGAAGACCCCACCGTACTGGTGAGTTTTCAAGCAACATGTGGAAACCAGGCACTCTGTTTCCAGAATAGGCCGAGCGATCCGAAATCCACCAGGCCAGTGACTGTCCTTCGGCCTGAATTCGATCCAGTCGACAGCATCAAGGTCATCGAAGTTGATTATCCGGACATCGCGTTTTTGCATGAGAGGGATGATTCCTTTATCCCCCATTACCCGGATGGTGGGCGGATAGCTGCGCTCGCCCAAACTGATGGACTTTGCGCCCATCTTCCAGAGTTCATCGACCAGAGCGACGAGTGTGTCGTTATGGGTAGAGCCCGGACACTGGTCGGCCGTGTTGAAGTTGGGTTTGATCAGCACTTCTTTGCCTCTGGCGGGATTGATTCCCAAACCGGCTATTGAAGCCGCCACCCCCCGAGACCTTTCGGCGGTCTTCACAAATGCGACCCGTATCATGATTCCTTCCGACCTATCCCTTGGAGTTTCAGGTTTTTAGTTTTCGGTTTTCAGTTTTCAGTTCAAAACCCGCTTCTCGCTCTATTCCGGCGATCAAGCTTAAAGACGCCGGCTTTGAGTTCACTCTACTTTTTCATGAGCGCCAGGAACTTCTCGTGTTCGCCCTGGACCATATTATAGCAGTGCTCGCTTGCCGGGAACCTTCCGGCCCGCACGTCGTCGCAGTAGTCCGTCATAGCCTTGGTGACCACCTCGGCAACGTTGCTGTACTTTTTTACAAACTTCGGTGAAAAGGCCTGAAACTGCCCGATCATATCGCTCACGATCACGAGCTGGCCGTCGCAGCGCGGGCCGGCGCCGATGGAAAGCACGGGGATGGTGAGCTTTTCAACGATATAGGCGGTGACCTCCGGGGGCACGGCTTCAACCAGCAGCATGCGGGCTCCGGCCTCCTCAACCGCAAGGGCGTCTTCAACCACCATTTTGGCGCTCTGAGCCGTACGGCCCTGAGCCTTGTGCCCACCCAGTTGGCCGGAACTCTGCGGCGTAAGCCCGATGTGTCCGATAACCAGAATACCTGCATCGGTAATGGCCTTGATCTGGCTTGCCACACGGACCCCGCCTTCAAGCTTAACCGCGTCCATATAAGCTTCTTTGAGAAACCGGCCGGCGTTCAATACTGCATCAGAGGCCGACGTCTGGTAGCTGAGAAAGGGCATGTCGCCAACGACGAACGTATTCGGGGCGCCTCGGCGCACTGCTTCGCAGTGCATGATGCACTGGTCCATCGTTACAGGCACGGTGCTGGGATACCCGTAGACACACATGCCCAGGGAGTCGCCGACCAGAATCATGTCAAGGCCTGCGGCTTCAGCGAACTGGGCGGTTGGGTAGTCATAGGAAGTAATCCAGCAGATCTTCTCCCCGGCTCCCTTCATCCGGTAAAAATCCTGAATCATGAGCTTCTTTTTCGTCATTCAAATACCTTTCCGTTCCAAAGGATTCGCATTCAGCACAATGTGTTTCGCTTCCGGAATTTGAAGTCTAAAATTTACCTCATTTCGAGATGCATGCCCAGTGGTTTCAAGTACGCGCTTTCAGTGTCCGATAAATCTATCCGGCGCCCAATCGACTATTGAATACCGGACTGTTTCATGCCGGCCCCGGCATGAAGGCGTGCCGACAGCCGGGTTCGGCAGGCGATATCAACAGGAATGGAAAGGACGCCCTGGGCTACAATGCCTTTATGGAGAATTTGCGGCGAATGATCGGCGACATTGCCACCAATGCCAGGACCCTGACTTCATCATCCGGCGAACTTTCATCCGTTTCCGGCCACGTGACCGCCGGTGCGAGGAAGATGTCCGAGAGAGCCCAGACGATTGCCGCTGCCGCGGAGGAAGCGAGCGCAAACACGGCTGCGGTGGCGGCGAACATGGACCGGACGACCGCCAGCATAGGCTCTGTGGCAAGCGCTACCGAACAGATGACCGCTACGGTAGGCGAGATCGCTTCCAACTCGGAGCAGGCACGGGACATCAGCGGCAAGGCCACCGAACAGGCAAGGGCGGTCTCAGCCATGATGAAGGAACTGGGCCGGGCCGCTTACGGAACTGGCGGGACAGTTCAGAACGTAATGGAGGGGAGTCCGTCACGCGGGCTCCCTCCTCATTTAAAAAGACTTTCCGGACCCCGGCTCAAAAGCCCCGCCCGGGTGACAAGCGCCTCTCGGCAGGAACCTTTTATTGATCCTCGCTCAGCCATCACATTCAAGCGCTTTTAGGCAGATTGGCGGCAGCGAATTCCCAGTTGAGCAAATTGTCCAGGACCGCCTTAACGTAGTCGGCGCGACGGTTCTGGTAATCAAGATAATAGGCGTGCTCCCACACATCCACGGTGAGCAGGGGGACCTGTCCATGGACAAGGGGATTGTCGGCATTGGATGTCTTTGTCACCTTCAGTTTACCCTGATCCAGAACCAGCCAGGCCCACCCGCTCCCAAACTGGGTGACCCCAGCAGTTTGAAATTCTTTTTTGAAGTTGTCATAGCTGCCGAAGGAAGCGTCGATCATTTTGGTCAAGCGCTCATTAGGCTTGCCTGCCTTCGGCATCAAGCTTTTCCAGTAAAAATTGTGATTCCACGCTTGGGCGGCGTTGTTAAAAATCGGCGTCTGGTCGGCTGAACCGGCGGTCTTCTTTATGATTTCTTCGAGGGACAGGCTTCCGAGACCGGCTGCTCCCGCCAGTTGATTGGTATTATCGACGTAGGCTTTATGGTGCTTCCCGTAGTGAAATTCAAGGGTCTTTTTGGATATGAAGGGTTCGAGAGCGTCCTCTTTGTACGGAAGCGGCGGCTGGGTTATTTCGGGATTGGCCTGAGCGATTGAACCTCCATAGAGACCATACGCTCCTGTTGCCGCAATGGCACACCCGCCAATAAGAGCGGCCACAAACGTCCTTCGATCCATCCCCCGATCCAAAATATCGTCGTGCATAACTACCCTCCTGGAAAAAGTGAGCATCCGATAAAAGCTGCCTGACCCGGCAAATCCTCTCCGGCTTCCCCGTCACGCATGAGGAAAAGACTCCCCAGCCCTGTTCCACCCCGAGGCCGGTGGTTTCTTCCCGCATGTCACACGATGCTTCTGATGGACATTTTGTAAGCAGTGCAAAAATAGACACGAGTGAGCGCGACTGGAAGGGGGCAAGCCGTCAAAATCATCTACTTCGCTTTCAGCACGGCAGAATTCGGAGAAACATTGCATGAAAGAATCGGCTTGGAATTTGCGAACGGCCGGGGCAGTAGCAGAGCTGGCCTTTTGGATACAATCACTCGTGCTCCCTTAAAAATTTCATCGCCTCCCGGCCAATTACATAGCGGTCTTCGCCCCTGCCAAAGTGATCGATTCTTAAATTGCGGACTCTTGCATTTGGAGCTATTTTCCTGATCTTTTCGTAATACTTGGCCCTGCTCCGGTCGGATCTGAGATTGAAAATTTGATCTTGGACTCCGGAAAAGAATAGACATGGGAAATGCTCTGGAATTACAATGTCAGGCAGCTCAATTGTAATAAATTCATGGAATGCCTCGAACACTTCTACACGTGAGTATTCCAATACTCCAAAACCTGTATCAGATATAATGTCAGATAGTTCACTAAACATATCACCAAGATACTCTGTTAGTGAACTTATATAAACATGTTCAATACTTACAGAACTGTTTTCATTTGATGACAGGAATTCTAAGAAACGATCAACATTATCAAACGATATCCCTCTTTTCATAAGGTAACAATTATATTCTTCAAAATTAAGAATACCATTTACCAAAGCACTTACCGTAAACATAGATTTAACGTATTCGGGCCATCCTAATTCATTCATAATATAAGCCAAAGGGACAGCTCCGTAACATATACCAACCACATGAAGCGGCAGCCCAAACTTTTTGGAATATTCGTAGGCATAATTCATCGCCAGCTTTGTGTCAATAAATGTCTTATTAATAGTAAATTTATTGTCAATTCCTTTATAATGACCACAGTAATCGAAAGACATAAGTGCACATCCCTCTCGAAGGAGATACCGGAAGTCTCTTATGGCCAATGAGCCTGTTGCTCCGACTAATGGCGGAATTAGAATTAATCTCTGCGGCTTATCCGGCGCCAAACAAACAAGATGAATCTTATACCCGCTCTTGTCAGTGTACACAAAGTCTTGTTTTTGCATAATTTATTGACTCGTTAAATTGCTTCAACGGACCATCGCATATTTAACCCGGAGCAACGTTGAATCGGATTTCAGGATATGTATACCGGAACTGCGAGTTGGTAACATGCTTTTTACCTCAGAAGCTCATTTTACACTCCACAAACCTTTAAGAGTGTACAGTTTACCAATCGAACACGCAACTGATAATTCAACTCTTGGAGAACAACAATCGGAGATACAACAAGTATCTCCGCGTCACTTGTTTTTGCGGTTTCAGGACGCACCTCCAGCGCCCGAGCTTGCGGCTCCCTTCCCGCCGACCCCAGTTGAAGGGTTCTACTACGACAAGCCTTGATTGATTTGCTGCAAACCGATGGCAGCTCGTTTTGTCCGGCCGGAGGGTATTTTTTCCCTCATTGACCCGGTTTTCAATCTCAGCCCGTCCATTGCGGATCGTAATTGTCTTGTCTCTCCGCTCCTATGGCCCCCCGGCTATTCACTTGCGTTTTGCCGAGCGTTATGCTAAGTGAAACATCACGCTCCTGTATGAAACACATGGCTTTGCAATGAATCCGGCGCAGGTGAGGAGACAAGAATCGCTGGAACTATTGGACGATAACCACGGGCCCGTTTCATTGAAGGACAATAGACAGAAGACCATTTACCCGCGCAGATTCATGACCTTGAAGGATGTATTTGATGACCAACGGCGTTCCATTTTCAATTGATGCTCCTTTGCCGAAGGAGATGGCGATCAGGGCTGAAAATATCGGAGTTGCAAAGGCCGGTCTTGCCGCATCCAGAATGTTCGCACTCTCGGTTCTTGCCGGCGCATTCATTGCCATGGGCGCGAACTTCGCCACCACCGTATGGGCGCAACTGGCAGGGACCGGCGTTCCTTACGGAATTCAAAGGCTCCTCGGGGGCCTGGTTTTTTCCATCGGGCTGATCATGGTGGTCATCGGCGGCTCGGAGCTTTTTACCGGCAACTGCCTCATGCCCATTGCCAGGGCAAGCAAGAGAGTGTCCACCGGAGCGATGCTGCGGAACTGGACAATCGTTTATGCCGGAAACTTCGTTGGTTCGGTTCTGTCGGCGCTGTTGGTTTTTCTGGGAGGACAGCACAAATTCGGCGGGGGTTCCGTTGGATTGAGCGCGCTGAACATAGCAGTGGCAAAGACCAGCCTCGATTTTACGGCTTGCCTTGCCTTGGGCATCCTCTGTAACGCCCTGGTCTGCATGGCGGTATGGATGTGTTTCTCCGCCCGCAGCAATTCGGACAAAGTGCTGGTGATAATTCCACCCGTATCGGCGTTTGTTGCGTGCGGTTTCGAACACTGTGTGGCCAACATGTATTTCATCCCGCTGGCTATCTTTATAAAAAACTTCGACCCGGCATATTTCGCGACAGTAGCCGAGAAACTGACCGACGGCGGGCGCATGCTCACGTGGGGGAATTTCATAGTCCGAAACCTGATACCCTCGACGATCGGCAACATTATTGGGGGCGGGTTCATGGTCGGCCTGATGTACTGGTTCATCTACCTCAGGCCGGATTTCGCCGGAAAAACAGTCAAAGCCGAAGCGGCCCAAGCCCGGGAACTGCAGTTCGACCTAACCACGAAAGCCGGGGCCCTTCGTTCACGGGGCAAACCCGACAGGGGAGAACACTAATCCAATGAGCCAAACAACACCGACCCGCGAGGTCATGGCGAGAGAAGAACTGTGTGGAAACACCGCTTTGATGCCGGTCATGGACAAATTCACCGGAGAAGTGATCGAGCAGGTCCCGATCTCTTCAACCGCGGCGGTGCACTGCGCCGTCACTCTGGCACAGGACGCCTTTGCCGCCTATTCAAAAACCCCTGCCCATTTTCGAGCGGAAATATTGAACAAGACGGCTGACCTGGTGGAGAAATACCGGGAAGAATTCACAGAACTGCTGTGCCGTGAGGTTGGAAAGCCATGGAAATATTCATCGTTTGAGGTTTCCCGCACCGCGGAAACATTTCGTTTTTCGGCCGAGGAAGCAAAACGCATTCACGGGGAAACGGTCCCCATGGATGCCAGTTCCTTTGGTGAAGGGCGATTCGGCTTCTACCTGCGCTGCCCCATCGGGGTGGTCGCCGCAATCACTCCGTTCAATTTCCCTCTGAATCTCGTAGCCCACAAGGTTGGGCCGGCGCTTGCGGCCGGAAACACCATCGTGCTCAAGCCCGCTTCCATGACACCTCTGACTGCGATCCGCCTCTCGGAAGCCCTCCAAGAAGCCGGCCTTCCTCCAGGCGTTCTGAATGTCATCGCTGGTCCGGGCAGCACGGTGGGCGACCGGCTGGTGTCCGATTCACGCGTAAGAAAGGTTTCCTTTACGGGGAACCCCGAAACCGGCGAAACCATCATCCGCAGGGCCGGCCTCAAGAAAGTCACGATGGAACTGGGAAATAACTCCGGCACTATTATCGAGCCGGATGCAAACCTGGACGAAACAGTCCCTCGCTGTGTCGTGAGCGCCTTTTCGAATTCCGGCCAGGTTTGCATCTCTCTTCAGCGTCTATACGTCCACCGGTCTATTTTCAATGAATTTACCGGGAGGTTTGTCGAGGCAACCAACAAGCTGAAGGTTGGTAATCCATTGGACAAGGATTGTGACATCGGCCCCATGATCGACGAGGCGGAGGCCATCCGGGCCGAATCGTGGATCAGGGAAGCAGTGGCCCAGGGAGCGACCGTACTGGCCGGAGGCAACCGGAATGGCCGAACGCTTTATCCGACTATACTTACAAACGTGCGCCCCGGCATGAACGTCATGTGCAGGGAGGTTTTTGCCCCCCTGGTCTCGATTTGCGAATACGATTTCTTCGAGGATGCGGTACGCATGGTCGATGACACACCTTACGGTCTGCAGGCCGGCATTTTCACCAATGACCTCAGCAAAGCATTCTACGCCATGGATCACATAGACGTGGGCGGCATTATGCTCAATGACACGTCGACTTTCCGGCTGGATCATATGCCGTATGGCGGGAACAAGATGAGCGGAATCGGCCGAGAGGGCGTTCGTTTTGCTGTCGAAGAGATGACAACCATCAAGATGGTCGTGATAAAGCCGGCGCGCAACACCCTGGGATAAACAGGCTAACGTCTTTGTTCGATTCGCCCCAGGAGTGGAGGGGACGGGTTTTTCCGGTTGGGACAAGATCGTAGGCCGGGCCGAATTTAATTCGTCGAAGACCGGCATTGATCCGGCGGCCGATATTGCTTCGCCGCTTTCACTTTCAATACAACCGAGGGCCCATGACCCCCGCAAGTATGCGAGGGTCACCCCCCTCATGCCGGCAAATCCGAAAAGACACGCATCTGCCCAAGCCCCTCGAACCGCAAGACTGGTATGTCAATCCCACAGGGCTGGTTACAGAAAGGTTACAGTTTCCCTGCCCTTCTCGCTTGCGGAACCGTCAATCCGCGAAACCTGGAAAAGTCGAAGTTTTTCCACTCATTGGCCAGAAAAACGCAACCATCCATTATTTGGAAGAGATGATTTCAGCTCGACTTGCAAGATTCAAAACCAGACGATCGAAAGAAGATACCGAAGAAGAGGGAAATGCTCAGCCGGCGGATTGAACCAGGCAAATTGGGTGGGCGGGACGAGATTGAATCAAATTACGGAACGCCCCAGGCCTCTGATTCACCGATGGCCCGCATCATCATTTCAATGATATCGGGCGAGACAGGCTGAAAACGGCTGATATCTTCCACCTCAATGTCGGTTTCAGGCGCAGGCTTCCTTCCCTGAAGCATGAGAACCGCATCAATACATGTGATCCAGGATGAAGAAAAGTATTTTTCACCTTTCTTTTCTATCCAGAACCAATCCCTGGTGCCCCTTTCCTGCCAGACCCATCCGTACTTGTCCGTCATCCGCCATCCTTAAAAGAGCCTGCAGGACCAGATGCTCAGCGGCTTATCAAAAGAGCACTGACACGATGTCCTCATGCCCCCGCAAAACATGAAAAGAAACGCTGTAGCGCGTTTTGTATCAGACGGATGTTAAAGAAAGGTTACACCTAAGGAGACTCAAAGCATTACAGGCGAATACTCTGAGCGGGTTCAAGCGAAAAAGAACGGAGCCCCGGCCGCACGGCGCGCCAATTAATTTCAGTTTTTCCGTAGCGTGAGAAGAACCTCTTGCAAGGTCTTTTCCAGCTCTTGCAAAGTGTATGGTTTGGGGAGCAGAGCACTAAAGCCGAATGCTCTAAAGTTTAAGAATACTGGATCAGCATCAGAACCGCTGGATAGAATCGCCTTAGCCGCCGGGTTAACTTCGATCAACTTGGCGATGGTCTCCTTGCCCCCCAGATCCCCAGGGATGGATAGATCCAGAATGACAACATCGAAAGGATTTCCTTCCTGCATAAACTTCTTGTACCGTTCAGTTGCTTCACTACCGGATGCAACCAATTCAACCTCGCATCCAAGACAATCCAGCATCCGCCATGCCATAACCCTGATCGCCTCATCGTCATCCATCACGAGAACCTTGACTTTATCCACCTGAGATTTCACTGATTTATCCACCCTACCCCCAGCGTTCTACGGCCTAAAGCCGGAATCAGATCTCGTGCAAAATTCATGGTCATCAAGAAGGCTCTCTACACCTCCTTCAGTCCATTCAGGGCCGTGCCGATAAGCCCGGCAAAAGGTGAATAACGATCCTTTGGCGAATGATCCAACTGGAACTGCTCCATAGTATCAGCATCCAGAGCTCGTTGGAAATCACTTGCGGCAATTATTTCAGCGAGATATATCTAAAATATCTCCAGTGAAGTACCAGTATCATCCTAGGATTGGAGCGAACTCCAGGAGGGTCAAGGAGGTCTTGAATCCCGGCGCGAAGTTCACATCCGGAGTTACGAGAGGCCTAAAAGATGGGATCTGAGATTTTCTTTTTTATTCTTAATACTTAGCTTGCTCCTGATGTTGCTTCTATGAAAATCGACTGCTTTTTCGGAAATGTGGAGGACCTCGGCAATGTCTTTGGTGGTTTTCCCATCTCTGATGAATACGGCCACTTGTATTTCAGTTGGAGTGAGGCCGATACTCTGCAAGGACAGTTTCTTGATGAATCGGGATTCGATTTCTTTCAGATGGGACTGGAGAATTGACAGGTAGGTAGCCTGTGTGGCTGAGAGCTGGGTTTTTTGAAGTTTTTCGACGTAGGGCGAGATGAGGCTCCTGAGATTCCCGGCAACTGCCGCCTCAAGTTCTTTGCGCTCTTCTTCTCTCGTATCGAGCAGAACTCTCAGCGCAATATTTACGTTTTCGAGGTCGACAGTCTTGCCTTTCAACTCGGAAGTCCGCTCCTCCACACGTTTTTCCAGTTCCTCCTTCGCGATCCGGAGACCCGTTTCCGCCTTCTTTCTATCTGAAATGTTATCAAAGATGGCAACAAAGCTACCCTTCTCAAGGCTGTAAACGGAAACGTTGAGCCAAATTTCCAATTCAGGCAGATACGTCTCGAATCTTTCCGGACATCCGGAGGAAGCTACTCTGCCATAAATTTCAAACAGCTCGGGATTAGATTCTTTCATACCAGGAATCAACGGGGTGCACTTCGCGCCGATGACATTCTTCAACCCTGTCAACTCTTCATATGCACAATTGACCGCGAGGTGCTCGATGCCGACAGGCAGTTCATTTTCGAGAATCACCCTACAATAGGCAAATCCATCAATCATGTTCTCAAATAACGAGCGATAGCGCTCCTCGCTCTTCTGCAAGGCCAGTTCGCTACGCTTGCGCTCGGTTATGTCGGCGCAGATGCCGACCAGACCGGCTATTTCACGATTGGGACCGTAGAATGGGCATTTGCTTGTCGTAAACCACACTTCATTGCCTTCAGAATCCGTTCCTCTTTCTTCGTAATTCAGCCTTGCCTCACCGGTGGCGAATATTTGCGCGTCCGTTGCGCGAAAGGCCTCTGCAACCTTCTTTGGGAAAAAATCATAATCGGTTTTTCCAGGGATTTCGTTTTCCGGCGTTGCGCTCAACTCACCGAATTCCTTGTTGGCCGCCAGGTATGTCGAGTTCGTATCCTTGATATAAACATAGGCCGGGATCGTCGACAACAGGACTCGCTGCAGTTCGTGCTGCTTCAAAAGTTCCTGCTCGGCTCGAACACGGCTGGTGATGTCCAGAAGATTTCCCATGGTCGCCGGTCTTCCCCCGTAAACGATCACAGACCCGTAAACTTCCAGGAAAAGAACTTGCCCACTCTTGTGCAGTCCCCGGAAGGTGTAATGCACGGCTTCAACTTCGCCGGACATTCGTTTTGCGATTTGTTCCTCGACCTTACCCACATCCTCCGGGCAGATCATAGCGTTGAGAGGCATTTTCAGATATTCTTCAACCGTATAGCCGAACATCTGAGCCATCCTTGGGTTTACATATCTAAAGGCTGCATCCTGCAAGAGGTACATACCGGTAAGCGACTGCTCTGAGAAGGTCTTGAACTTATTCTCGGATTCCGAAAGGGCCTGTTCCATGCGTTTCCGCTCGGTGATGTCCCGGATGGTTTCTATGGCCCCAGTCACATTCCCGAAACTGTCCTTCAGGACAGAGGCGGTAGTCGCCAGGTAGGCTCCTTTGCCTTGGTATGCTTGGGGAGCAAATATTTCACCGCGGTATCCGGCATCATCTTTCTTTTGGATGCGATCATAGCCCATCGCAGACGGTTTTAGCTCACCCTGGAGCGCTATATCGATGAGAGTGGCTCTTCTTTCGCCAAAGAAGGGTAGAGCGTATTCGTGGTTTCCTTTGTGGAGAATCGACGTCTTTGAAACCCCGGTCAACTCTTCAACGGCCTTGTTCCAGGCGATGACCTTTCCATCCATATCGATCACAAAAGTCGGATCGGGCAACGACTCAATAATCGAATCCAGCCGCTCGTGAGCCTCCTTCAGGTCCGCCTCGCTCTTCATTAATTCATTCGTTCGTTCCTTCACCCTTTGTTCCAGCGAGTCGTTAAGAAATTTCTGCTGCTGAAAGGAATCGCTCAGGGAATGAGCCATATACTGGAAGTTATTGGAAAGCTCCTGCAATTCAATGATTTTGCTGGTGGGCCATTCGATCTGTCCGATGTTGCCGATCAATTTTGGAAAGGCAGTGCTTATTTCCATCAGTTTCACGGTGCCGGACACCATAGCCTCGGTAAACAGGCGAGACAAAACCACAGTAAACAGGGTCAATACGGTCAGCAGGCTTAACCCAAGGATACTCACGCGTGTTATATTCTCCAGCACGGGAAGGACGGGGGATTCCACAATCAGTTGCCAGGAATAATTCGGGCTCAAAGCTACTGTTTCGACAAGAACGGAGTCCCTCCAGCGCTGTAAGACGCTTATGCCCGGCTGCAGGTCGGGTATCCAGTGCACGACCTCCGAGGTTCGGGCTTGAGCGCCCCAGGCATAGGGTTTATTGAGGCGGTCCATCACTTTGAGGCCTGGAGCCGTCCCGGTGATGACCCTCCCGTTTCCGTCAACGACCGTAATATTGATACCGTCCTTTCCAGCCAAATCGACCAGAATGTTGGAGATAGAAGACGTCTCTATAACCCCTGCACAGTAGCCCTTATACTCGCCCTGGACAACAAAAGGGGCCAGGAGCATCACAATCGGATTCGGGTTGCCGATTTTTCCCATGACCACGTCAGGAATATACGGACTCTTATTCTGCTTTATAATAGATATATAGGGCCGATCGGAGAAATTAACCCCCAGGATGGATTTCCCGTTCTCATCAACCAAAGGGGAACCGGCAACAGTATTGGAATCTTTGTTGATCACCAGCATTCTCAAAAAACTCGGGGCGGCGGCTTTGACCGTCTCCACATAGCGCTGCATTTCCGAAAAACCGGACTTACCTGGATCTCCAATTAAGGCAGAGAGAGTCTGTATGGTCTGATGATGTTCCTTGATCCACCCGGTCACGGAATTGCGTGACATTTCGCAGGTATTTGAGACCTCCTTAGCAAGGCTTTCCATTGCATTTTTCAGGTACATCCTCATGCTTACAACCAGAAAGATCATTGCGGGCAGGAGGACCAGAGAAACCATTACGGTAAAGATCAACTGTGAATAACCTATGCGATTCCTGGTCCCATTTTTCCTGAGACTGAACACAGTATAGACAAGGTTAGCCATTAGCGCATTGAACACACCGTTCATTGACTGCTTGAGCATTATAAATGTGGTGGACTGGATTTGAACCGCCATGACGTAATGATAGAAGAGGTAGACAAGGGGCATGCCGATGCACAGCCAGTAGATCATGTCATAGATGACCAGATTGCCTTTGTTTCTGGAGTACATGGAACCGACAAACACCGCCTCCCCGGTCATGACGATAACGGCCCAGGGATGGTTCCAGAGAAAATAGGTACAGGTCGCTGCAATGAAGCCTGCAATAACCCCGTAAATCTGCCCGGTCATAAGGATGGCCAGCATCACAAAGAATGACCCGAACAGAAAATCGAGGTTGAAGAAAATTTCCAGTTTGAACCAGTTTCCAAGAAAACCCAACAGTCCGAATAGAAGGCAGGCGACAAAACTCTGTAAGTATGCGCGGTTATTCATAATACGACCTCACGCCCGGACGACAATGGCATCGGGGGCGTTCAACACCCCGCGGATGATCTGCCTGACCTCAAAAAACCGACTTTCTCGTTGCTCAGAAGATAATGAGAGAAGAAGGTGCAACATCCTTACCATTTTGAATTAAAAGGACCTCTATGGGAGCTTTTTGTCTGCCTGGACATTGCCGTCAAAAAGTCCTCAGCGTTACCGTAAGTAATAGTTGCATTTACAGGAACATGGAGGGGTTGTCACGGAATATACCGGCAAATACCGGCGCACCGATATTCGGCGCATTTCAATGACGGAAGCCGTACCCCATAGGGCCAATCTATACAAAATGTAAGTATCTAGAATAAAATGGCAAATCCAACTTCACGCCTTGCGGCGCCAGACTGACCACTAGTATTATCCTAGGGTACACCTGGTAAGAAATTAGTGCGTGTGCAGACAAATTGCACCCTCTCCGCCGGCATGTCGTGGATAAGCGGATTGCTTACAACCAGAACAATCAAGGTTTTTGACAAACGGCGCAGCGGTTGTGGGAATGGGTTTCAGTTTCTTCGGCGGGCAGCCTTGAGATTCCTAATCAATGCCTGTCGTTCGAGCCGGCCGACTCTGTACGATTGCCCTCCGCAACCCCAGTGTTGATGAAGGTTGCCGTGGCCAGACTCTGAAAACCCGAACAGTCATACAACACTTGACGGAAACTTCATTTTCTGTGCACGCTATACAAAGGCGCATCCTTGCTTTTATGGTCTGAACACCCCGATTTTATATTATAAGGATTCGAAATTGCAGTCCACATATGTCCGGCGGCTGGGTCAACCCCGAATAGGAGGATTCAAGGTGAAAAAAGCTTTACTGTGTTTTGTGCTCATCGCAATACTTCAGCCGTTTCCCTTTCCGGTTTTCGGGCTGGAGGGCTCAACTCTGCCGGCGGACAAGAAACTCATTGTCGGCGTTGTGCATGATCCTCCCTATCTCATCAAAGGCAAGCACGGCAAGTGGACAGGCTTTAGTGTCGAAATCTGGAGGGCCGTCGACAAGGAACTCAAGATCCCTTTCGAGTTTAAGGAAATGAAGTTTTCCGAGCTTCTCGATTCCCTGAAAGAAAACAAAATCGACATCGCAATCGATGGTTTCTTTATGCTGGCTGAACGCGAAAAATATATGGACTTTACTGTCCCTCTCGGCAGTACCCGTCTTGCTTTAGCGACTTTGCCCGAAAAACTGGACCATCCATGGACGGCGGCGTTAAAGATTTTTCTTTCCTGGGGAATCTTAAAGATCATCGGTCTGCTGCTTTTAACTCTCCTTCTGCTGGGTTCGGTGCTCTGGTTTATAGAGCGTGCGCACAATCCGGAACACTTCGGGGGTGGGTTCATGAAGGGGATCGGATCGGGGATTTATTGGATCGGTTCCACCCTGGCTTCGGGAATCTGTTATGGAATCAGTCTGAAGTCATTGCCGGGACGGATCATGGGACTCGTCTGGATGATGGCCTGTGCCGTGATATTGAGCGCCCTCACCGCATCGCTCACCACCTCTCTCGTTGTCGGCAGGAACATGACCGGCACGGTGAATGAAGATACCCTCGGGCATATGCACCTCGCCGGAATTGAAGGCAGCGCGGAAGCTACGGTACTGGACCGTGTGAGTGAGAGCTATACCCTGTACAACACGGAGGAAGATGCTCTGAATGCAGTTTTGAACAAAGAGGTTGAGGGGTACCTCTATGACGAACTCACGCTCCGTTACTATCGAGATAAAGGCTTTAAGGATAAAATTTCAGTCTATCCCACGAGCCTGCGAAGATTCGCCTTTGCCTATGGACTACCGAAGGACAGCCCATTCAGAAAGAGAATCAATGTCGCAATAATGGACTTCATCGAGACACCCGCGTGGGGATATCTTCTGAATCGCAGCGGGATTGGGCAGAATTTCGAGGAAATTCCTGCCGTGCAGTTCAAGAGGAGATGAGGGCAGGGAAGAATGATGAAAAAGACAGGAGCAGGAAGCGGGGAGTAAGGAGCAGGGAGGAAGGAGGGGGGTGTTCCATCATTCACCATTCCTCATTGGTTTTACTCCTCATTCCTCATTCCTCATTCATCATCAATGGGACTTTACGCTTGGCGAAGATGGAAGTTTCGTTATTAAATCTCCATATCAGGAAATCAATATTACAAAAAAGTTCTCACCGAAAGCTCGGATCAGATGCGAAATAAGGCAGGAAAAATCTCTGTCCGATAAGGAGTTCCTCCTTACAGAGATTTTCAAGTCAGATACCACCGGCAGAGCCGGTGGTCTGGTAACCCGTGAACCGCCCAAAGCGGTTAGGAAGCACTGGGGCGCTCCATATTATCCATGGGGATCAAAACGTTACACTCGTCACCCCGGCATGCTTTAGGCCGGGGTCCAGGGCCTTTTGCTTTTGAAAAAAATGAAACACATGGATTCCGGCTCAAAAGCCCTGCCGGAATGACGAGATGATAGCCTGTCCTTTTCACGCAGAATTGAACCGCCTTGACGCACAGGACTTTATTACATCCCGCAACTGTCAAACTCTGCGAATCCCACTGCAGAGCCCGAGGTTTACCCCGCTCATTACTCATACCAAGTTGCGTTCAAGCGCAGCCGCCACGTCCATGGACGCGGTTTGAACGAGAATGAAACTTCATTCTTCCCATGAAGTTTCATAAGAGTTCCTCATGCTCCTTCGGGACACCCTGAAACGATGAAAAGGCTCTATAGCTATGATATTTTGGTCCTGCGCTAAATGATGGAAGCAGGCCGAAGAGGGAAAAAACGAGCGGTGATCGCCGTTGCTCATTCTCTTCTCACAGTCATCTACCATGTGCTCAGGGACCACATTGAATACAAAGACCTTGGTCAGGACTATTTTGACAAACTCAACTCGAGACGGCTCGTGCCCTACCTCGTAAAGCGCCTGAAAAATATGGGTTACGAGGTTAATCTGGTGCCACTCGAAAGTGCGGCCTAAAGCAACTTTTCGAGACAGATTGGGCGGGGATAAACCCCGCCCCTACCGCAGGGGAGGGCTTTACGCCCTCCCGAAACATCCATCTTGAACGCAACTTGGTATCAGAGCAACCGCAGGTTTTCCTGCACAAACCTTACTTGAAGAGCGACTTTGGAGTCGGCAATTAATACGGCTTTGAGAAGCCTGTGAGCACGGGACATTCACATACCATCAATTGTATCCTCGAAATACGTTCAACCCATGCGGAATTCTACAGCATCGACATTATTGTATTTCCCTCATACCTCTGTTCTATTTCAATACAGTATTTGCGAGGAGAACTTTATGAGTTCCAATCAAATCGTCGGATTGGCTCGTATTCACGAAAGGGCACAGCGGCACTCAAACCCGATAGCCCCTGGGGATGCGCAATTTAAAATCAAAAGAGCACCTCACTCCCCGCCATCATCCCAGGGGACGCCATGAAACCCAATAGCCGCTTCTCTCTGGCAGAGCTTAAAGTCGACTCAGCACTAAAAAGGCTCCGGGAGCGTTCGCAGAGGATATTTCTCCCCAAAAATGATCGATTGCTAAAAGGTGTATTGGATGATCTCGCCAATGCGATGGAAGAGCTTCGGGCCGCTCATGAAGAGGCCGATGCCCAACGGGAACAGCTTGCTGAAGCCTCTCGAAAGGTGCAGCGGACACATCAGAGGTATGTCGAGCTTTTTGAGGATGCTCCTGACGGATATGTCGTAACCGATCTTCATGGGGTTATTAAGCAAGCTAACCGCTCCGCCGTTGAACTCTTGAAATCCGTCAGAGATTTCATCATCGGAAACCCATTGGCTCTTTTCGTTAACAAAGGGCATAAGAGAGCTTTTTACCGGCGGTTAAACGAAATGGATGCTCTCAAAGCCGTAAAAGATTGGGAGCTTCGTTTGCAGCCTTGGAAAAGGAAACCTTTCTGGGCATCGATAAACCTCGCCAAAGTTAAAATCTCGGAGCACGAAGGCATCAGTTTGCGGTGGCTCATCCGCGACATCACTGATCGCAAGCGGATGGAGAAAGAACTTCGCAAGTCACGCGACGAACTGGAAATGAGAGTGCAGGAGCGAACAGCCGCACTGGAAAAGGCCAACGACGAACTTCAACGAATACCATCAAAGCTTATAGCGGTTCAGGAGGAAGAGCGAAAAAGGCTTGCTTCCGAACTCCACGACAGCATAGGACAGACTCTGGCTGCCCTTAAGTTTTCGATAGAGACATTTTTGGCGCAAAAGGATGATAGTAATTGGGATACAGCTCCAACATTTTTGGAACAGTTCATTCCGACTTTGCAACGATCGATTGAGGCAACCAGAAACATCTACATGGGGCTGCGACCCTCCATGCTGGACGATATGGGGCTTTTGGCCACACTCGAGTGGCTGCGTCGGGAATGCATGCAATTGTATCCAGAGCGCCACATTGAACTTAAGACTGAGATTACGGAAGAAGAAATCCCGGAAAGGTTGAGGGTCCCCATCTTCAGAATTGCTCAAGAGTCACTGAATAACGCTGCCAAACATAGCGAAGCAGAATGCGTTGACATTTCACTCTCCAACAACGGAGGCGGAATCGAGTTGGTCGTTATTGATGATGGTGTGGGCATTGATCTGGATCTTATTCTCCAAACCAGCACCGCTGGAAGTCTTGGCCTCTCCATCATGAGAGAAAGGGCCGAATTGAGCGGTGGGAGCTTCTCAATCGAGTCCAATCCTGGTGAAGGGACGACTATCCGAGTCTCCTGGCCCGTTGGAGCTGAGGATCAGCTTCAATAAGTCCAAATCACCTGATAGCTCGCAGCAACAAATGTTTGGTTAGCCACTTCACCCTCCAAAATCACGCTCTTGCTTTCTTGAAGAAGTTGGTGCGCGCACCCTCGTTTTTGAGAAATCGGACGTCAAAATCGCCCCTGTTTTCGAATGATTTGTCTAACAAATCCCGGCACACCGGACTCCTCCTGTGAGAACTCGATTGTCTCGGCATCTTAATGTGTTATGATAAAAGGCACAGTGGAACTTGGTCCTTGTTGACTAGCCGATCCACAACCGCCTCCAGATTCTGCCCTTTGCAAGCTTTTCCATTCTGTGGTCATCACCTGGGATGCTCTTTGTTCCCGATATGCGTACGAATCTGCACATTGATGTTCGGAGGAGCCGGAAATGCAGGACGAAGGCAAAACCAAAGAGCAACTCATAGCCGAATTGAAATCCTTGCGCCAATGCGTTACCGAATCCGAAAAAAGCGACAAAGGAGCATCAACTGATCCCACCGAGTTGCGCCACCGCGCGGAGAAGCGGCTGAAATCCGAACGGACGGAGACGGACCGGCTCAAGATTAATGATACGGAAAGGCTGTGTCACGAACTGCAGGTCCACCAGATTGAACTGGAGATGCAGAATCAGGAACTCCGCAATGCCCTGGTTCAAGCTGAGGAGTCCCGCACAAGATATTCCGACCTCTACGACTTTGCGCCCATTGGTTACCTTACACTTGATGAGAACGGGCTCGTATTGGAAGCCAACCTGACCATTGCGCGGCAGTTAGGCGTAGAAAGGCCCCGTCTCGTAGGCAGCCCGCTTAGTGTTTATATCGTTATGGCGGACAGGAATGCATTTTATTCTCACCTGGGCAACGTCCTTAAAGACAAAACACATAAATCCTGTGAAGTAAGATTGATTCAAGGTGGTGGAGGTGACTTCCTTGCACTGCTCGACACCATATTCGTGGAGGATGGAGATGGTGAAAGACGCCTCAGAACATCGGTAACGGACATCACCGAGCGCAAGCGGGCGGAAGAGGCGCTAAAAGTAGGAGATCGGAAGTTCCGAGCGATCTTCGACCAGACTTTCCAGTTCATGGGGTTACTCACCATTGACGGCAGGCTCATAGCGGCAAACAGAACTGCCGTGCAATTCATCGGAGTTCAAGAATCGGACGTAATAGGCAAGCCATTTTGGGAAACTCCGTGGTGGACCCATTCAACCGAATTGCAGGAAAAATTGAGTCAGGCTGTAAAGAAGGCTGCGACAGGAGATTTAGTTCAATTCGAGGCGACCTTTCCTGCAGCCGACGGCAGTCTCCACTGCATGGACTTTTCTCTTAAACCAGTGAGGGATGAAGCCGGCGGTATTGTTTTTCTAATTCCGGAAGCTCGCGACATCTCCGAGCGCAAGCGGGCGGAAGAGGCGCTCCTTGAATCTGAAAATAAGTTCAAGAGTTTTGCGGAGCAGGCGCTTGCAGGCATCTATATAATACAGGACGGAGTCTTCAAATATGTAAATCCCAAGTTTGCTCAAATGTTTGGCTACACTGTCGAGGAATGTCTGAACAACATGCCTTTCAAGGACTTGGTCTATGAGGAGGACTTGGATCAGGTGGAGGAACAGATCAGAAGGCGAATATCCGGCAAAACCGAGTCAGTTCAATACACCTTCAGAGCGCTGAAGAAAAACGGACGGATATTCCACGTGGAGGTTTACGCTTCCACAAGCGTTCATAATGGAAAGCCGGCAGCCACAGGGACAATTCTGGACATCGCCGAGCGTAAGCAAACCGAGGAAGCGCTTAAAGAATCCAAGCAGCAACTTGCAAATATCATCGACTTCCTGCCCGACGCGACCTTTGTCATCGACACCGAAGGCAGAGTTAAAGCATGGAACCGGGCCATTGAGCAAATGACGGGGATCAGGGCAGCGGACATGCTCGGGAAAGGCAATTACGAATATGCCGTGCCGTTTTATGGAGAAAGAAGACCTATCCTCATCGACCTTGCCCTCCAATCTCAGCCCGAAATTGAAAAGTATTATGCCGCCTTTGAAAGAAAGGCCACGGCAATCTCCGGTGAAGCGTATATGCCGGCCATGAGGGGCGGTCAGGTATTTCTTTACGGAACGGCAAGCGCCTTGTTTGACTCCGCTGGGAATGTGGTGGGAGCGATTGAATCCATACGCGATATCACGGAACGCAGGCGGATGGAAGAGGCGCTCACAGAAAGCCAAACGAAGCTGCATGAAGCTCACAAGCTGGCGCGGATCGGTATCTGGGAATGGATCGCCGATTC
>Ga0326728_10010715_pt1 | contig 21319 bp, 15 predicted proteins | sample MB3enrmetagenome_FD_207602 | JGI IMG/M metagenome (GOLD analysis project Ga0326728, IMG submission 207602) | Lab enriched peat soil microbial communities from McLean, Ithaca, NY, United States - MB31MN | ecosystem: Environmental > Terrestrial > Soil > Wetlands > Peat | place: USA: New York... | reverse complement strand
CAGGGTCTCGAAACCCGTGGTCGCGCCCTCGTTCGAGCCGGTGAAACGCCCATGCAGCATCCGCACCGCCTGGCCTTCGGCCGGGTAAAAGCGGATGCGCGTGAGCGCCGGACAGCCTGGGGCCTCGCCGGCGAATGAATACGCCAAAGGACCCGCCAGGATTAGCGCCATCCCGATGAGGGTTCGAGGCGTGGGGCAAATTCCGCTCCACCAGCAGGAGACGTATTCTCTCATGTACCGCGCTCTGATAGCAGAGGGACACGGAGATCCGCAAGACCACGCCGCCAGCTACTCGCCACGAGGTCCCCGCTATCATTCAATCGTTCGTGAAGATCGTAGGCCAACTCCGCGACCAGGTGCATCTGGGCGAAGTGCAACTGGCACAGAAATACAAGAACGGGATTAAGTATCGCGCCACACCGATCGGTTTGCCGGAGGATTTCCGGGTCCACCTGCTGCGTTTCCTGGGCGCCATCAGGACCACCAGCCTGGACGGTGGATGCGGGCGATGACGACACGGGGTGAGAACGCTCTCGGGTTCCGGAGCCCGATCGCCAGAAGCTTGTGTCGTTTCATCTTAGTGTAATTCGGCGACGACCATGGTGTGTATGTCCAGGCGCGGGATCGTAACCGTGGCTTGGCCGGAGGTGAAGTCGGGATCGAGCGTGATCCCTTCCGGTTCGAGGTGGAGACGCGCGAGGGGGTAGTTTCTCAGGGTGACGCGGATGCCGTAAATGGGGAGCACTTCCTCGCGAAGCGGAACGTCCTCGTTGGGCAGGGCGTGGAAGGCGGAGGTGTTGACGTCGTTATAGAGGTGGATGACCAACCGCTCGCCTCCGGCGGACTGACGCGTGGCGACCGCGTGGACGCACAAGGGCGCCTCGACCGAGATGCCGGGCGGTTCCGGGGCGACGGCATCCACGAGGGCCCTGAGCACCATCCGGTGATAGGGATACGGGTAAAGATAATAGGCGGAGTCGACCCCGGCGGCGAGATAGGCGCATTTGCCTTTGCCGAAAGGGTTGAGGATGACTGCCGGCAGGGCAGCGGATGCCGGACCCACCTTGGGGGCCAGCGTGGCGATCACTCGAGCTGAGGAATTGTTGGTGAGGACCCGCACCGCGGGAGCCTTCAGGGTGACGGTTTGGTCGCCCAACAGGGCGTCGAGGCGAGGCGCGTCGAGTTCGGCGCCGCGCTGCCGAGTGAGGTCCCAAACATTTTTCCGCCTCTCCCAATAATCGGGCGGGAGGGTCCGCGCAGAATTGGCATCGAGGGGAGCCGGAGAATTGGTTGCGGTCGCCACGAGTTCCTGGTAGTCCACACCAAAGACGTCCGAAAGCGTGAAGTTGGGTTGCAGGTCGCCGAATTCGTTGCAGAGGGACGTATCCAGTGCGGCGAGGAGGCCGCCGCCGTTCCTGACGAATTCGCGGATGGCGCTGGTCTGGTTGGTGTCCAGGCAGGCGGCATTCGGCAAGATGAGCACTTTGAATCTGGCGAGGTCGTTTGGGTTCAGGTTCCAATCGGCGATGACCGTGAATTGCAGGTGCTCCTCCAGCGCGGCCCGGAAGGCGCCAAACACGCCGGCCAGGTAGCGGTCTTCCACCAGGCCGGAAGCGCGTCCATAAAAGTTGCGAGTGTTGTCGCTCATCAAAATGGCCGCCCAGGGTTCCGGTTGCTTATGGGTGATCCAAGGCTTGCGCTTTTGGACCTCCTCGAGGCAGTGGTAAATGGCGGACTGCATTGGGGGCGGCTGGCCTACCGCGATGCTGGGAAAAACGCCATGCGCTACCGCCAGCAACATGCGGCGCTCGATTTCATGCGCCGGGAAACTGTCTTTTCCGTAGGGGTTGCCGTGGGACATGAGGTACGCTTCGCTGAAGGCGACACGGTGGTTGGAGAGCGCCCAAATGTAAGCCAGCCCGAACGCGGGAACGATCGTCGCGCCCCGATTACTTTCATCCAGCCAAAACTCCTGATCGGGCGCGTCCAGCAGCAGGTTCATGCGCGCGGGCATGTTCCGGGGAATATCGCGGAAATGGCCGTAGCGCCCGGCGTTGGTGGTCCAGGTCAGCAGGGCCACTCCGGGTTTGATCCCTTTCAGCCGGGTTTGCATCCGCTGGATCAGGGCTTCCATGTGGCGGTCAGCCCAATGCTGATAGCGGCGAAACGCGGGATCATCCAGGTTCACGCTCGGGATTTCGTGTCCGGTATCGGCCCGGTAATTCGCTCGGCAGTGCTCGCAATAGCAAACGCCGCCGTAGTGCAGTCCATCGAAGCTGAACGCGTCCACCTGTGGAAACATCGTCAGGATCTCGGCCAGGACGTCGATGAAGAAATCACCGTAAGGTCCGAGCAGGCAAAGCATCCCCCCGTGCGGGTAAAGCGCCAGGTCCACCTGGGCGATTTGAGTGGTGTTTTCGGATAGGCGGCGCCAATCCGGGTGTTTCCCATAGACCTCCCCTTGCAGGCTTGGCGGATACACCGCGAGGATACGGATGCCCAGCCGTTGGTATTCGGCAATTTCCTTTCCGATGCGGTCCAGTGGCACATAAGGGCTCCGTTTGAGGAGCAGCTTGCTGTCGTAATAGGCATAGAACGGATCCACAAAACCGAGTTCACTGATCGAGACTCCAGCCAACTTGGCTCGGGCGCGCTGCTCGGCGTTCTGCCCGGAGAGCGTATAGCCGACGCCGATGGTTTCCTCCACCCATGCGGGAATCGAAATCTCCTGGAACGGGGTCTTCTCGAAAGGCTGGGCAATGATGGAGCCAGCCCAGATCGGAGCCGCCCGCTCCGCGGCTCGAGGCGAAACCGCCAGCAAGGAAAGGAGGGCCAGGAGACCGGCGCCGCGGATGGATTTATTCATGCACGGTTGATGCTACACCATGCGAGCGATATCACAAGCACCAGGTCCGATCTCCTTTCCGAACATGCCCGCCGGGGTCTTCACCGATGAGGCAGGCGGCGACCACGCGGGCGCGGATTTGGGCGGAGGTCTCGTCGCTGCGCTCGGCGGTGATGTCCTGGAACTTGACCTGGGGCGCCTCGACGTGCAGGTCAATGCGCTCGAGCAGCGGGCCCGAGATGCGGCCGAGGTAGTTCTCGCCAGATGACGAAGAAGATTCAGAGGCTCCTCGATTGCTCGCCCGAACCTGCGCCAGATCATGGCAGAACGAGCGTATGCGGCTTGGTCGGTGGAAAATGCAAGACTCCCGAAACCGCTGGCCAACTCTGCCGGTTCAGGATGATCTGCAAGTAGCCACTTGCGACAACTTGCGACGGACAGTTGCTTCAAGGAACCGGATAGGGCAAGGACCTGATCCCGCGCTCGCAGAAGATCTGATGACGCTTTCGGCGACGTGCGCTTGTGCTAATGCGATTTGGCATGGCGTTTTAACCTCCGGCGCGCCCGGCTGGTCTGATTCCCAACGGCGTGAGAAGACGCTGACTGACGCCGCGGCTACGATGATTCCCCTGACGGGCACGTTGAAGGCACTCGGTTCACGCACATCCGAACTGTCGGCCAGGGGCATGGCGCCGAGATTAGCATTTCGGCCGTCCCACCAGCATCTCCACTTGGAGACTATCCCGGGACGAGGCCGGGTTCGTTCGTTACTGGCAACCTTGCACAAGGTTCTTTGCCGGCTGGGTAAAATTGAAACCCACCCTCTGACGGTTGCTCTAGCGAGGGTTGCGGGTTACTCTCCCCGGCAACGTGCCTAATCGAGCCGTGAAGGACGCAGGAACGAACCACCGAATGAAAACAGAACCCTCCAACTGGAGAACCCACCACTCGCTTTCCGCGACCTTTGCCAGAAGCCTGATCGCTTGGATCTGCGGCTTGGTCTTGGCTGCGCACGCCGCCGATTTCCAGCCTGTCACACGCATCTATCTAGCGCCTGATGACCACACGGACTACATGTGGGCGCTGGACGAGGAAGGGTATCGCAAGGCCTTTGGGTATTCGCCTGAAATCCAGGCGTCCTCCAAGGGCAGATAGACCGCAACATCCGACCACGTGCGGCCGCGTTTCATCAGCGAAGAGACTCTCTCCATGTAGGAGTTAAACGCCCGGAGGTCCTTGGCCAGGCTGCCTTCGCGCCCGACGTGGACGGTGGCGTAGAATTCGCTGTCATGACCGGCGTGGCTATAGGAGAGCGGCGTGCCATGCCAAATGATCTGATTCACACCGTTGGCGAACATGGCGTCGGCGACCAGTTTGAGGTCGGCGGTCTGTTCCTCCTTGTGGTGTTCACGGGCAAATCCATAGACACAAGTGAAGGTTTCCGCGCTGACCTCGCGGCGGCCAGCCAAAGCCGCAGCCGAGGCCGCGAGCCTGCTGAACGGCGGGTCGAAAAGCATGGCTTCGGATTCCGGCACCTCGAACAAGGCGTAGGCAGTGAGGAGATCCGTCGGCGACCCGTGAGCCTGCACTCGGGAGAAGGCGCCCAAGTCGTGGCAAGTCTGCACGAACGGCTTGTAGAACTCCTCTAGCACGAAGTGGGACACGAGTTTCATGTAATCGTAGCGGACATCGCCGCTGTCCCGATCGTAGATGCGGTCCATAAAGGGACGCACGTCATAGCCAAACCTCTTTTTGAAAGCCGCGCCGAATCCGCGCGTCCAAGGTCCATGGGTCTCGACCTCCCAGGAGTCGCAAAACAGGCCGCGGCGCGAACCGGCCAGCGCCGGGGCCAGCGCCTTGCCCAGGCGCTGGGCATAGTGGACGAAGGCCTGGCGGTCCAGGTGGTTCAGGACCAGCGGTTGGGCGGGCATCTCCCAGGAAATTCTCCCTGAGCCATTTCAACTGATCGTCAATGTCCTCGGCGGTGACGTCCGAAGCAAACCACCACCAGCGAGTATAGGGCCGGGCGCTTCTGAAGAATGTGGCGGGTTGGTCTGGGTCGAGTGCAGCCGCCGGGGCGGCTCCAACCCTTGGGGCCAGGATTTCGCAAAGCAGACCGAGCGGCACCACAAAAAGGGCCGGAGAAAACGAAAAAACGCCCTCGCGGATCCTGCCCCAGAATTGCCGGTTTGTCTCGTTCACTTCGTGCAGGACTCTATCAGGAGGGCGGAGCCGTCGTCGATTCGGTAGTAAGAGCGCCGTTTAAGCTACCGGCAGATCCCGGTGATCCAAGCAAAGAGATCGTCCAGATCGTAATCGCCCCCGTGTCCTTGCGCCCACGGCATGGCGAAGTCAACGCCGAAGCCACTGTTCTGGAGCTTGGTGGCCAGCATGACCGGGACTGCGAGGGAAGTGTCCCTGTCAACTGTGCCGTGGCGGATGCGCCAATGGGGAGCGGTTTTCGTGCCCTCGGCGCCGATGTAGTACATCGGGTTCATCATCTTCACAACTTTCGCGTCCGCCTGCAAATGATCCGCGCTGTGCTCCGCAGAGAACTTGGTGAAGTGCTGGTTGTTGTTGGTCGCGTTGCCGAACAGGCTGTTCTCCGGGGTTGGATAATCCAGGGCATCAAAGGCGGGAGGGCTCTTCATTCGAGTGGCGTACGCGGCGCATTCGGCGAAGTTGATGTCGGTGACGGTTCCGTCCTTGATCGTCACCCAGGCGAAGCCGGAGAGGTCTCTGCCTCCTCTCAAGGCTCTCTGTGCCCCGGCGATGACGAATGATTTGACGTAATCCTTGAAGGGGCCATCCCCATTGGTGTCCAGCCTCAGCGTCGTCCCGTCCGCCTTTTTCAGGCCGAGACTGTTCAAGTGCGCCGGGAACAGGGCCTTGAGTTGGCCGGACACCTCGATCTGCTGGGCGGGCAGGGGGCCAGCACCCCTCAAACCGCTGGAGCTGTTGATGCCGTTAAAGAGCCATTCGTAGGCCATGTCGGCATGGTCCAGGTCGGTGATCGGGCAATAGCAGATGGCGGCAAAGATGTTGTCGGGTTCGTCGGCCGCGCCGATCGCCTTCAAGTAAGGCTTATAATCCTGATTGTTGCCCGTGGCACCCAGCAGCGCGGAGAGCGCTCCGCCAGCGCTGGTGCCATCGGAGATGATCTTCTCGGCATTGCCGGGGATGAGCTTGGCGTTGTGGCGCAGGTAACGAACCGCGGCTTTCAGATCAACGATGCAGGCGGGGGCTTTTCCGTAATACCGGCCACTCTGATCCTGCAAGGTGCGCCCGCGCGCGCCCGGGGCCGCCACCACCAGGCCGTTCAGCAGCGCGAGGGTAATAGTGCCGCGACCGAAGCCCGGCCCTCCCGGACCGCCCGGTCCACCAAACCCTCCCGGACCGCCCGGTCCACCAAACCCTCTCGGCCCACCAGGTCCGCCAGGCCCCCTGGGCCCGCCGAAATCTCCCGGTCCGCCGGGTCCTCCCGGTCCACCGGGACCACCAAAGCCCCCAGGCCCTCCGGGGCCGCCCGAAGGACCGCCCGGGCCCCCGCGACTTCCGTTGCCTCCCAGTCGCGCCGGCCGGGCGGGCATGTAACCGCCAACGGTAATCGTCAAGAAGATCGGGGCCGTCTGGGCGTTATAACCCCCGACGGACTTGCCCTCATAAAACTCCGCCGGCACGTAAATATTCATGATCTGGTAGTTCGTGTCGGAGGGATTGGCGACGTACACGAGGCTCTCATAAGCGCGGCAGGTGAGGCTCCGGGCGCCCACGGTCGCGGTCTTGACCGTGAACTGGTTGGTGTCCAACACCAGGCTATGCTCTTCTGCGGCGATTGCGCTTATATTCCAGGTGGCCAGCGCTGTGGCCAGGCTGCTCAAGGCCGGAAGAGTGACGGACCATTCGGGTGTTATTCTGTTTTTCATTGGATGAGGCGAAGCAGTCCGGCGGAGCATTATCACGGAGTCTGGGGAAAGGCGGTCTTCCAGAAAGCCAGAGCATCAAAAGGGAGGGATTGGAAAATCTGCCACTCTGCGTGATCCGCGCCGGGCGCGATGGCAAACTGGTGCTCGATACTCAGCGAGGACAGCAGTTGGTCGTATTGCTTGACGACGGTGAGGAGCGAGTCTCGATCTCCGACCAGCAGGCGCACCTTGGTATGGCCGCGGATCGCCGCGGCATGTTCCCGCACGTTGGCCCAGGGTCCGACCGCGTCGTAGAAGGTCTGATCATTGCCATAGACCTCAGTGACGATCGCGGCCTCGTCCTTCATCTCCCGAATGCTCGGAGCCAGACCCGAGACAATGCCGAACAAATCGGGGTGCGCAAAGCCCAAGTGCAGGGCTCCATACCCGCCCATAGAGAACCCTTCAATAGTGGGTCCCGGCCGGCTCCGTCTTGTCCGGCTCAACCCAATTGTTCGCTCCCTCGCCGCGCGGGCCGCCTGGTGCCCCAGGGCCGCCTCCACCCGGAGGGCCGCCGCGTCCCCGGCCACCCTCCGGACCGCCCGCCCCGAACAGCGTCGCATATGCCAGCCCCGGCTCGGCCCGCATCCGGTCGGTCTGCTCATCTGTGAACTTGACGCCCTTTTGCAGTGCCCGCCAATACGCCAATGCCATCTCGTTCTGCACTTCGGACACGGCCTGGAGACGCGCTTTGATCTCGTCCTCCTTGGCGCCTTCGGACAAGGCCGCCTGCACCGCCGCTCTCTGGGCCGCCTGCAACTTCGTACGCAGTGCGGTCATAGGTTCCCGGATGGCGTCCTCGATGGCGGCCCGGTCTTGGGGAGACAGGATACCCCCGCGGCCTGCGCCGCCCATAGGTTGGGCGGAGGCCGGCAAAGCGCTCGCGCAAATAAGCGCCCAGGAGGCAACGCCAATCCAGACCCCCGCTATTGAGTTGTTTATGATTCGCGCGCGATATTCGTTCTTGATGTGCATACGCAAGAGGATTAGAGCACGCGAGCGGTGAATCGTCAGGTTAAAAAGTGTTAAGAGCCCTCGGAGGGCCGTGGACACTGGTTTACCTCCCCGGGCGATCAAGCATTCCGGGATCCGCGGGCTTGCCCTTAAACCGGGCCCCCGTCCACGCGATGTGTGTGTTGGTACTGGGGTTTCGAGCCTCCGCTATGAGGAACTGCGCGGCGTCAATTGCGGTCGGTGCAATGGATCTTCACAACGGGTGATAACTCCGTCAAGCCGGCTCTTCGCATCAGGTCGGGAAGTTCACGGGAATCAGTCCATTGACCCAGGGTGTTCTCTTGAACTTTGAGGCCCGCGGTCGAGGTCACGAGGATGGCGGGCAGGGCGCACCCGGTGACGGTGTTGCCGGAGATCGCGATGTTGCGATGCGCGCCGGCGGGGGCCACGCCGCCGTTGCCGCCGGAGGCTTCCACACAGATGGGCACGGCGCCGCAGTTCGTGATCGAGTTGCCGGTGATGGTCAGGTCGGTGCTGCTCCCGGCCTCGAGCCACCAGTATTCCGGGGCGACGAGAATGGCCGACATCCAGCAGCCTTCCAGGCGGTTCCCTGTGATTTCGCCGTGGCTGGCCTTGATCAAGATGCCCCGGGAGCGGTTGAAGCCGAAATTGCAGTTACGCACGGCGAAGTTGTTCCCCACCCGCCGGGCGGAGCAGAGAATGCCACCCCGCACCATGGCCACCTCGCGATCCAGGGCAATGGTGAAAGCGTTGCCGAGGCCGCGGGCGCTTTTCAGGTTGGCATCAAGCGCCTGCCGGGCGAGGAACGCCTTCTCATCGTCCCGGATCGAGCCGGACGGTTCGACCGCGACCGCAACCGCATCCGGCAGGCGCTCGCCGCTGTAGAGGACCAGTTCGACCGGGTCGCCCGGTTGGATGTTCATCTGCCCTTTGGCCAGGACGCGCAACGACCGCCCCTGCGAGGCCATGATCATGTGGTAATCTCCGCAGATGTTGATGCAGTCATCGCCCATGAAGCGCGCGGAGCACTCGAGATACGAGGGGCCCTTGATTGCATCCTTGCTGTGGTAGGCATCGGCGTCCAGGGAGCGCAGCCGGGGAGACGCGCTTCACCGGATCGTCCTCCGGCGGCCGGCGGTCGATGCGGCAGCCAACGTAAACCGTGCCATCGCAGTTGACCTCGAGAAACCCAAAGCAGTTCGACGCAAAGAGGGTGACGTGTTCGAGGCGCGGGCTGGCGTCGTCGCTGCATTCCACGGCGTGGGGGATGGCGCCGTGCGGGGCGTATTCCGCGCCGATGACGATCAGGTCGCCCACCTGTTCGGGGTTGCGGTCGTGTGAGCCTGGGCACGCCAGGCGCAGATGGCGGGGTCCACGGGGTCGATTCGCCTGACATCGCGGTCCTCGCACCGGAGCGTGCGCGTGTCCGGACAGAAGACCTCGTACTTGAAGTTGCGAACCATCGCCGCGGCGGGGTAGCCGTCGAAGAGCTCCACGGCGTACTTCTGGCGGTCAGCGGAGATGGCGGTGATGCGGCCCTGGGTGAACGGCAGCGGGTCGTAGTCGATGACGAGGCCCCGCAGGACGACATTCGTGCAGCGGCTGATCGTCAGGGCACGGGTGGTCTCAGTGCAGACCATCTCGACGCCGTCGGCGATGATTTCGACGTCCCTCAACCCTCGCAACACCAGGTGCTCCCGGTTCCTGGGGGAGACGCGATAGCGCCCGGGCGGCACCACGACGTGCCGGGCGCCGGACTTGAGTGCGTTGACGATGAAGCCCTGCAGGTCGAAGTCCGCGCCTTCAGGGGCGTGGCCCTGCCGGAGGACGGCATCGGACGCGGCACCGGCTTGCGCGCTGGCGTTGTTTAGGGCGGAGCCGTCGTCGGCTGAGGCCGGCCGCAGTATCAGCAGGGCCAGGGCTAGAATCGCGGCGATTTTCATGGAGTGTGCTCCCTGTTTTATTCCTGAAGTCGGATCACTGGTGAGTGGAATGCATGAAGAATTGAAGCAGGTTCACTTCCCCATCGTGAGAGGTCGACTGGCGCCGCGCCGGCATTTAGGCATTTCCGCGGTGAGCATGGAGAACTTCATCAGGCCAGGCGCTCTACTCATTGAACGCGTGCCCTGAAGCGTGAGTTTTCGGACGCTACGGGGACACTTCTTATCGGTTGCCATCCTTTTCGGCCGCTGACAGCCCCGGTGCGGCGGCGACAACGCGGAACTCACCTGTCGGCGTGGTGCGTTGCACCGTAGCGAGGAGGCGGCCCTGATATGCGTTGCGGGTGTCGGTTTTGAAGAGACCGGCGTAAGCGAGGTCTCCGGTGTCGAGACCAACGAGGCGAGCTGCGCCCTCGACGCGCACGGTTACAGCGGGCGTCGCTTCGGGCACAAGCAAGCCCGCGTCGTCAACGACGGTGATTTCGTAGAATGCGGTGTCGCCTGAGATGGGCAATTGGACTGGCGTGATCTGGAGCCTCGCAGGGGCGCCGGTCGTGGGCAACTTCTGAGCGGCGACCTGCCGGCCTGCGCGGTAACCGACCGCCGAAAGCACCCCCGGAGCGTAAGGCACGCTCCAGTCGCTCTCATACACGTCGTGGGAGACCGCGTGGCGTCCGAGGGAACGATCATTGAGAAACAGTTCCACTTCGTCGCAATTGACGACGGCCCGGACGGTGAGTTGCGCGCCGGCCGGCCAGTTCCATGTGCTGAGCAAGGGCCGGCCACGCCTGGAGTTAGCAGGATTCTGGCCGGCAAGGACGAATATCTGCAACACGGGATCGTCGCGCCAGTAAGCGGCGCGTTGGCAGAACCCGGGCTTTTTTCCTCCGGCAATGTCGATGAATCCCGAACCATTGCCCCGGCTTGGGAATCTTCCAGCCTCTCCGAGATAGTCGATGCCGGTCCAGATGAACTCGCCGATGACATAGTCATGATCGCGCACACCAAGCCAGTAGTGAATGCCCGAAGAGGTTTCGGTGCCGAGGCAGAGGCGGTGTGGGAAGCGCGCTCGCTCGGGAACGTAGGTGTTGGTGCCGTAGAGGCGGTCGATGTAATTGTAGCCAGCGATGTCCAGGGCGTCCATGAAGCCGTTTCGGGAGGAGACATAGGACTGGTCGCAGGCGGAGGTTGCCGGACGGGTGGGGTCTTCTTCGTGGCAGATGGCAACCAACTCGCGCGCGATTTTTGCGCCGTCGCGATCCAGTTGGTTGGGAACCTCGTTGCCGATGCTGTAGAGGATGACGCTCGGATGGTTTCGGTCACGGCGCAACATGGCGCGAAGGTCGGTCTCGTGCCACTGATCGAAATAGAGGTGATAACCGTATCGCGATTTGCCGCGTGGGTTCTCGGTGTAGTTGTAAGGCCAGTCCCGCGTCCACTCGTCGAAGGCCTCATCGAAGACGTAAAAGCCGAGTTGATCGCACAGGTCGTAGAACTCCGGCGCGAACGGGTGGTGGCTCGTGCGGATGGCATTGCAGCCCAGCTCCTTCAGCCGGGCCAGGCGCATGGCCCAGACTGCCGCGGGCACGGCGTTGCCAAAGGACCCCGCGTCCTGGTGGACACAGACTCCCTTGAGTTTGGTGGGCCTGCCGTTGACGAACAGGCCGCGGTCGGGATCGAACTCGAGCCGGCGGATGCCAAAGGTGGTGGTGGTCTCGTCGAGCGCGCTGCCGTTCAGCGTCAGCGTGCTGCGCAGCCGGTAAAGCTCAGGCGTGCCTTCGGACCAGAGACGCGGCTTGGGCACGGTGATGCGCTGCGTGGCGCGCTGGCCAGGGCGCAGGCTATCAAGCATCAGTTTCGACTCAGTGCCAGCGACCACCGTGCCATCAGGGCCAAGCACGCTGCCGCGCAGGATAACTTCCCGGTTTGTTGGACGCGCTTTCCAGACATCCTTGAGCCAGGCCTGCCGCTCAGCATCCGTGAAAAAATGCGCGTCGATGATGGTGTTGGCCTCGACGACGGCTTGCTCGGGGGTGATCTCAGGCGTGGTGATGCTGACGCCGCCATCAAGCCGGAAGTGCGTGTAGCCCGTTGTAATCAGCCGCACATGCCGGTAAATCCCGGACCCGGCATACCACCGCAAGGCAGGCTCGAGCGAATCATCAACCCGGACGGCAAGGACGTTGGGGGAGCCGTTGGTTTTTAGAAACTCGGTGAGATCGTAGCGGAAGCCGATGAACCCGGAGGGTCTGCGTCCGAGAAACTGCCCGTTGATCCACACCTCGCTGTTCATATACACCCCGTCGAACTCGACGACGACTTTCTTGCCGGCGGTGGTCGGAAGCGTGAAGCTCTTCCGATACCAGCCGATGCCGTGCGAGAAATAACCGCCATTGCCCTCGCCATCCGGGGGTTTGTTGATGGGACCCTCGATGCTCCAGTCGTGCGGCACGTCGAGGGCGCGCCAGCCGGTGTCGTCGAAGTTGAGCTGCCTGGCCGCCGGGTCATCTCCAAGGTGAAAGCGCCAACCGGTGTCGAAAGGAATGATCTCTCGGGGGCTGGGCGCAGGCTCGGCGGAGGCACGGGCCGCCGAGGCCAGGCAGAGCACGACACTGAGCCTGAGAAGCTGCAGAGACGATGTGAATGGACAGCGGTTGGACATAAGCAGGGAGGGTGGCTGGGTTAAAAAAAGACCTTCCATTCTACATCTTTGCCTCTGGACGACGTATAGTCCACAGTGAGCAGGCTGCCGTCAGTCTCCATCTTCGGCGCGAGGCCCCCGGATAACTCCACTCGTTTGGCGGCGAACCCCTCCGGAACGTAGATGCGCAGTTGGTACGGATCACCGGCCACCGCGCGGGAGATGCCCTGCAGCACCCGTTCCTGGCTATCGTAGGCAAGGTTCTTGATGTCAAACGCCATCTGCCTGACGTGCCTGCTGGTGGAAATCAGCACCGGATGGTCCTGCTTCTCGACGATGCTGTAGATGTCGCAGTCGTAAGCGTTCAGCGGACGCGTGACGAAGGTTTTCTTGAAGGTCCCGATGAGTTGCCGGGTCCAGAACTCATAGGCAATATACTCTTTAGTCGCGTCGAGGCGGAGGTCTTTCGCCGCGTCCAATGAAGCGGTGAACTTGCGACTCGCATTCCCGGTAAAACTGAAGACCGCCAGAACGGACCACTTTCCAAAAGGGCGTTCGACCGGCATATTCCAGACACGGGCCGGCTTGCGGACGAACAAGTCCACAGGATAGGCTACGTCCATGGTCGGCGGGCTGATCCGCTTCAACAGTTCAATCCGGTCAGCAGGATAGGGCACGTTGAAGGCTTCCGACACGAAAAGGGTGTTCCCAGCAATGGCGTGAAAATTCGCATCGACCTTGGCCTCTGCCGCGTTGAAGTCCTTTCGATCGCTGGCATTGTACCTGTAGATGTGGAAACCGTCGCCGTCGTTCCAGAAAACCCGGCCGTTGTAAAAAAACCGGTTTGCCGAGCCTAACACCGTTTCGGTAAACAACCCCGTAAACTCGGTTTGCGACAGGGTCGAGTCTCCTGTCTCATAACCGTGATCGGCATCCTCCGAGACCCGGCAGATGTCCACGATTCCGTAGGAATGATCGACTGGCTGCATGTTCGAGCGGATGACCATTCGCGGCGCCTTTTGGTCGACCGCCTCGCGCCAGGGCGCCCCTCCCGCGCGATAGGTCTCCAACGCGCTCATGTAAGGGTCGTACTGCCCTGGCCACTTGTCCCACCAGTCCGCAAAGTCCATCTCTGCCCGGCCTGTCTCTTGCTCATGTCCGGCCACCCAGCGGAACGCGCGCTCGCGCTCGAGCTTGATGGTCAGAGGATTGGAAAAATCGATGACCCTTTCCCCGCCGTACTTAACCGTGTGTATCGGCAGAAAGCACTCGGCCGGATAATTGATCCGGGAGGGGCGCCCCTGGGTGCTTCCTCCTGAACCATATATTCCAAAGCTCCCCTGCGGAGCGGGTCCTCCGAGGCCCCAGTAGAAATCGCCCAGGCCATTGGCCTGAAAAAACTGTCTCGCGTTGCCGTTGTTGCCGCCGGACATCCACCCGTGGAAGCGGCTGTAGTTGTTCGCTACCAGTTCCCGGTCGTCCAGGTCGATCGGCCGCCGCTGTTTGAGACGCACGTCGTGCGCGAGCGCGATGAGGTCCGCCTGATGTTCCATCCCGCGGAGCGCATCCTGATTGAAGTCGATGAGGAGTTTCTCTCCCGGGAAGCTCCTTCCGGGAGGCACAGTGATCTTGTAACTGCAGTATCCCCGAACCCGCATGCGGTCTGCGACCTTGCCACTCCAGCCCGACGCGACTTCGAACCTCGATGCGCCTTTCCGCGTGGTGACATGTCCCATCAGGAGGCTGTTTCCCGTGTCGCTGTCCCTGACCACATGATTGACGGCGTAGGTTTTGGGGGCGATCAGATTAATCACCGACCAAAGCTCGTAATAGTCGCGATTGCGAGAGTGGGTCCCCAGCGTGATCCATTTGTCCGGGGAACCGCCCAACCGGGCGTCACCCGACACAAAGTAGTCCATGTCCCCGAGGTCCACCGCTTTACCAGTGTTGTTCGAGCGGCCCAGGCAGACCAGGATGTCATTGCCGGTTTTGCTGACGGAGATCTGATAGTCAAAATCGAGTTGGCCGGCTTTCGTTCCGCGCAACGTCACAGTCACGAACGACCCAAGATTGTTGGAGTCGTCATGGTTGACGGAACTGGCCACGGTCCAGCCCGAGGAGTCGTCCCCGGGAAGAAAGTGAACGTCGTTCATTTGCATCGGTGTGCCTTTGACCTCCGCCGACCAGCGACAGTTGGGTTCATCGACAAGAAGCAAAAGGCGTGGGGTGTCGACTCTGATGGGCGGCGCTGCTGCGATTTGGAGGGACTGGCACAGGACGATGGAAATGATCGAGAGACAAATGGGAATTGGGCCAGTGATTTTCATGCTGAGGTTATTTCGTGCTGCGCGTTTGGTGATTGCTGAAATCCATTGCGGTCACTTTGGAGTTCGTCGAGAGCTTATCGTCTTGCGTGCCGACTCGACCACGCCGATTGCGAGGCCCTTGCCCCAGCGCCAGAGGGACCTGGAGGCGGATTGCATACTCTGCGATTACTCCGCGGCAAAGGCGCGGAATGAGTGAGCTGGAACAGCCACCTCGAATGACGTGCCGCCGCCGCCGCCAAATCCGCCGCGACCGCCCCGGCCGCCGCGGTCCTCGGACCCGGCGAGGGTCTGGTCGGTCAACAGATCCTGAAGGCGGTTGGCGCGGACAACCGAGACGCGCGCGCTCACGGGCTGGGGCCGGAAGTTCTGGACGATGAACGTGCGGTTGTCGTAGGCAAAGAGGCTGACGTGATCCGGGGCGTCGAGGCTGACAAACACGTCGCGACCCAGGAGCGCACGGATCTGATTGAGGACGCTCCGGGGGAGACGGTAGAGGTCGGCGAAATCATCGGGGATAGCCAATACGGAGAAGGTGCCCTGGCCGTAGGCGGACGAGATGGCCATGGGATAGCCGGATAGAGCGGTGTTGAAGTTGATGGAAAGCCGGTTGTCGTTCTCGAAGCGGCGGATTTGGGGAAGGAGAATGTTCAAATCGGGTTCGGAGGCCGGGGCCGCTCCGCCGCCGCGGCCACTGCTGAAGCGCGTGGCCATGACGCGGCGGGCGGTGACCTGGATTTCGTCGATGTCTTGAAAGCCTTTGTCGCCCAGTGCCTCGATTAAACCCGTGGTGGCGATGACCCGCCCTCCGGCCTGCACGAACCTCTTCGTCTTGGCGACCAGATCCTTGTCGTAACTGGATGCCGCCGTGAGGAAGATGGTGGGAGCGTTGGCTGGGAATTCGGGGACCAGGTCAATTGGAATACCGATCATGCCGAGGTAATTGGGAAGATATGCTTCGCCGACCGAGTTGCACGGTTTGTAGGTGGCGACGCCGAGGGGCTTGCCGAGCTTGCCGAGGAAGCGGTCGAGCAGCTCGGCGGAGCAGCCGGCGATGCGGGCGACCATGCCGGGGGTGTAGGTTGAGCCGTCGGGCTGCGGGATCGACGCCATGAGTTTGGCGAGGCTCAGGCTGGCGTTGGGGTCCGCATCGGCGCCCCGATTGCCGGTGTTCAGGCCGGCCATAATCTGCATGGAATTGAACAGCATGATTTCAGGAACCTTCGCGAAGAAGGTATCCCACATTTGCTCGGCGTAACGTTCGACATCCCGGCCGCCGTCGATCCAGCCGCCCTGGTTGCCGCCGGGCTTGATGTTGTTGAAATACTCGGTCTGGAGGTAACTCTGGTAGGACTGGAGGCGCTGGCCGGAGTTGGCGTCGCGCGTCTCGGTGCCGGTGTAGATGGCATCGTACAGCTTCGGCTCGACGGCGAGGTCGTAGCCCAGGCCCTGGAAGCTCTCATACCAGTTCGGATACTTGATGATGAGCCTCACCTTGGGGTTGATCGCCTTGGCCGGGCCGATGATCAGGTCCCGCGACACGTCGTCCAACTGTTCGGTCCGGAACCGGGTCCAGCTCTTGTCCCCTTTGGCGGCGATGCACCGCTCGCATTTGCAGTTGGAGAAGAAGAAGTCGTCCAGAATGATTTCGTCGAAGTGCCGGGCGGTAAACTCGGTCATGGCCTTGACCTTCTCGCGGTCGGCCGGCGTGCTGTAGCAGTAGGACTGGAACCCGTTGGGTTCATTGGCGGTCAGGCCCAGGCCGGCGGAGGTTTTGATTCCCCTGTCGGCGAAGAACTTCTTCATCGTGGTTACATCGGACTCGGTGGCCAGTTGCGCATTGCGCGTGGTCTCGAGATAGACCTTGTCCACCCGGACCTGCTTTTCCACGTTTGCCCATTGGTTGGAGAAACGCTCGAGGCTGTTCGGGATGGAGTGCACCTCCTGGTAGCGGAAATAGACGGCAATGCTGAGGTTCGTGTAGCCGCCGGCTTGGGCCGCGGCGACCGAAAGCAACAGGGCCCAGAGGGAATTATGAATTATGAAGTATGAAGTATGAAATGCAACTGACAGGAACGACGCCCGCAGGGAGTTATGAATTATGAAGCATGGATTATGAAATGCAACTGATAGGAACGACGCCAGGGAGGTACGCGGCCGGTTTGGTTTTGTGAGGATGTTGTTCATGATTGGATTTTGGGGGTTCGGGAATGGGACGGACGGTGCATAGGCTTCATACTTCATAATTCATACTTCATAATTCATAATTCAGTAAGTGCCCAGGGTGACACGCAGAGTTTGCGGAGCGGTGCCAAAGGGCAAGGCATGGTCCGTCTCGTCCCCGTTTAGGATGCGCATCACACGGAAAACGGAAGCGGGCGAGTAGTCACGCCCATCGTGTGAGGCGTTGGGCTTCCTTTCCAGTGGCTCGGCTTCCTCGACCCGGAGCCAGTCGCGATGCCCTCCGGACGCCGCCTTGAACTCGATGGTGCAAGAGCTGCCGGTGATGAAGAATTGGTTTTCCGTGATTTGGGCAACCAGCGCGCGTCCCGTGGGCGGGGGCGGGGCGGCTTCTCCCGCATCCGGGGCTGCGCCACGGGGGCCGCGCCCCCCGCCGGCGGCGTTGTTGGTTGCGGCCGGGTTTGCCGCCGCCGTTCCGGGACCTGGGCCAAAGCCCCCTGGACGGCGTCCTGATGCCCTGAAGTTGATGATTGCGCTCCAGGCTCCAAAATCGAGCGTTGCGTTCCTTTGGTCTGCTTCCTCTTCAACCGCCTTAACTTTGCCTTCGAAATCAAGCTGCGCCACTTCGCGCATGATGGGTTCAAGCATCCGGTAGTTCATCCCGACCGGGGCGATGGATTCGGGTGTTGCCCGCGTGTAGTCAAGGCCAAATGGCGACCAACCGATGGCACCGCGCCCCAACGCGGCGAAGCACATCCGGCTGCCGTTGCCGCCTCCGCCAGTCTCCGGAACAAACAGGGCGTTGTCTGGCCGCGAATAATGGTCCAGCACCGCCAGATATTTCGCGCTGTCATTCATGTAGATGTCGGGACAGAGAATATCAATGGCGGGAGCGGCAGCCTTCCATATATCCAGGACATTGTCGGTCGCGCCGCCGCTTTCATAGGTGCCGGCGCGGGGATTGGTGAGGGGATCGCGCAACGCGGCGTTGACGTACATCGGCAACGGGTATTCGGCCTTGCCAGCGGCGGCCACCTGGCCGATGTAATGGGCCACACAGTAGGCGTGAAAATACTCATCGGCGTTATCGCCGAAAGCCTCCCGCCAATTCCCGCCAGCGCCATTGGCCCCGTTTCTGCCGCCCAGCGCCTTCAAGAACTCCGCCGGCACCGGCGCGGCAAACACCCTCTCCGCCTCCGGCGAATAGTCGCGTATGCTGCCCCATGCCCCCGGCTCATTTTCAACCTGGATCATGATAACCGTGTGAACCGGGTCCACGGACTTGATGTGGCGCATCAGGGCGCTGAAGGCTTTCATGTCCGCTTTCATGCACGCCTCCGCCAGAGGCGATGGGGAATCAACGGACTGGCCGCGATTGCCCGTGATGTGAGTGAAGAGCTCCGGCTGGCTTTTGGCCCAGAGCGGAATGTAGTGGCCACTGCCGTTTTTCCAGGTGCCGAACCAGAGGAGTACCAGGCGCACGTTGTGTTCCCGGGCCCCCTTGATTATCAAATCAACGATCGAGGGGTCGAATTTGCTCGGTTCCGGCTCGAATTGCTCCCAATAGACGGGAATCTCGAGCGTGTTGGCGTGGAGATCATCAATGGCGGCCCAGACTTTGGGCAGCGTGCCCGGCCACGCGCTCGAATTGTGGGACTGCGCGCCCAGCATGAGGAAGGGCGCGCCATCCACGAACAAGGCGTGGTGTCCGTTGGTGGTGACGACGTGGGGCATGGGGTGTGCGGCCCCCGCCGCGGTTTGACCGCTGAATAGAACAAGGCCGAGACCGGCCAAGGCAGCGGCGCCAAGCCGGCCGCATGAACGTTTGCTGATTTCAGTTTTCATATTACAGCCGCTTACAGAATTACGGATTAACCGCAAAGAACGCAGAGATCGCAAAGAATTGCCTTATCTTTGTCAGGTCTTTGTATTCTTTGTGATCTCTGCGGTTCATTTTGCAACCACCTCTTCGTTTGACTCCGCGTTTCACACTCAGTTAGCGATGTCGCCGTAGAGGACTCCACGGCCATTGGTGCCGACATACAGGCGCCCATAGACGCGCGGGTCGCCCGCGATGCACTCAAACCGGTTGCCCCATTGATGCTCCGCATCGTTGATGCGGACCCAGGTGGCGCCCTCGTCGTCGGAACGGTAAAGTCCCGCCGCCGGAGTGCCGCCGCCAGCAGCCACAAAAATGGCGGGATAGTCTTTGCCCGGCGCCGCCTTGCCGAAGCTGAACTGGCCAATCGGCGGATGGTTGGGGATTTCCTTGAAGGTTCGACCTCCATCGCTCGAATGGCAAAGAGCTTGTCCAACAAACCAAAGGTCTCCCTCTCTGCCCCCCACGGCGACCAATCGGCTTCCGCCACGCCCGCCGCGCCCGCCGCCGCCTCCCGTTGCAGGCAGGCCGGTGACCTCGTAGCTGTTCGTGAACGTCGCCCCGCTGTCGGTGCTCAGATACATTCGATGCGCAGCCAAATCCAGCCCGTAAAACTTTGCCGGGTTGGAGCGGTCGGCGATCGGGTTGACGCCTGCAGGCAGGCCCGCCACCTCCTTCCACGTCGCGCCCCGGTCAGTGGAAACTCGCGGGGTTCCGCCCGTGCCCATGAAAACGGACCCATCCGCCGACAGAATCACCCGCCCGCCTCCCCCCCGCCTGCCGCCGGCGGCAGCCGGTCCGCCGAACGTGAATGGCTTCCAATTGTGTCCGCCGTCCAATGAGTACGCCATTGTGCCCTCGTCGGGAGGGTGAAAGGGCGGGCTTCCCATCCGGAGGACAACGTTGGGATTCTTTTCGGCGAAATCCAGCCATGAGTTGTTTGCGAACAGCGGGCGCCGATTCGGCCCTTGGGGAGGACTGACATCCAGGTCATCGTGCGTGAAGCCGCTAATATCCCCAAAGCCGCTGATGAGGTGCGCGCCGCCCGTCGGGCTGATGAGGTTGAGAATGGCGGTTTCCTCGATGCCGTCCGCCCAAATCGTCCAATGAGTGTCGCCGCCGGAGTCGGCGTTGTTCATATCCACCGTGTTCCAGATGGTTGCGCCGGTGGCGTAGCAAACGTGCTTGGAATCGAATGGATCGATGGCCAGTGTATCAATCCACCAGCCAACTGATGGCTGGGGCTTCTCCACGGTGCTATCATAGATTCCGGCCCAAGCCACATAAGGCGAAGCAGATGCATCGCGGTGGGACCTTGGGCTGATGTCAGTCCAAGTCTGGCCTCCGTTAGTCGTGCGGTAAATGCGGTCGTCGTCGTCCTCGCGTGGCGGTAAATTTGGATTCTTCCGGTTCAAGGAAGCCACCACGACCGTGCCCGGATGTTGGCGGTCAACCCCAATTCCACCGTAGCCGCCTGGAAACCGGTTTGCATCCTTTACCGGAGTAATGTCCGTCCACGCTCCATCCCGGGGATTGAATTTCCAAACCGCGCCATCGGTCACACCGCCGGGACCCACGCCATTGCCATAAACCACGTAGAGTATGCCCTGCGCATCGAAAGCCGCATGAATGGCAAGAAAACTCGCGGGCTGACCGGGAACCGGCTGCCAGGTTTGGCCCGCATCGGCGCTGCGCAACAGGTGGCTCTCTGCGCGGTCCGCGGAGCCGACGTAAATCGTTTGAGTGGGATGGCCGCGTGTTCCTGTGCTGGGATCGAAGACGACGAAGCTCAATCCCGCCCCGCCCCCTCTGCCGCGCCCGCGCCCCGCGCCGCCCTGAGCCGCCGGCGTTGCGCCCGCCTCGGCGCGCGGGCCGGCGGGTTGGGCAACTGCGGGCGCGGAGGCCGGCGGGAAGCTGTCCACCTTGCTCCAGGTCAGCGCCGCATCCTTGCTGATCCAAAGCCCGGCAGAGCGCGAACCGAAATAAAGAACGTTATTGTCGTTCGGATCGATGGCCAGACGCTCTCCAACGCCCCGTCCAGCCTCATTGCCTCCCATCCTGAATGGCACATCCACCACCTGAAAAGTCTTGCCTTGGTCCATCGACCGCAGGATGGCCGCCGGCTGGCCTTGGCCCATCCCCGCGGCGATATAGACGCGCTGTGGGTCCATGGCGTCGGTCGCGATACTCTCCGAGCCGTGGAGATTGCCGACGCCGCACCAGTCGGTCAGAGGAATCCATCGTTTCGCCTGGCTATCCCACTTGTAGGAACTGCCGATATCTGTGCGGCAGTAAACCAGGTCCCTTTGGGTGGTGTTGAAGACAATTCCACAGATGAAGCCCCCGCCCTTCACGGTGACATTTTTCCAGGTGTACGGCTGGGAGGGAATGCCGGCAGATTGCCCGAATGCAGACGGCGGGCCTAACGCGAGGCCAAAGCAGGCCACAAGGAGTTTCGATAAGGACAACGGGCTAATTCTCATAAGCATCTTATTGATTCCTCGGCATTCCGGCTATTGCCGCTGAAATACCGCGTAGCGATAAATTCCAAACGATCCCATGCCCGGCC
>Ga0326728_10010714_pt1 | contig 21319 bp, 15 predicted proteins | sample MB3enrmetagenome_FD_207602 | JGI IMG/M metagenome (GOLD analysis project Ga0326728, IMG submission 207602) | Lab enriched peat soil microbial communities from McLean, Ithaca, NY, United States - MB31MN | ecosystem: Environmental > Terrestrial > Soil > Wetlands > Peat | place: USA: New York... | reverse complement strand
ACACGATAGTCCGACCAATCGAGATCGCCGAGAATGGTGAATGGCCGATTGCCGGTTTTCTTCCACGCGATGGGCTCCGCCGGGACCGCCTGGCGGAGACATCCGCCGGTCCTGCCGCCGCCGCAGCGCGATGTCTCGAAAGCTCCGTACATATCGGAAAAATACTTCGGCAGCTTGCCCGGGGAATAAGCTTCGAAGTTATCGGAGTAAGGAAACGGGAACGGCGCCTCGGCGGGAGGGGCGACGGCGCCCTTGGCCTGTCCCGTAGTGGTCGTCACGGTGTAGACATAACCGGGTAGTATGGTGAGCGAGAAGCGGCCTTCGGCCGGCACGATATCCGGCTGCTTCACAAACCAATCGGAGGAGTTACCGGAAGTGAAGTCGGTCGACCAGAGATGCAGAGCGGCCTTCGGGAAGCCGGTAACACGGAACCGGACCGTCTGGGGGACCTTGGCCTGAACGGTTTCGATAATTACGCTGTAGTCCTTGTTATCGGGCGACTTCAGTGTGACGAAGCTGCCGTGAGCGCCGGTGGAGTCCTGTTCGAAGAAGCCCGACGCGGAATCGATATAGAGCCAGCCGGGTGCGGTGAACTGAGCGGTGTGAGCCATGGCCCAGACCGAAGGAGTAACCACGTAGCGCCCCGACCACGGCTGGTTGCATTTGATCAGTCCGATGTTATCGTAGGGCAGGTTGTCGTAGATGGCGCTGACAATCGGCCAGTAAATGGCGGCGGTGACTTGGCCGGCGGCATAATTGCGGTTGATATTGCGCGCCATCTGATTGAAAGGCAGCTTCTCGTCGAAGTGGCCTTCGCTGTCCCACAACGGCTTCGCGAGGGATAAGGCATCGGGAGTGGGATAACCGCCCCAGCCCGGACCGTGGGCGCCCACGATATCGATCGCGTCGTTCAGCGCGGGATCGTTCTTCATCTGGGTGGCTATGGCCCACAGACTTTTCTTCGGCCAGTCGTCGGAAGCGACGACTTGGATGGAAGACAGTCCGTTGGCGCGGAGCGCCGCCTTGAAATCCTTGTACCACTGCACGTCGTAGCCCTTTTCGTTCCGTCCTCCGATGTAGTCGATGGTCAGATCGTGGTCGGACTTAGCGTGTTTGAGCCACTTAATCAGGTAGCCGATCATGTCTCGCGACCAATAGTTCCCGTTGCCCACCCAGTGCGGTGCGCCCCAGGGCAGGGCGGCGAGCTTGATGGCGGGGTTTCTGGCTTTCGCCTGTTCCATCAGCCACCACTCGTAGCCGCGATGGTAGTTCTCGTCGGAGGCGGTGTGCATATGGCTGGACTCGGCTCCGTCGGTCGAATCCATGTCGGCGCCAATCTCCACCTTGAGGATTTGCAGGCCGGCGCCGTAGTGCGGCTTGAACAAGTAATCGAGAATCTGGCTCCGATAGGGCTCGGCATAGTCGATGAGCAGCCGGGAGTTGCCGCCTCCGCCGCTGATCGCGCCGACGCCATCGAAAACCCGGCCGCCGCCGTGGGCGTCGATGGTCGCAGTTTGTCCGCCTGCGACTGCAAATGTAACAACGAATAATGTGGCGGACGCGACGAGGATGCGCATTTCCGACTCCGCTGAAGGGCGGGCTATTGGTAGCGGTAGAGCTTCACCCGCTGGATTCGGCCATTGGGAATGACGCCGCCGCCGAGTCGCACGGATTTATCCGAGTCGCTCTCGTCGCCGTTGAGCCGGCGCCCGGGAACCCATCGGCCATCCACGAAGGCGCCCTCTTCAATGGAGTCGATGCCAACGATCGGAGCGCCCGGCGAATTCGCAGAGAAGCCGATCCTCACGGGACCGCTGGAGGCGGCGAGGTACTCGTCGGGAGCCAGGGCAATGAAGAGCGCGCCGGCGCGATCGGCCAGCCGGTTTGGCGCGGACGCTGGGGCGTCGGGCGCCCCGGGCATGGGATCTCGCCCGCTGCGTGCGTAGCTCACGGTCAAGACGTAGTTACCCAGCGGAATCTTCTGCGGCGGCTCGCCGGCGATCACCACCGCGCCCGCCATCTTACCTTTGCCTTGATTCTCCAGAATCAGCGGGGCGAGTTGCGAAATGATCTCGTAGCTGCGTGCCAGCGGCAGGTCGGCCAGTTCAATCCTGGTCCGGGAAGGCCCCGTGAAGATGAGATCGTCGACCGAATTCGGGCTGAAGCGGCGCTCGAGTTCTTCCATGATGCCGGGTTCCAGAGTGAAGAAGAGCTCGTCGATGGCGAAGGGGCTGAAGCCGATGCCATCGTGCTGCCCCATGACGTAGAAGATGTTGTAGTGGCCGGTGGCGTGAAAGGCCTCCGGGATGAACAAGGGAAAGTCCGGAGTGGGATGGTACCAGTCGACCCAATCGGTGAAATTGGTGGGGTGGATGTCCGGCGAGCGGAAGTCGATGGCCGGCGCGCCCACCTTCCACAGGTCCGCGACATGCGGCTCCGGGCCGCCGCTGGGGTAGGTCCCGGGTCTTCGGCCCGATGCGGGCATGGAGCACCAGGTGTTCACGAACATGGGGACCGGGTATTCGGCCTTGCCCGCGGCCGCCACCCGGCCCACGTAGCGCGCATAGTTCCAGGCCATGAAGATCTCATCCGTGTAGGCGCCTTTGCCGAAGACCTCTTCCCAGGCGCCGGCGGTCCTGGCTCCGGCTGCTTCCCAGGCGCCGCGGAACTCCGGATATAGAGTCTCTCTGTGGCTGGCCATGTAGTCCAGCAGCTCGCGCGGCACAGGTTGGGCGAAAGCGTTGTTCGCCGCGTCGCTGCGATCCCGCGAGTCGCCCAGCAAACCCACCTCGTTCTCCACCTGGATCATAATGACACGGCGGCTGGAGTCCACTTCCTTGATGTGCCGCATGAGGGCGGCGAAGGCGCGGCTGTCGGCATGGAGGTTGGCCGCGCCGAAGGTGGACAGAGTGTCCGTGCTGTGGCCGTCCCGTTGGGCGCGGGGGAACCGCTTCACGTCGCTCTTGACCCACAGGGGAGGATAACTGGAAACGCCGTTCTTCCAGCTTCCAAACCACAGGAACACGAGGCGCAGATGGTGGGCTTCCGCCGCGTGGATCTGGGCGTCTACGAGCGTGAAATCGAACCGGCCCTCATCGGGCTCCAATAACTCCCACGAGACGGCGGCCAGAACGGTGTTGAGATGCAGAGCCACCAGCTTGGACCAGACCGGTTTCATGAATTCGAGGCTGGAGGTGGTGGAGTTACGCAGTTCTCCCGCCAGCATCAGGAACGGCTTGCCGTCTACGATCATCTGGGTGGCCGAGCCTTGCTTCCGAAGATGAGGGATGGCCGCCGTCTGGGCGCCGGCTGCCATGGCGGCGAAGGCGAACACGCTCGCCAATCCACAGAATCCTCGCATGGTCCTGGCTTCCTCCCAACCGTGTGTACCGGGCATTTGTATCCACTACTCCTTTTTGGCGTTCCGGCCAATGCCAGTATATCATCGGCCGGATATGCGGCAGCGCGCGGCGGCGGCCATGTCGGCGGCGGCTAGTCGAGAAGATCGAGGTAGCCGAAAGACACCGGCGGCAAGACCGCCGGCGCCACTCGGGACCGCCGGCGCTACCCGGGCCAGCCAAATGAGTCGCGGGTGTTGCATGGGGCAAAGGAATGGTGCAGAATCGTCCATGGAGTTCCCAAGGGGTCAATTTAGAAAAGGAGAAGTTGATGGCCGATTATTCTTTGTCTCGCCGGCTGTTTATGTCAGCCGCGGCGGCAGTTCCCGCGGCGCCCATCGTGCTCGCCTCGGACAGAATTGCGATCTTCGATCCGCCGCCCACCCGGGTGCGCATCGTGGCGGCCACGGCGGCATCCGTGGTGGGGCCCGCCAGGTACACCCGTGCGGAGATCGAACAGATCGAATCCCAGGGCAAGGACGTTAAGATCACGCTTCCGGCCAACGCCGACGAATTGAACCGGGCGTTGCCCGAGGCGGACGTTGTTTTCGGCGCCCTCAACGCGGAGTGGCTGGCGAGGGCCAAGAACTTGCGGTGGTTGCAGACCGCGGAAGCGGGCATGGAGCGATTGCTGTTTCCGGAGCTGATCAAGAGTCCCGTGGTGGTGACCAACATGGCGCGGATGTTCGCGCCGGCCATCTCGGAGACGGCCATCGGGATGCTATTGAGCCTGACGCGCGGGCTCAACAGATTCTATTTTCCGCAGTTCGAGAAGCGGATCTGGAATTCCGAACGGAACCTGGTGGAAGTGGAAGGCATGACCATGGGGATCGTGGGCATGGGCGGCATCGGGCAAGCCACGGCCACACATGCGCACTATGGATTCAACATGCGCATCCTGGCCACGGATGCGAAGCCCATGGCCAAGCCGATCTTCGTGGACACGCTGCGCGAGCCGGCGTGGCTGATGGAAATGGTCCCGCAGGTGGACATCCTGGTCAGTGCTGCGCCCTCCACCAAGGAAACCCGGGGGATATTCAACGAGAAGGTGTTCCGGGCGATGAAGAAGACGGCGTACTTCCTCAACCTGTCCCGGGGCGCGCTGGTGGACGAGAACGCGCTGGCCCGGGCGCTGAAGGAAGGCTGGATCGCCGGCGCCGGGCTGGACCCAACTGGCGCCGAGCCGCTGCCGTCCAGTCACCCGTTCTGGGATTGCCCGAACTTGATTCTCACTTGCCATAGCGCCGGATTTTCGCCGCAGCGCCAGGTCCGCCTGGTGGGGCTGCTGGCCGACAACGTCCGGCGTTACACCAGCGGCTTGCCGCTGCTCAACGTGGTGGACAAGGAGCGCGGCTACTGATCCGCGAAGGGGTTCTATCGATGAAACGCGCATCTCTGTTTCTTCTGCCGATTCTGATGGCCGCCACCTGCCCGGCGCAACAGGGCTGGAACTCGCACGAAGGCGGGTTGCTCAAGTACCGGGTCATGATCCGCTTCGGCCTGGAGCCGGACACGCTGCCCGACGGCTGGCGGTTCGGCCGGGTCTCGGCGGTGGCCGTGGACGCGGGAGGGAACGTTTACGTGGCCCAGAGGGGTCCCCGCGCCGACCCCATTGTGGTCTTCGATTCCACCGGCAAGTATCTGCGTTCCTGGGGCAAAGGCGTGTTCGCCATCCCTCACGGATTGAGGGTCGACAAGGACGGCCACGTCTGGGTCACGGACACCGGATATCACGTGGTAATGGAGTTCACGAACGACGGCAAGCTGTTGCGTACTCTGGGCGCCAAGGGGAAGCCGGACGCCACCCATACTACGTTCAACCGTCCGACCGACGTGGGATTCCTCGCGAACGGCGACATTCTGGTCACCGACGGCTATGGCAACTCGCGCGTGGTGAAGTTCTCGCGCGACGGCGAATACCTGATGGAGTGGGGCAAGAAGGGCAGCGGCCCGGGGGAGTTCGACACGCCGCACGCCGTAGTGGTCGACTCGCAGCAAAATGTTTACATTAGCGACCGCGAGAACAACCGCATCCAGATCTTCGATACTAACGGGAAGTTCCTGCGGCAGTGGACCCATCTGGGAGCCACCCAGGGGATGGACATCTCGCCCAAAGACGAGCTGTGGATCATCACCCACCGGAACAAGGAAGAGAACCTGGCCTACGACACGCTGGCGGGGCGGATCATGCGCGTGGACGTGGCGTCGGGCAGGATTCTGGGCTCCATGGAGTGTCCCGGGCATTGGCTTTCGCTGGCGGGCAACGGGGATATTTTCGTCGCCAGCCTGACGGGCAACGTTTTCCGGTGGTATCCGGCCTGGGTGGATGGCGTGCGCGAGACCGCGCCCGGCGTGATCAAGTAGTTGCCGGCCCGCCCGGTAAAACGCGCCCGGCGTAGCAGTATACTGGCAGAGAGCGGTCGCGGGACCGGAAGGAGGTACTGGACCGATGTCATTCTCACGCAGATCGTTTTTTGCCCGTGCGGGAGCGATTGCCACCGCCCAAGGGCTGGTATTGAAGGCGCAGCAGAAGCCGCCCGTCGATCCGGGAGCGACGCCGCAAGACCCCCGCATGGGCACCGGCGATGCCGCGAAGCTGTTCCAGTATTCCACTCGCCGCCCCAAAGTCGCCCTGATCAAGGGGGAGGACCGGCGCCAGAATATTCTGGATTCGCTGGTGGCGATCGACGACCAGATCCGGCCCGCTCTCAACGCCAGGAAATACGTCATCATCAAACCCAACGGCCTGGACCCTTCCCGGCAACTGATTTCCACGCAAGCCGACACCATCCATGGAATTCTCGACTACCTGGCTCCCCGCTTCAACGGTCCGGTGGTGGTGGCCGAGTGCGGGGGCACGGCGGCCAAGAAAGCCCTCAGCGAGCTCGGCTGGGACAAGATATTCGCCGAGCACAAGCCGCTGGATATCGCGTTGGAGGTTCCCAACGAGCAGAACCGCTACGAGTTGATGCTGGGCATCGACTACGACATGCATCCCGTCCCCATCCGCTTGGGAGCTCGATTCCTGGATCCCGACGCGTTCCTGATTTCCTCGGGGGTGATGAAGACGCACAACATGGTGGTGGCAACCCTGTCCATCAAGAACGTGGTCCTGGGAGCGCCGCTGTCGCCGCCTCCGGGCGAAAAGCGGCCGTGGGGGGAAAGCGAGAAGCGCAAGTTCCACGTAGGCATCCGGGCGGGCAACTACAACATGTATCTGGCCGTCCAGCGCATGATGCACAACTGGGGGGTGGGGATCGTGGACGGGTTCGAGGGCATGGAGGGGAACGGCCCGGTATCGGGCACGCCGGTGCCGCATCGCATCGCCCTGGCCTCCACGGATTTCCTGGCGGTGGATCGGGTGGGCCTGGAGTGCATGGGCATCGATGCCAGTTGGCCCGGCTATCTGAATTACTCCTATCAGGGCGGCCTGGGCCAATACGATCTGGCCAAGATCGACGTGGTGGGCGCCAAGATCGCGGATGTGCAACGCAAGTACCGGCTTCACGCCGACACGGACCGCATGCTGCAATGGCGGGGCCCGATGCTGGACCTGCCGCCCAACCTGGGCCGCAATCGGCGTCCGCTGGAAGAGGATCTCTCCGTGTACGCCTGACGCCGGCGGGATGGGGCGGCGCGTACCGTTGCTAGCAGGTTGGGCGTGAGCGATTTTCGAAAGGAACGTATGAGACCGTCATCCATGAGAAGGGCAGTCTGTTCGTTTTTGGCCGTCGCGCTGTTCGGCGTTGTGGCGGCGGCGCAACAGCCAAGCACGGCAAAACCCAAGCTGTATAACACGGCCAAGCAGAAGCTTCTGGAAGGCAAACAGATCTTCAGCTTCACGCAATCGCAGATGGACCCCAAAGCCTACTGCGAGGCGGCCCAGCATTACGATTACGCCTGGTTTGAAATGCAGCATAGCACGCTGGAGTTCAGAGACATCGAGGCCATGATCGCGGCCTGCCCGCACACGCCCGCGATTCCCATGATCCGGCTGCCGGACGCGCAGGAATGGCATATCCAACATGCCACCGACATCGGCGTGCTGGGCGTCATTATCCCGACCGTCGACGATGTGGACCGGGCGCGGGAGGGCGTCAAGTGGGCGCGGTATCCACCCATCGGAAGGCGCAGCTCGGGCCAGGGCCAAGCCAGATCCATCTGGGGCATCAACGGCATCGACTACCGGCATACCATCGACGAAAACATGCTGGTGGTGATCATGATCGAGACGCCGACCGGCGTGGCGAACTGCTTTGACATCGCGTCGATACCCGGCGTGGACGTGATTCTCGTCGGGAACAACGATCTGAGCCAGTTCTCGGGATACGACCAGTCCGACCCGCGCTACCAGGAACTGATCACTAAGATCCACGACGACACACTGCGGGCGGGCAAAATCTTCGGCCAGGCCAACTGGAAGTATGCGACGGGACATCCGCTCAGCAAGGATGCCAAGTTCTTTCAGAACGGCCCGTCGTTCGATGGCTGGAAGCCGCCGGCCAGCGCGGGCCCCGGCGGCAAGTGAAGCGCCGCGCGACCGGAACCTTAGCTGGCTTGCAAGACTGACATCGCGGCAATTGCCGTAGCGCCCGAGTAGCGGCGTCCCGAGACGCCGCCCGGGTTATCCTCGCTGGCGACTCGGGGGCGGACCGGCCAGCGCGTGCTCCGCCTTCTCCCAGAAGAACTCCGAAGAGTCCAGGGAGGCCTTCATGCGATCTCTGACCCGGTCCCGGTTCCTGATGTTGTCGAGAAGCTGACGATGGCGTTCGGCGCTGCCGAGCAGATCGATCCTGTAATCCATGCGCGTGCGGATCAGGAAGAACGCGAAGAGGGGCACCACCATGGTCTCCAGGCTGCTGGCCAGATAGCGGTTCTGGCTCAGCCGCCAGATCATGCGGTGAAACTCCAGATCGTTCTGGTAGAAACGCTCGATATCGCTCGCTTCAGCGGCCGTCTTCATGGCGTCCACCAGACCCTGCAACTGGTCCAGGTCTCGGGCCAACATGTGCTCGGAAGCCAGTTCAACGGCCAGAGCTTCGAGTTCCTTCCTGACCCGGAAGATCTGCTGGGCATCCTCCACCGTCATCTTGGTGATGAAGCTGCCCTTGTGAGGAATCCGGGTGACCAGGCCGGCCCGCTCCAACTCGAATAGCGCTTCCCGCACGGCCGTGTTTCCGACGCCCAACTGCTTGGCCAGCCGCAACTCGACAATTCTGTCTCCGGGGCTGAGATCGCCCGAGGTGATCGCCTGCCTGATAACCTCCACGATCCGATGTCTAAGGGTGACCGGCTTGATTGGCGCTGCGTCCATGTTCATCCTGCGCACTTCGCCCCGAGGCGAAGCAGAGCGTGAAAACTCCCGGCTGTCCGAGACGGCACGGCCAAGCCGCTATCGGCTCTCCGGCGGGGCGTCTGCCCCGTTCGGGTTGGCGCTCCCCCTCCAATCGGCGGCCTGGCTCGGTCGACTGGCAGGAAGCGTACGTCATGTGCCATACATAATCCATCTTGCATCGGAGGGAGCCACCGGTGCAACTGGATTTCCCGGCTCCTGAGTTTCCCGACCACGCGGCGGGCAAGAAATCGAGCGGCCGGGAGCCTCTGCCTGCAACGCCAAGCCTCTCCACCTCCACGACTCTCGCCTCGTGCGACTCCCGAATCAGCGGCTGCCGGCCTCAAAGCCCAAGAACGGTCTTGACAATGGTGGATTGTTGGATATACTGCATCATGGATAATGCATCGTAGGCGGTGGTCCGAAATGGGGATTCGGGGGAAGGAGGGGATTGGTCCTCGCGCCGAGCGTGAAGGGTCCTCAGCGCAGGTAGAGACGCGAAGTTGCGACCTCGACCGAACCAATGGGAGGCATGGGAGCATGGTTCCAAACCCAGGGGCGATGCCAATGCGGACGAAAGGCTTCCCGGCGGAGACGGTGGAGGTTCTCCGACACTAGGAGGATCGGGTCTCACTGGCAGTCGTGCCCGGTACGCCGGCCGATTGCTGGGCGGTCAGTTGGGCGTCGGGTCTGCCCGCCGATGCCGGTCGGCGCCAGACTGCGCGGTGCGGACCCGAGACGGGAAGGCGTGGTACAGTCGTAGTTTTTCCGGAACCCGAATGCGGCCAGAATTCGCCTCGCTTCTAGATCGACCCAATGTCTCCGTCCTGATCGTCGGCGGCGGCATCAACGGAATCGGACTGTTCAGCGAGTTGGCCTTGCAGGGGATCGATGTCCTGCTGGTCGACAAGTCCGACTTCTGCGCGGGGACCAGCGCCGCCATGACGCGCGTCATTCACGGCGGCCTGCGCTATCTGGAAAACGCCGAATTCCGTCTGGTGCGGGAGTCGCTCCGGGAGCGGAACCTGTTGCTGAGAAACGCGCCCCACTACGTCAAGCCGCTGGCTACCACGATTCCGATCTTCAATTGGACCTCCGGGATCGGTCCGGCCATCCGGAATCTGCTGGGATGGCCCGCCAAGCCGGGCAACCGGGGAGCGCTCCTCATCAAGGCCGGTCTGCTGATGTACGACTTTCTGGCCGGTCGCGAATCCCCGCTGCCGCGGCACCGCTTCCGCTCCCGGCGGGCGGCGCTGGCGCTGTGGCCGGCTCTGAATCCCGAGGCGATTTGTACGGCAACCTACTACGATGCCCGGATCACGTATCCGGAACGGCTGTGCCTGGAGCTGGTTCAGGACGCCGAGGCGGCCTGTACTGGGGCGCGCGCGCTGAACTACGTCCGTCCGCAGAGCGCCGCGGGGGGCATGGTGGTCCTGCGCGACGAAGTCTCCGGCGAGACTTGCGAAGTGCGACCCCGGATCGTCGTCAACGCCACGGGCGCCTGGATCGATTTCACCAATCGCGGTCTGGGGCGCGAGTCGCGTTTCATCGGTGGAACCAAGGGTTCCCACATTGTGCTGGACCACCCCGAACTCGTCCAGGCGACTGGGGACGACATGATCTACTTCGTCAACCAGGACGGCCGCATCTGCATCTTCTACGCGGTCTATGGCAAGATTGTCGCGGGCGCCACGGACATTCCGACGGAAGATCCGGAGACGGTCTGCGACGAAGCGGAAGTGGACTACATTCTGGAGGCCATGCGGCTGGCCTTCCCTTCGATCCACGTGGACCGGAAGCACGTGGTCTTCCGGTTTTGCGGCGTCCGCCCACTGCCGCGCAGCGACGCCCTCACCCCCGGCCAGATCAGCCGCGACCACAGCTACCCGGTGCTGCCCCCGGGCAACGGAATCGGCTTCCCGATCTACTCGCTGGTGGGCGGCAAGTGGACCACGTTCCGCGCGCTGGCGGAGCAGGTCTCCCGCGAAATCCTGCGCGCGCTGGGCCGCCCGCGCATCCGCGATTCGGCGAATCTTCCCATCGGGGGCGGCAAGGGCTACCCCAGGCTGCCGGAGGGCACAGGACTGCCTCCCGAGCGGCTGGCGACGCTCGCGGAGCGCTATGGCACGGGGGCGGATAGAGTGGCCGCGTACCTGGAGGCGGGCTCGGACGCGCCGCTGGCCTGTCTCCCCGCTTACTCCCGCCGGGAGATCGAGTTTCTGGCGCGCGAAGAGCGGGTGGTCCACCTCGACGATCTCATCCTGAGACGAACGTTAATAGCTCTGCTGGGGCAGGCGACCCAGCCGTTGCTCGAAGAGCTGGCCGCCATCGTTTCGCCGGTTCTGGGGTGGTCGCCGGGGGACGCCGCGGCCGAGGTCGAGCGAACCGTCGAACTTCTCGACAAAGTTCACGGAGCGATCGCGGCCGCACCATCGAAGTCGGCCTTGAGGTGCTCGTAGATGTCCCGATACACCCGGTAGATTTGGGTATACCTCTCGTGGTTCGCCGGGTTCGGTTCGAAGCATCTGTCGAGCTGCACCATCTCCCGCAGCGACTGCGGGACGTCGGGATAGACTCCGGCCCCCATTCCCGCCAAAATGGCTGCGCCGAACGGTGAGCCGACCGAAGTGCGAGGCAGCAGCACCGGCAGTCCCAATACGTCCGCCTTGATCTGATTCCACAGGTCGCTGCGGCTGCAACCGCCCACGCTGCGCATCTCCCGGACTTCCGCGCCGGCGCGCCTGGCCACCTCTACGTTGTGACGAAGGGCGAAGGCGGCGCCCTCCAGAATGGCGCGCACGAGCGCCGCTTTCTGCGTGGCCAGCGAGAGGCCGAAGAACACCCCGCGGGCGTTGGTATGCCACACCGGCGAGCGTTCCCCCATCATGTAGGGGAGGAAGATCACGCCCTCGCTGCCGGGCTTGACCTGGGCCGCCTGCCGGGTCAGCAGATCGAATGCGTCGGCCTGCTGTTCCCTGGCCGTCTGCACCTCGGGCTGGCCAAACTGGTCCCGGAACCAGCGCAGGCAGCCGCCCGAAGAGACCATGGCGCCGAGCAGCAGGTGGATTCCCGGCAGGCAATGCGGAAGGGCGATCAGCGCCGGCTCGGTCAGGCCGCGGTCGTTGGGCATGATGACGACCGTGGAAGTCCCGGTCATCTCGGCGGCGATGCCGGGCTCGACCACGCCCGCCTCCAACGCGGCCGGGGGGCTGTCCACGGTCCCGGCAACCACCGGAGTACCCGCCCTGAGACCGGTCGCCTGGGCGGCCTCGGCGGTAACTTCTCCCTGCGCCTGGTGCGCTTCCAGAACCTCGGGGAACTGCGCCGGATCCACTCCGCAGGCGGAGCAGAGCGCCTCGGACCAGGCTCCCGTGGAGTAGTGGCGCAACTGCAACAGCACCGCATGCGACGGGTCCATGGTGAGCCGTCCGGTGAGCCGGTAGTTGAGGTAACCGTTCACCTGAGCGAACTTCCAGGTCCGCTTCAAAATCTCGGGTTCGCGATTGCGCAGCCAGAGCAGCCGCGCGGCGACGTAAAAGGCGTCCGGCCGGTTGCCGGTGATGCGGTGGATCTGGGCGGCCCCCAGGAGTTCGGTCAGCCGCACCGCCTCCGCTTCGGCGCGGCGGTCCATCCAGATCATGGCGCGGCGCAGCGGCCGGCCGTCGCCATCCAGCGGCAGCAAGGTGGGGGCCTGCGAACTCACGCCCAGCCCCAGGACCCGTCCCGGCCCCTGCGGGACCTTGGCGAGGGCCTCGCGCACGGCTAAGCAAGTTGCCCGCCACCAGTCTTCGGGGTCCTGTTCCACCCATCCGGGCCGGAGGTGATGCAGCGGATACTCGGCCTGGCAGACGGCGCAGAGGTTGCCGCGAAGATCCAGCAGGACGGCTTTGACGGAACTGGTTCCGGCGTCGATGCCGAGGAGTAGTGGTTCCACGTTGTCTCTCCCGCGGCCGCCGCTAGTGAGCCGCGTAGAGCGGCGCGACGGAAACCAGCCCCAGACCGGCCAGAAACAGCACGAACATGAGCACCAGGAGCGCGTTCACCCGCGCTCCGCCTCCCGCGAATTCCCTCCACACCAGGACGCCCCACAACGCACCCACCATGGTGGAGCCTTGCCCGATGGCGTAGCTGATCGCCGGTCCTACCTGCAATGCCTTCGGAGCGCTGGCGGCTACGAAGTTCGAGAGCGAGCCGGCGATCCAGATCATGCCGCCTACGATCCCCAGAAAATGCACCCACGAGCTCCCTTTCAGGTAATCTCCAAAGGTCAGCCGCGGGCCATCAATCGGGAATCTCATAAAATACAGGTTGTAGACGAAAACGGAGGCCAGAATGCCCAGGCCGAAGACGAATCCCACCGCGTAGGGGCCCAGTCCTTTCTCGCCGCTCTTGCCGATCTCCACCAGCGGATAGAACATGCCCATGAGAATGCCGCCGACGATGGCCAGCCGGATTCCCTTCCAGGTGGCCGCCCGTTTCGCGGCGGCATCCGCCTGGTCCCCGGCCACGCTACGGCTGACGGCCAGCGCCCGGTAGGCGATGGCGTCCACCACGATGGCCCCCACCACCAGGGCGACACCCGCGAACAGCAGCCACGGATTCCCCTGCGGGTTGACGATGTAGTTCCAAATCACCCCCACGATCAGCGCCAGTCCCACGCCGATGGGGAATCCGACCCCCATGCCCGCCACGGAAATGGCTCCCACCACCAGGATGTTGGAGAGGTTGAAGATCACGCCGCCGGCAAATCCGCAGAGGATATTGATGCGGCCCGCGTTGGAGAGGTCGTCCATGAAGGTGAGCCCGCCCGTCCCCCACGTGCCGAAGGTCAGCCCCGCCAGGAGAGCGCCCAGCGCCACTCCGATGGAGTAGTCGTAGTAGAGGAGCTCAAAACGCCAGCCTTTGGCGATCTTGAGCACGTTGGCCCAGGAACCCCAGCAAATCATGGTCAGAATCGTGAGCATCAGCGCCATTCCGTAGCTGTGCGGCAGAGTCATGAAATCTCCTTTCGCTGCTGTAACTTCACCTTCTCCACGTTCGCGCGAATCCTCAGCATACTACCACTTCGCGGGCGGGAATGCACGATGCATCGTCCGCCCCGACTCCTACTTGTAGCGGTACACCTTCACCCGCTGGATGGCGCGCTCGGCGAACGAAAGGTGCGGTTGCGCGAAAAGCCGCACGCCAAAACCCGACTGGTTCATGGCGACGGCGTTGGCCAGGTCGCGCCGTAGCGTCGAATCGTCGCCGCCCAGATAGCGGATGACCACCCATTTGCCGTTCTCGAAGCGGCCCGCCGCCTGCTCGGCCAGCGCCACGAACTCCTCTGCCGGCGGGTCGGTTGAAAACGTGATCAGCACGTTGTCGCCGGCCATGAGAAACTCGTCCGGGCCGGTCGCCATGAAGATGCCGTAGCCGGTGAGGTCGGGCGTCGCGTCGAAGGCCTTCAGCGCGGCGGCGTTCTGGCCGATCGGAACATCCGACAAACTCCGCCGGCCCCACCCCCAGAGGGACACTTTGAGCGTGTACCCGCCCAGCTCGATCTGGGTCTCCGGATGGTCCTTGTTGAGCCAGGCGCCGGCAATCGTGCCCTTGGCCTGATGCTCCAGCACCAGCGGGGCGAGCTGCGCGAGCGTCGCGTAGGCGGCGGGCAGCGGGAGGTTCTCGACATCCGTGGGAACCTGCGGGCCGGCATCGCTGGCCCGGAACGCCGTCAGCCGCTGCAACTCGCCAATGCCCATGGAGGAATAGCCGATCGCGTTATGCTGCCCGATCGCGTAGAACGCATTCGCCGCTCCGTGGATGTCTCCGGCGGATTCGGGAACGAACAGCGGGTTGCCGCCGCGGCTGAAGCGCGCGGCCAGCTCGGCGAAGTTGGGCAGGTAAATGTCCGGGCACAGCATGTCCACGTGCGGGGCGCCCGCGCGCCAGATATCGTGCATGTGCGCCTGCGGGCCGCCGCTCGGGTAATCGCCCGGCCCCTGGTCTCCCGGCCCATTGAGCCAGGCGTTCACGAACATCGGAATGGGGTACTCGCGCTTGCCCGCTTCGGTCACCTGGTCCAGGTAGCGGGCGTAGTTCCAGCCCATGAAGATCTCATCCGTCCGGACGCCCTTTCCGAAGACTTCCTCCCAGCTTCCCGAGGTCTTGAAGCCGGCGGCCTCCCAGATGGCCCGGAATTCCGGCAGCAGGCTGTCCTTGTGCTTCTGAAGATAATCCATGAACTCCCGCGGCACGGGTTTGGAGAAAGCCTGGCCGGCCGCCGGCGAGCGGTCGCGCGAATCGCCCAGCAATCCGACTTCGTTCTCCACCTGCGCCATGATCGCGCGGCGATTCTTGTCCACCTCGCGTACGTGACGCATCAGCGCCGCGAACGCCCGCGCATCCGCCTGCACGTTGTTCTGGCTCAGCACCGAGAGGGTTTGTATGCTCTTGCCGTTTTGGATCTGGGCCCGCGGAAAGCGGTCCTGTTGCCTCTTCACCCAGGCGGGCGTGAAGTCCGATTGCCCGTTCTTCCAACTGCCGAACCACAGCCAGGCGATCCGGAGATCGTTCTGATTGGCGAGGGCGATGGCGGCGTCGGGGATGCTGAAGTCGTACTGGCCCTCTTGCGGCTCGATCCACGCCCAGGCCACCGCGACCAGCACCGTATTCAGGTGAACCTGCTGGGCCAGTATGGGGAAAATCCTCCGCATGTACGCGGGGTTGGAAGGCGCGGTATTGGCCAACTCTCCCGATAGCGCCAGGAATGGTTTGCCGTCCACAATCAGTTGCGTCGCCGCGCCGCGCTTCTCCAGGTGGGGAATGGCCTGAGGATACGCCGCGGCCGTCAACAACGCGCACAGTAGTAGGGTTTTCATCGCTCAGAAATGGTAACAAGTTGCGGCGGCGGGTTCAATCGGCGCTGGCGGGATGGTTTTGCGCCGTCTGCCTGAGCCTGGCCCCACCGTTCGGCTCCGGCGAACCGCGCGCCCGTTAATCTCGTACTCACTTGCGGAAGGAGACTCTGTGCGACTTGCACTCACGTTGGTACTCATGGCGCTGGCGGCGGCGTCCGAGCCCGGCGCCGGCATCTGCGGCAGGTGGAGCGGGACGGGCGAGCTGAAAACCCCGGACGGCAACACCGTGACGCAACCCTTCTGGGCCGAGTTTCGCCAGGACGGGCAAAAGGTTACCGGGAGCGCCGGGGGCGGAGACATGGAGGAGTCGGTGCCGATAGAGAACGGCTCGTTCGATGGCAAGAGACTTACCTTCCACATCACGGGCCCCAAGGATGGGCTGGTGTACCAGGCCAACCTAACTCTGGACGGCGCTCGGCTGGAGGGAACGCTCCAGTTCTCGCTGCCGGACGGTACCCCGGCGAAGGTCAGGCTGGTGCTGCGGAGCGATCAAAAGCGCTGAGCCGCCGGAAATCGCCGCTCGGGCGTCCCGGGGACTGGTTTCGTTAAAACCAAAAAAAGACGCCGTTCCTCCGTAACATTTGCCCCGGGGCGGGCGTTTATATAGTCAATCCCCTTTACGGAGGCGGGCGCACTCACCCTTTCACCCAACCCTGCGCCCGCTTAAACTCCAGCGCAGCCAACAACCAGGGAATGGGCGGCCTGCCCGGTGCGTCAAATCTCCCAGTTAGGGACGTACCTGCTCTGCCGCTCGGCCCAGGCGCGGGCGAGTTCGGCGAAGGTGGTGTGGTCGAGCGTGCTGGAGACCGCCTGGTCGACTTTCCGCCACATTTCCGTGAAGGGCGTCTCGCCCTTGCGCGGGCCGCCGCGGGTCTTGGAGAGGCGGGGGCCCTCGACGAACTCCAGCACCTGCCCCACCGTGATGGCCTCCGCCGGACGGGCCAGCATGTAGCCGCCCTCCGCGCCGCGCCGGCTCTCCACAAATCCGTCCTGCTTGAGGCCGGCCAGAATCGACTCCAGGAACTTCTGCGGAATCCGCTGGCGCCTGGAAATGGCGGCGATCTTCACGGGCTGCCCGGCAGTCTGGCAAGCCAGATCGAAGATGGCCTTGAGGGCGTATTCGCCCTTGACGGAGATGTTCATGCGGCTAATTCCAGAATACCCAGAATGCGCCCAGCGCGGGCAAGGCCGCCCGGGCGGCTTGCGAACGGGGCGTTTCAACGCTAAAGTTGGAAGTCGAAGAGTGGGTGCGCATGCCCGATCCGCCATCCGATTCCATGCCGCAAGCGAGCGCCGCCGACGAGGCAGGCTCCGCCGAAAGACCGCCCGTGCGCATCGAGTACTCGCTTCCGGTGTTGGAAGAGATCTGCGCCATCGCCGTGGACGGCTTGTACCGGTTCCGCCACGGCGGCATGGAGGTGGGCGGCGTCCTGTTCGGCACCGCGGATTCGGGCCTCACCAGCATCACGGCGTTCCGGCCCCTGGACTGCGAGCACGCCTTTGGCCCCCGGTTCGTCCTCTCGGAGCGCGACCGGGCGGCCATGAAGCAGCTCGTCGAGCTGCCCAAGAGCGATCCCGCGCTGTCGGGCCTCGTGCCGGTCGGTTGGTACCACTCCCATACGCGCAGCCAGCTCGCTCTTTCTCCGCGCGATCTGGAGATCTACAACCGCTTCTTCCCTACGCCGGGCCAGGTGGCGCTGGTTCTGCAGCCGGAATCCTACACGCTGGTGCGCGCTGGCTTCTTCGCGCGGGACGTGGATGGCGCGGTGAGCACCGCGGCGTACTACGACGAATTCGCCGTCCAGCCCGGGCGCAACGGAGGGCAGGCCGCGGAGCCGGTCCCGGAGGCGGCGCCTGTCCCGCGCAGCCGGACCGCCAGCCTCGAGCCGGCCCCGAGGGAGGCCGCGCGGCCCGAGCGGGCCACCCATAGCGAACCCCAGTTGCAACCGCTTCCTTCCTTCACGCACCTGGAACCCGGCCGGAGCCGGAAGTGGCTCTGGCCGGTGGCGGCCATCGTGCTGGCGCTGGGGGGCGGCGCCTCGGTCGAAGCCTACCTGCGGTATATCACCCCTCAGGAACCGCTCCGGTTGTGGGTGAGCGACATGGGCGGCCAACTGCTGATCGATTGGGATCGGGCCTCCAAGACCATCCGCGAGGCTCGCAGCGCCAGGATCGAGATCCTCGACGGGAAGGATCGCCGGGACATCGACATGGAAGGCGACCGGCTGCGGGAAGGCAGCCTGGACTACGTCCGCAATGCGGAGATCGTGGACGTGCGGTTGATTGTGACTCCCAAAAGCGGCAAGCCCGCCCAGGAGTTCATCCGCTTCGTGGGCCAGCCGGTGCGCCGGCCTTCGGCGGCGGTCGAATCCGAGGCGATCCGCCAGCGGGACGAGTTGCAGGCCCAACTGGACAAGCTCCGCGCGGATGTCAAGAAGAGAGATGCCCGGGCGCGGCGCGCCAAGAACGCCGCCAAGCCGCTTCCAACACCATAAGACCATGCTCCTCGCTGCGCTACGGGAAGAAGTCTGGCAAGCCAACCTGGAGTTGGTGCGCCGCGGGCTGGCGATCTTCACTTTCGGGAACGCGAGCGGCATCTCCCGCGCGGACGGCCTGGTGGCGATCAAGCCCAGCGGCGTCCCTTACGAGACCATGCGGCCGGAGGACCTGGTGGTCGCCACCCTGGAGGGCCGCGTGGTGGAGGGCAACCTGCGGCCGAGCTCGGACCTGGCCACACACCTGGTTCTCTACCGCGCGTTCGGCGCTATCGGCGGCGTGGTCCATACACACGCGCGCTACTCCACCGCCTGGGCGCAGGCCGGGCGGGAGATCCCCTGCCTGGGCACCACGCATGCCGATGCCTTCTACGGCCCCATTCCGGCGACGGCGCCGCTCGCCGCCGCCCAGATCGAGGGCGCCTATGAGGAGAACACCGGGCAGGCCATCGTCGAGCGTTTCCGAAGCCTGGATCCCACCGAAATGCAGGCGGCGCTGGTGGCCGGCCACGGCCCGTTCTGCTGGGGCAAGTCCGCCGCGGACGCCGCCCACAACGCCGTACTGCTCGAAGAGGTGGCGCGGATGGCCTGGCTGGCGCTGGCTCTGAATCCGGCCGCCCCGCCGATCTCGCGCGCCCTGCTCGACAAACACTTCCTGCGCAAGCACGGCCCGGGCGCGACTTACGGGCAGAAGTAGCTAAGCGCGCAGGTCCGCTGAGATCCGGCGCAGCACGGGCAGCACGTCGCCGATCGAGACCGGCTCGGAGGCGGGGTTCCCGAGACCGAAATACAGCTTGCGGTAAAGCGGGAACAGCTTCTCGTAAACGGCGCTGGCGCGCGGATCGGGCTCCACGGTGCGGAAGCGCGGGCAGAGCGCCTTCTGCGCCTCCTCGATGGTCCCGAAGGCGCCCGCGGCCAGGAACGCGAAGATGGCCGAGCCCAGGCTGGTCACCTCGTCCTCGGGCACCAGCACGGGCTTGCCCAGGACGTTCGCGTACACCCGGTTCAGCGTCTCGTTCTTCTGCGGAATGCCGCCCCCATTGATGACGCGGCGGATGGGGACGCCGTGCTCGCTCATGCGCTCCAGGATGATTCGGGTGTGGAACGCCGTGCCTTCAATGGCCGCGAACAGTTCGTCCTGCGCGGTGTGCGTGAGGTTCCAGCCGAGCGTCGCGCCGCCCAGTTCGGGGTTGACCAGCACGGTGCGGTCGCCGTTGTCCCAGGTCAGCCGCAGCAGCCCGGTCTGGCCGGCGCGATAGCCATCGAGACCTTTGGCCAGCGCCGCCAGGCTGGAGCCCGCCCGCCTGGCCACCGCGTCGAAGATGTCGCCGGTGGCCGAGAGTCCGGCCTCCACTCCGAAGTAGGCCGGATGAATCGATCCCTTGACCACGCCGCAGACGCCCGGAATCAGATCCACTTGTTTCGCGATGGCCATGATGCAAGTGGAAGTGCCCACCACGTTCACCACGTCGCCTTCCTGTATGCCCGCCCCGATGGCGTCCCAGTGCGCGTCGAAGGCGCCCACCGGAATCGGGATGCCGGCGCGCAGCCCCAGCTTTTCCGCCCACTCGGGCGAAAGCCGGCCCGCCAGTTGCTCGGAAGTCGCATAGCGCCCCGCCAGCTTGGCCCTCACTCCGGCGAACAACCGGTCGACCCCGGTGAGAAACTTCTGCGGCGGCAGCCCGCCCAGCGCCGCATTCCACATCCATTTGTGGCCCATCGCGCAGACGCTGCGCGGCGCGCGAGCGGCCTCCGTGATCCCGCACAGCACCGCCGGCAGCATGTCGCAGTGCTCGAAGGCAGTCGCCATTTGTCCGCGCTGCCGCGGGTTGTTGCGCAGCCAGTGCAGCAGCTTGGCGAAGCCCCACTCGGAGCTGTAGACGCCGCCGCACCACTCAATGGCTTCCAATTTCTCGCGGCGCGCGGCCGCGGTGATTTCGGCCGCCTCGCGCTTGGCGCGGTGGTCGCACCAGAGGTAGTAATCGTCGAGCGGAACCAGGCCCTCGCCGACCGGCACGACGCTCGATCCGGTGGTATCGAGCGCGATGGCCGCCACATCCTGGCCCTTGACGCCCGCCTCGCGGATGGCCTTGCGCGTCGCCGCAATCAGCGCCTGCATGTGCGCGGCGTGCGATTGGGTGGCGAAGTCCGGGTCGTCCTTGAGGCGCTTGAGCGGGTATTCGCCGATGGCCGAACCCAGCCTGCCGCGCCGGCTATCGACGATGGAAACGCGAACGCTCAGAGTGCCAAAGTCTACGCCGGCCACGATAGTCATAGAGGTCTCCCTGGCAAGCGCGCGCCTTGCCGCAGTGAACGATTGTACAACGCCGCGGGCCTGCGGGTACCATGGAGTTTATGTCCATTCTTGTGACCGGCGGCGCCGGCTACATCGGCAGCGTGACCGTGGAACTGCTGCGCCAACGCGGCGAAGAGGTGGTGGTGCTGGACGACCTGAGCCACGGGCATCGCGCGGCGTTGGGTCCGGTGGTTCCTCTGTACCAAGGCCAGGCCGGCGACGCGGCGCTGGTCCGACGAATCGTCGCGCAGCACGCCGTCGATGCCTGCATCCACTTCGCCGGGTTCATTGAAGTCGGCGAATCGGTGACCGAGCCGGCGCGGTACTTCCAGAACAACACCGGGCAGGCTAGCGCGTTGCTCGACGCGCTGCGCGAGGCCGGGGTAGCCCGCTTCGTGTTCTCCTCCACCGCCGCGGTTTACGGCCAGCCCAAGCAGATCCCCATCCCCGAGGAGCACCCGCTCGCGCCCACCAATCCCTACGGCTGGTCGAAGCTCTTCGTGGAGCGGATTCTCGAAAGCTACGACCGCGCCTACGGCCTGCGATTCGTGGCGCTGCGATACTTCAATGCGTCGGGCGCCACCGGGGAGCACGGCGAGGATCACCACCCGGAGACCCACCTGATTCCTAACGTGCTGGCCGCCGCGCTGGGCCGCCGCTCCCACGTTTCCGTCTTCGGCCAGTATTACCCGACTCCGGACGGCACCGCGGTGCGCGACTACATCCACGTCGCCGATCTCGGCTCGGCGCACATGCTGGCGCTGGATTACCTGCGGGACGGCGGCGCTTCCGAGTGCATCAATTTGGGCAACGGCAAAGGCTATTCGGTGCTGGAGGTGATCGAGGCGTCGCGCCGCGTCTCCGGCCGGCCGATTGAGGCGCGCAAGGAGCCGCCGCGC
>Ga0326728_10010713_pt1 | contig 21319 bp, 16 predicted proteins | sample MB3enrmetagenome_FD_207602 | JGI IMG/M metagenome (GOLD analysis project Ga0326728, IMG submission 207602) | Lab enriched peat soil microbial communities from McLean, Ithaca, NY, United States - MB31MN | ecosystem: Environmental > Terrestrial > Soil > Wetlands > Peat | place: USA: New York... | reverse complement strand
CAGCAGTTATCCGCTTTCTCGCTGCCCTGCCTGCAAGAAAGCATTTCGACTGGAAATCAAGACTCCCACTACGCTTGCGCCCGCCGTGGGGCTGATGGCGTGTCCTCACTGCGGACTGAAGTTCCACCGCTTCGATCCACAGTACCTGAATCTGAAAGCGTTTCCCCGGCAGGCTGCCGCCCAGTAGATTTTCGAAGCCATTCTGCGTCATTCCTGCCCACCTTAAAACCGCACGGGTAGGGTCCTGAGCATTCGTGTGCTGGGTTTCTGCATATCCCAACTGGGCCTGTCCTCCACCAGGCGGATGGCGGACAGGCGCTCCATGACAGTTGAGAACACGATGTGCCCCTCAGCGCGGGCCAGCGGCGCTCCCACGCAGAAGTGAATTCCCAATCCAAAGGCAATGTGACGGTTCCTCTGCCGTCGAATGTCAAACCGGTCAGGGTCGTCAAAGTGGGCGGGGTCGCGATTAGCGGCGTTGAGCATTTGAAAAACCATCTCGCCTGCGCGAATCGGTTTGCCGCCCATTTCCGTGTCCTGCTTCATCAAGCGCGGCTGGCGGGCGATGGGGCTTTCGTAGCGGAGGATTTCCTCGATGGCGGAGGTAAGCAGCGCCGGGTCATTTTGCAGCAGCCGCCATTGCTCGGGGTGGCGGAGGAGGGTGTAAATTCCGTTGCCGATCAGCGAGGTGGTGGTCTCGTGGCCCGCCACCAGCAGGGTGATGGAGGTATTGAGCAGCTCCGATTCGGAAAGCCTGTCGCCCTCAGACTCCGCGGCCGCGAGTTCGGTAAGCAAGTCTTCGCCCGGCCGGCGGCGCTTCTCCTGAATCAGTTCGCCCAGATAGGCGCGGAGTTCCACCAGCGCCTTTTGCGAGCGTTGGATAACCTCAACCGGCGGTTTGTTGACTCCCTGGAATGCCAGCAAGCCGTCCGCCCAGCCTTTGAAAAGGTAGACATCGGTCTTGGGCACGCCGAAGATCTCCGAAAAAACGGTGACGGGCAGAGGAACGGCGAGGTCATTGATCACGTCCATGTGGCCGTCCGGCTGCACGGCATCCAGCAGCTCATTCACAATCGCCTGGATGCGCGGCCGCATGGATTCCACCACGCGCGGAGTGAACGCCTTGTTGATCAACCCCCGGAAGCGCGTGTGATCGGGGGGATCGGAGTGGATGAGCCCCTTCTGGCGGTAGTGGTCCTCGAAAGGTTTGAACTCGGCGCGCGATTCGGCCGGCAAGTATTCGACGGCCTTCGCCAGGCGCCCTTCGTTGGAGAAATGGCTCACGTCTTTGAACGTGGTCACCATGTCGTCGTAGCGGGTCAGCACCCATCCGCCGATGGAATCGCTCCAATGGACGGGATCCTCCTCGCGCAGCCGGCGCAGGATGGGATAGGGGTCCTCCATAAAATCTTTGGAGACCAGCAATTCATCCAGGGCTTTTAAGGAAGTTGCCGACATAAAACCATCATGGCCTAAAGTATTGCTTTGCGTACAGACAAAGATACAATGAGAATCTTCCTTCAGGAGGGCCTATGGAAAAAAAAGATGACAAAGCCTCTCGCCGGGAATTTCTAAAGGCGGGAGTGGGGGTGGTGGGCGCAATGGGTATGGGTGCTGCTCCCCTCAAGCCGGCAGGCGCACCTTCCCCGCCCCCCGCGAGGCCCAACTTTATTTTCCTGCTCGGAGAAGGCCACCGCCCTGACGCGCTCAGCCTCAACGGGAATCCCATCGTTCGCACGCCCAATTTCGACCGCATCGGGCGCGAAGGAATGCAATTTACGAATTCATTCAGCGTGAACGCGCTGTGCCTGCCGGCGCGCTCCTGCGCCTTGACGGGCCTCTACACCCACAGCACCGGTTGTGTGGACAATAAAGACCGGATGGTTCCCCTAGAAGTCCCCCTTTTCACCGAACTCCTGCGCAGCGCCGGTTATGAGGTGGCCATGTTCGGAAAGACCCACATCCCCCGGATCGGCGAGCGCGGATGGGACTCCTATTTCGGCTTTCCCGGCCCGGCCACAGATTATTTCTGGCCGGTCATTGACGAGGGTGCGGATGGAAAGGTGAAGCCCCCCCAGGTCTTCGAGGGATATGTCGACGATCTGGTTACGGACCGGGCCATCGCCTGGATGAAGCAGCAGCGCGAAAAGCCTTTCTGCCTTTGTCTGTGGTTCCAGGCGCCCCATTCTCCCTTCTTCCGCCCGCGGCGTTATCTGGATTTATACGACGGCGTGCCGATTCCCAAGCCCCGCACGTTTGACGAGGACTTGAAGGGATACCCCGGAAAACCACGCGTCTTCGTGAATGCCGATAACAAAATCGGCGGCCCATACGCGAAGCACAGTGATTCGGCGGGCAACTGCGCGCGCTCGCTGGAGGAAGTCGTCAAGGACTATTATGCCGGCGTCGTGGATACGGACGACAACGTGGGCAAAGTCTTCCAGGCGCTCACCGACCTCGGCCAGCTCGATGACACCGTGATGCTCTTCTCTTCCGATCACGGATTCTTCCTCGGTGAATGGCGCATGTACGACAAGCGCCTGATGCATGAGCCCTCCATCCGCATCCCCATGCTGGTCCGTTACCCGAAGATGGTCCGCCCAGGCTCAACGACCAAAGACATGGCGCTGATTACGGATATCGCTCCCACCTTCCTCGATCTCGCCGGTGTGAGTGTTCCCGAGTGGATACAAGGCCAGAGCCTTGTTCCCCTGCTGAAAGGTGAAGAACCAAAGTCCTGGCGGAAGGACTGGCTGTATGAGTACTACGAGTATCCCGGCCCCCACAACATACGGAAACACCGGGGCGTCCGTACGGACCGGTACAAGCTGATTCACTATTACGAAGCCCCGGAGGAATTCGAATTATACGATTTGCAGGAGGACCCGGAAGAACTCCACAACCTTCATGGTGATCCAGCCCACGCCGCACTCGGCCGGCAACTTCGGCAGCGCCTGGAAGAACTTCGCAAGGAGACGGACGACAACTACATTTACGAGGAACCTGCGCCGGTGGCGGCGCGCTCCGGGCGTTCATAGGGAGAAATCTCGGCCGGCGCCAGTGCCACGGGAATCCAGGTGGGATCGGCCTTCGGGGCAAATCCACTGGATTTCCGAACCCGCGACCTGGCGCGTTCGGCCACCAGCCAGATGGCGCCCAGGGCGGCCGGCAGTAGAATCGCGAAGACAAACCACACCAAAGAGGCATCCACAGCGGCGCCGGAGGGGACGGCGTAAGGAGACAGCAACAGCGCGGCGGCGCCTTCCCGCACTCCCACGCCGCTAAAAGAAACGGGCAGGTCGCCGGCCAACACGATGTAAGGGTAGGTGGCGAGCGCGGTGCTGAAGGCCGTCGGCGAGAACGCGCGAAGAAGGAAAAAGAACGATGCCAGTTCCGCCCACATGGCGCCCACCGCCAGCATGGCGAAGCGCGGCGTGGGAACCATGGGCATGCCTGCGGCCGCGTCCATAAAATGCCCGCGGAAATGCCGTGACCTTCGCGCCAGATGGGAAAGGCGGGAAACCAGCGCGGGGAAGCCCATCACCACGGGGAGCAAGGCCAGCCAGACGGCCACTCCGAAAAGGGCGGCGAGGCGGGAGGTGAGGAGAAACAGGCTCGCCCCCATCAACGTCAGCAGCGCCCAAAAATCCAGCAGCCGGTCGTACACCGTCAGCAGCGCCACCTGCGCGCGTTCCTCCTCACGCACAAAAACGCAGCGCCCCAGCTCTCCCAGCCGCCCGGGGGTAATCAAACCCAGCGCAAAGCCTCCAAAGAGGGCGCGCAGCGACTGGCGAAGACGGCCTTTGCCCGCCGCGGCCATCAAACGGTGCCACTTGTAGGCGCGCAGGAAAATTAAAACCAGAAAACAGAACAGCGCCAGGAACAGGCTGCCCACTTCCAGGCTGCGAAACGCCGTCCGCAAACCCGCGAAGGGGACGCGCCAGACGATCACCACGATGACCCCAAGAGAGAGGACAATCTGCTTCCAGGGAATTGAGCGCACCCGCGTATGCCTCCTGCCCAAGGGGGGCACAGCACTTTCCAAATCCCTGCTATCGGCAAAACGAACGATGAACCTTAATCAGATTTTTCGCATCTTTCTGATGCAAAAGGAAACGTAGATAGAGGCTTGGCAGTCATCGGGGGCGGCGGAAAGGGCTTTCGACCGCTTGAACCCGAGGCCGTTTGCAGTAAATGCCGACAGTGTGGTGTCAGGCAAAGGCGACAGCGGGATGGGGCGGGGAGGGAGGAAGAGGTGAGCGAGCAGCGCCGCGACTATGTCGTCGTACTTTCGGGTGGGGGTAATGCTTGGCGGTCAATCTTGCCATCGTGAGTCAGCGGCAGGGATTCGATCATCACAAACGCGGCCGGTACCATATAGTCGGGCAGTTTCTTTGCTGCGTAATCGCGCAACTGGACCGCCAGCTTTCGATGGCGGGCAAATATACCGGGATTATTCACATAATGCGCCGGTTCATTTCGAAGGCCATCCGGCTGCGGCCACAGAACAGCGCCGTGCCGGTCGCCAGCCGGCCGCCGAAAGACCACGTCGAAGCTGCCATCGGGGCGGCAGGCCGCCCAACTGATGTCCACCTGATAACCCAGATCATCACCCAGGGACCATAAGTCCTGTGGATAGAGACCCTGAATCTTCATTTGCGTGAGTGCTGTGCGGAGGTCAGCCACATCGCGGGCGCCGTGGGGATCTGCCAATCGTTCCATGGCTCGCATCTCCTTCTCCACTCGCGCGTTTCTGACCCCTTTGATGCCGAGCGTTTCTGGCATCTCGTTCGCCAGGAGTTGGCGGATCGCTTCTAAGTTCAGTTCCTGATCCGTCCAGTCCCGCCATGAAGGCTCAATCCACTCGGCCCCGCCCAGGTAAAGGATCGCATTGTAGCGAAAATTGGTCATCTCATTGTCGAAACGTCCCCGCTTCGGCGCTATCTCCACGCGTGAGATCTTGGGGTATCGCCGCCGCAAGGCCAGGAAGTAAGCGGGCGAAACCACCAGTTCCTCTCGTTGCATGGCACGCCGGAGGGCGCGCTGGCGCAATTCGGCCACCGGCATTGCCGGGGACGCGCGATGGAGCTCCACAGAGACGGCAAAGGCTTCCAGCAGCGGCAAACTGTGGACGTCGCCAACGAAAATGGCGCCCCCCGGCTTGGCGACGCGCACCGCTGCCTGGAGGACTTTCTCCAGATACTCAACATCGGGAAAATATTGCACAACGGAATTGATAACCACCGTATCGAACGAGTTCTCCTCCCATTCCTCAATCTTGTCCGCTGCGCATTCCATCAGGGTTACTTGCGGCCAGTCTCCTCCCCGCACCTCCATCTGCTTACGGAGCGATTTCAACGAGGCGGGCGAGAAGTCGACACCCACGTAACGCTTGCATAAAGGTGCGATGCGCAATAGGAGCAGCCCCGTGCCGCATCCGATCTCCAAAACCTCCGCTGGCCGCAAGGGCAAAATCTCCGCCACCGGCATCTCGTTGTAGTCGCGCATATGATCGGCAGGATAGGGCTGGTTGGTATAGCTGCTGTTGCCGATATTAAAAGCCGGGCGGCCGGCCTTTGCCGATATCCCGCCCTGGAACCAGTCCCACACCAGACGCCACTTGCGGACGCGCTGCAATTGCTCTTCGGGTACCGCCCAAAATCGATCTACGTACTCATTGTCCGGCACCACATATCCCACCAGCCGCTGGTCCCCGGGCTGAGGTTCCCAAATTGTTGCCACCACTTCCCGCACGCCGGGATGCTCCGCCAGCGCCGCCTCGATCTTTCGCAGGTCGATCGGACGGCCGTGTATCGTAACTTCCTGATCCACGGGGATTCCTGTTGGGCCCTCCAAGGAAACTCCTTTCCTACCACCCTGCCGGGTTGCGAACGGATTTAGGAAATCGGCTCGCCGCCCTGCTCAACCAACGCAGCGATTCGATCAATCGAATCAATCTGCGCTTCATCGAACCCCAGTGCCGAGAAATCGATTCCATACTCCTGCTCTAAAAACAGTGCAATCTCAATCGCGTCAATTGACTGCAACCGGCCGCTCAATAACAGTGAGTCACCATCGCTGAACTCGCGGGTGTCGCCGTTACTGTTCAACAACTTCGCTACAAAAGCCCGCAGCTTTTGCCGTGTGTCCATAGTCATGCTCCGATGCCAAACAGATGGAGAAGGAACGCCAGGTGTACCGAAATCGAATGGGTTCTATCCGTATCGGCGAAAACCATTAACAGGCAATAAGAGAACAACACTCCGAAACGTGGAGACACCGAGGTCCAAAACCAGTGCGAACTAATCTGATGCTTTCGGTCCCGCAGTTGCGAGGCGATAATGGCCGCCGAGAGCGCGAAACAATAGAAGGCGTACACCTGGAATCCTTTAATGGCCGGCCACAGCCCCATTTGGGCAACAAAGCCGATGTCACGGGTAAAATGATAGAACATGTTTCCAAGTCCGGCCGCCATGAATGTCGCGACAGCCATCCGCAGCCGCTTCCGCCCCTTGAAGTAGCGAAAGAACGCAGGATAAAAGAAGAAATCAACAAGCAGTTCCTTGAAATAGAAATAGTACCGATTCCAGAATTCAGCGATGGTCGTGGCGGCAAGGGGCCGGTAGGTATTCCGGAGGGCGCGAAAGCCCGCCATCCGGCAGCAGGCGATGACGGTGTGCCCCCAAACCGAAAGAATCAGGACGTCTTCCAGAAAGGCGGTAATTAAGGAGAGCCAGCACACATACCAGGGGAACGGCGCCCCCGCCGCCACGCTTTTGAAGGCCTCCTTATACGGCGGAACGTGCAGCTCCACGTGAGCGATCAGGATGAACAGGTCTCCGGCGATATTCAGAATGCAAGCCCAGGCAAGGAGCTTCAGCGCTTTCAGTTGCGTTACGGCCAACGCTGGCGCCTCCTTGCATTCAACGCGTCGAAGGTAAGATGCCCCCTTGGGCACGGGGGTCGTCGTCGAGCCCCAGAAAGGATGAAACGTGCCGAGTTGCAGACCCACCGAGTCCCCATCTTTGGCCCTGGCATCAACCACCGCATACGCCAGGAACCAAAAATAAGCGCCCAGCGGGATCACCAGTGCCCATGCCACCACCCCTATTCTGCCGGACAGAACAGATGAAGCAAGCATCAATAAGACCGTGTAGAAAATGGCCAGCGCCAGAACCGGCCGGCGGAAAGGGAGAGCCCGTGGATACCGGCGCGCCAGCCCTATTAACAGCGCACCGAAGATAAACACCGTCGCCACAGCCGCCGCTTGCAGGTTGGGCAGGTTCAGTGCACCGCCGGCGCCATTGCGTTCGGCGACATATCCCAGGGCACTCCAATCGATCCACGATTTCATTGCGGCCCAAACCAAAGTGCCGCCGGTAACAAACCACCGGCGATGGCCCGGCAGGAACGTGGCGGCGCCCAGCGTGACGGTGATGACCAGGCACGTCATCGGATCAAAGCGCAGGCGAAGACCTGCCGCGAAAAAAATCAGCAGCACTCCCTTACCCAGGTTGGTTTGCGCAAACGCCACCAACCGGGGGTAGGTATCAATCGCGGGAATCAACCGGAAGCCGGCCAATCGTCTGAGCAGCGCCGAACCTTGGGGGTGGGACGGAACGGCGGGGGCAGACGTTGATTCGGTAAGGGAGCTCATGCGTGGTCGTCCGGTAACAGCCGCAGTAGCGCCTTCCGATCGACTTTTCCATTGGTGTTGAGCGGTAAAACGGGAAGGACATGGATCATCTTCGGGACCATGTAGGCCAGCACTCGTTCTTCCATCGCCTGCTTCACCTCCGAGGGAGAGCGGTCCGTTCCGCTGATAAATGCCACCAGGCCCTGTGCCGATCCGTGGTCAAGCGGCCAGGCAACCGCCCCCACCATGTCGGATTTGCAGACTTCGCGCAAATGCGTTTCCACCTCCTCGAGCTCGACGCGATGGCCCAGCACCTTGACCTGGTTGTCGATTCGTCCCAGGAAGTGGAATGCGCCGGAAGAGTCCTGGCAGCCTAAATCACCGGTTAGATACCACCGCTTGCCGCCGATCACCGGAAAATTTCGCTGGGTGGTGCCGGGGTCCTCGAAATAGCCTTGGGCGAGTTGCACCCCCGACAGGGCGATTTGGCCAGTCTGGCCCGGCGGCAGGATATTCAGCTCAGGATCAAGTATGGCCACCTCCGTGCCCGGTAAAGGCTGGCCGATGGCTATAAAATCCCGGCCGGGCGTGACGTTGGGGTGTTCCCCCAGGGGCTCAGCGATGCAAACCACGGTGGCCTCCGTCGGCCCAAAAAGGTTCTCTACCGTGCCATTCGGTGCGGCTTGTTGCCATGCCAGGGCGGAGTTCAAAGGCAGCGGCTCACTGGCGAATAGCGAATACCGCAAACAAGGAAATGCCCCCGGGGTGAGCAGATTCATGCGCCACATGATCGTCGCAATTGCCGGACCGAGAAACCAGGCGGTAATCTCTTTCTCCCGAATGAATTTTGCCGGGGCCATCCGTTGGGTGGTGGGGACAACGTGCAACGACGCCCCGGTCTTCCATGCCATGAACATATCGAAGAATGACATATCAAAAGTAATGTCGGAGGTTGCGGCGATGCGGTCCGCGGGTGTGAGGTTATAACGCTCCTGCATGATCTGGAGAAAGTGGGTCAAGGCGCCCACCGAGATCATGACTCCTTTGGGCACGCCGGTGGATCCGGAGGTGAATTCGATGTACGCGGTGTCGTCCGGCGCCACACCTTGAGGCTCGTCGGCCGGGCTCAGTGGCGGAATAGCATGCGAGCGGCGGGCACTGCTGTCAGGTCCGTCCCCATTTGCGCTGGGGGCGCCGTTCCCGGGCGGGAAGACTGTGGACATATCCCACTCGAGGCCCGCGAGAGCGTCCAGCCCTCGTTTATCGATGACCAGTGCGCCCGGTTTGATCATCTTCAATAGCTTGCGCAGCGCTTCCACCGGAAGCCCGATGTTGATGGGGACATAGGTTGCGCCCACCCAACATGCCGCCAGAATCCCCGCGTAGGCCTGCACGCTACGGGATGCTAAGATGCCCACGCGGCTGCCGATTCCGGCGTGGCGGGTTCTCAGCCAGGCGGCCATGTCCCGCACGGTACCCGCAAGTTGCGAGTAGTTATACTCCACGCCGTCGACCCAAAGAGCCGGTCGTTTGCCGTAGCGACTTGCGCTGGCAAGAAAGTCGCCTGCCAAATTCACCCCAACACCCTCTTATGTTCCACGATGATTTCGCGTCCAGCCCGTAAAATACACTCAAAGGCCTCTTCAGCGCAACAGTACTATCTATATCGGGTTTTAGCGGCTTGGGGAGATGCGCAGCCCTTTTCCGATGAGGCGCCAATGCTCCTGAGCGGCAGGCGGCAATCCGTCAACGCCATCGACCTCGCGGTGTTCTGGGAAGAAGAGTTTGGTGTGGACTTCGCTGATATAGGATTTGACAGGCGATGATTGACTCCTTCCCTGCGATCAGCGCCTTGGTGGAAGGTTCCGCTTGCAAATGGGTTGTCTAACACCTCCGGAAGACGAGTTCCGGACCTTTGGCGAATACGCCGATCTTGTCGCTGGCGTGCACTTGGCCGGTGGCCATCAGGCGATAGAGAGGGTCCTGAAACTCACACGCTAGGGTGTGTTGGAGGTGCGCCGCTCCGTATTCCGTATCGCACCCGTGATGGAGAAGCAGCGATTTGGCCCCGGAGGTGAACTCCACCTCGAAGGGCGTGGTGGGATGCTGGAGAAAGACCTGGCAAGCCCTGTCGAGTTCGAGGTCGAGGATTTTCTTCAGGTCCGAGGGGCGCAGCGGGTTGTAAACAATCGTTTCCTCGATGCGGCGCAGAAACTCCGGGGGAAAGTGGCGCTTGAGCGCGCGCAATGACACGCTGCGGAAATGCCGCTCCTTGGCATCCTCCTCCGCCAACTGCGGGATGAAGCCGGAGGAGGCGGTGGCGCGCAAACTTTCCTTGGAGCCGATGTTGCTGGTGAAGAAGAAGAGGCAGGAGGAGAAGTCCACGTGCCGATTGCGCCCATCGTTCAGCTCGGCGCGATCCAGCACGCCCAGCAGCAGGGAATAGAGCGAGTGGTGGGCCTTCTCAATTTCGTCGAAGAGAATGAGCGTATAGGGGAATTCCGGCGTGCGATAGCGCTCAATGTTGTCGCGGGTAAAGACAGGCTCCGTGTCCGCGTGGCCGATGTAGCCGGGCGGCGCACCAACCAGGCGGGCGATCTCATGTTGCTGCTGGAATTCCGCGCAGTTGACCTTCAGCAGGGCGCTGGGGCTGCCCACCAGGACTTCCGCCAGCGCTTCCACGGAATGCGTTTTCCCGCATCCGGGCGGCCCCAGGAGGAGGACGGAACCCATGGTGCGGCGCGGCTGCCGGGCCTGCACTTCCACGCGCTGCAGCAGGCGCAGAATCGAATCGGTGGCCTGGGGCTGGCCCACCACGCGGGCGGCCCACCGCCGCGCCACGTGTTCGAGCCACGAACTTCTGGCGGTGGGCCGCAGGGTAACCCATCCCTTGGGTTCGTACTGTACACCTTGGCTGCTCAACATCGCTTCCCTCGCATCGCACACTCCCCGTCGGCTTCCCACCGGCGCACCGCCGACGCTCTGGGTCTCACTCCCTTTATTCGGCAGGTTGGGCCGCGGACTTGAGGGTAGTTGATGATCAGGCGTGGGCGGCCTAGACCTGGGAAGGGGGGTTGATGATGTGGCGGCGAGTTTACCTCGCCACATGACGGCGTCCCGAGAAGATCGGGATAAATTCCGCCGCCTCGACATCAAATTGACCCACGACTCGAATCTGGCAATTTTTTCTATCGAACGGCGCCGCGAATCAGTTATAAGAGACAAGTGTCCTGGCGCGTGAAGACCGGCCTGCGCGCCCTCACTCGGTGAAAGTCTGTTCCGGAGGTTCGCTTGCCGAACTCGCACTCGTCCGGCTCACTGACGTTTACGCGGTTCCTTCCCGTCCTTTTCTTTTTTTCCGGCGCGTCGAGCCTGATTTTTGAAACCATCTTCAGCCGCCTGTTGACCTACACCTTTGGCAACACGGCCTACGCCGTAAGCACCGTGCTGGCGGCCTTTCTGGGCGGCCTGGCGCTGGGAGCCCACTTCCTCGGCCGATGGGTGGACCGTCGCGGCGCCAGCCTGTTGACCTATGGCACGCTGGAACTGCTGGCGGGGGCGTATTGCCTGTTCATCCCGGGGCTGTTCGCGCTGCTGACCAAGGCCTACGTAGGGCTCTACCACTCATTCCACCTGGGAACGTGGGCGCTCACGGGGGTGCGGTTCGGGCTCGCGGCCGTGGTCATCCTGCTCCCCACCTTCCTGATGGGTGGGACGCTGCCGGTTTTGGCCCGCTGTGTGGCGAACGTGGTGGAGGAATTCCAGCCCCTCGTGGACCGTCTCTATGCCTGGAACACGCTGGGGGCGGCGGGCGGAGTTCTGGCGTCGACGTACCTGCTGATGCCCTGGCTCGGCGTGCGGGGAACCATTCATGCGGCGTGCGCGGTAAACCTGGCGATTTTCCTGGTGGCCGCGGCGGGGAACCGCCAGGGAAAGCTGACGGCGGCGAGTGCCCCGCCCCCTCCCACCGCTGCGAAAGAAGGCGCCCCGGCCCGCCGGGTGCTGCTGGCGGCGGCCTTCCTGACCGGACTCGCGGCGCTTGGCTACGAGGTGGTGTGGACGCACGTGCTGGGATTTCTGGTGGGCAACTCCGTTTACGCTTTTGGAGTGATGCTGTTCACCTTCCTGTGCGGCCTGGGATGGGGAGCGCACCTGGTGGCGCGCCACCTCACCCGCCCGGCGTTCTGGCCTCGGGCGCTGGCTGCTTCGCAATTGTTCCTGGGGGCGGCGGTGTTTGTCACCCTGCCGTTGTGGAACCGCCTCCCGGACCTCTTTACGCACGGGCTGACCCGGGCGGTGGTGTGGGACTTGGCCGGCGTGGGCGCGATCCTGGTAGCGCGGATGGCGTATCTGGGCTGGAAAATGGTCCGCCGCGGCCGCCATGCGGGAGTCCCCTGGGCGCCGCTTGTCGAATGCGCAGCGGAGTTTGCCCTGCTGGCCACGCTGGTTTCCATAAACTACGACGCTTTGTGGCAATACGACGCCACTGGCTTCGTGGTGGCGGAGTTGCTCCGATTTCTCTGCGCCTTTTATCTTCTCATCCTGCCCTGTGGGCTTTTGGGGATCAGTTTCCCCCTGCTCATCAATCTTGCCAGCGAGGGCGGCGCCGTGGGCTCCAGCGTGGGGGGCGTTTACGCGGCCAACACTCTGGGGACGGTGGTGGGTTCCGTGGTAACGGGTTTCCTGGTGCTGCCCGCCCTGGGGTCGCACGCCACGTTGCAAGCGGCGGCAGCGCTCAATCTGCTGCTGGGGCTGGGTTTTGCTTTGTGGCTCGTGCCCCTCAGCCGTAGGCGCCGGTGGGTTCTGGGCCTGACGGTGACGTCGTTGCTGTTCCTGGTGGGCGGAGGTTCCGCGCAGTGGGACGCGCACAGTCTGACGCGCGGGACGTACGTCTATTTCAATTCCGGCTGGACCATGCACCGAGTTCTCTATTTCGCTGAGGATGTTCAGGGCGGTCTAACGTCAGTCGTGGCCTATGGACGGCAGCACACCCTTCTCTCCAACGGAAAATTCCAGGGAAACAACACCTACGAGGTCCCGAATCAGGTGCGCTTTGCCCTGACCCCAATTCTCTTTACGCCGCGCTTCGATCGCGCCCTGGTGATCGGGCTGGGAACCGGCACCACTTTGCGCGCCGTCTCCCTCTTCCCCTTTCAGAAGATTGACGTGGTGGAAATAGCCCCGCACATCGTGGAGGCGGCGCGGCAGTGGTTCGAGGATGTCAACGCCGGGGTGATGGATCGTGACCCGCGGGTGAAGCTCACGGTGGCCGACGGCCGGAATTTCCTGCTCCTCACCCGCGAACACTTCGACTTGATCACCATCGAAATAAGTTCCATCTGGGTCAGCGGGGAAGCGGACCTGTACAATCGGGAATTCTATGAGCTTTGCCGGGCGCACCTCAGCGAGCGCGGCGTGCTGCAACAGTGGGTTCAAATCCATCACATGCGCCCGCAAGACCTGATGGTGATTCTGAACACCGCGGCCCGGGTATTTCCGCATGTGGCGTTTTTTCTGGGGCCCGAGCAGGGGCTGCTGATTGCCTCCCCCGGTCCGCTGGAATGCGACGCCCGCCAGTTGGCAGCCCTGGAGGCTTTGCCGGGCGTGCAACGCGAGCTCGGGGCGCTGAAAATCCCCAGCCTGTGGTCGATGTTGGGCGAACTGATCCTCATCGATTCCTCGTTTCGACAAGCGACGAGCACTCTGCCCCGTCTGAGGGGCCTGCCCGCGGATTTTGTTTCGAGCGACGACCAGCCCTACCTGGAGTATCAGACCCCCAAAGGAAATGCCATTACCTATGATGTGGCAAGGCTCAATCAGCAACTGCTGATGAAATTCCGCCCGCCCGAACTTCCCGCCGAACTGGTGGTGCGCAACCTGGCGTCGGAGGGCGACCGGAACCTGGTGCGGGGGTTCCTGCTGGAGGGACGGGGCGATACGGCGGGCGCCCTCGCCGCGTTCCGCCAAGTGCAGGGCAGCAGCGCGGGCCGGGCCGGGGAGGAGATTGCCCGCCTCACCGCCAACCCGCCCCCTGCCCGCTAAACCCCGGGGGGAGCAACCCTCCGCCCCGCAGCGAATTGGCGCTTGACAAGGGACATATTTTTGCAATAATTCTCACGTTATGAAAGCCTTGAAGGATTCTCCGATCCCGGTCACGACCTACACCGTAAAGTCGCTGGTTAAGGCGCTGAATATTCTGGAAGTGTTGGCGGATGAGGAGCCGCCTTACACGCTTACCCAGCTCAGCCGGCGGCTGCACTTGCACGTGAGCACGGTGCACCGGTTACTGGTCAACCTGGTCCGGCACGGATTTGTGGAAGAGGATACGGTTTCAGGAGGCTACCAGCTCAGCTATCGCGTCCTGCGCATGGGCTTGCGCGTCCTGGACCGTCTGGATTTCCGCCGCGCCGCGCAGCCGCTGTTGCGCGAACTTAACCTGCGGACGCAGGAAACCGTCCACCTGGCGATTTTGCAGGAAGGGCGGGCGATTTCCATCGAAAAGTTTGTAAGCCCCCAGCCCGTGAGCCTGGACGCCCGCCTGGGCGGGGTGGCCCCCCTGCACGGCACGGGCGTGGGGAAAACCTTGCTGGCTTACCAAGGCGAGGAACTGCTGAACCAGATTGTCCAGGCGCCGGGGCTGACGCGCCTGACCCCCCACACCATCACCGCGTTGCCGCAACTGCGCAAGGAGTTGGAGCGGATTCGCGAGCAGGGCTATGCGCTCGACCAGGAAGAGGCGGTGGAGGGATTACGGTGCGTGGCGGGGCCGATATTCAACCATACGGGGCAGATTGTGGCGGCGTTCAGCGTGGCGGGATCGGCGACGCGCCTGACGTCCACGCGCATCCCCGAAATCGCCCAAATGGTGCGGGATACCAGCCAGCAGATTTCCTACCGCCTCGGCTATCGCCGCGACGTGCGGCCCCTGCCCGGGCCCCTGAGCGACAACCGGCGTGCCGAGCGGGGGGCGCCGCGCGGGCGCACAGGCAACTCCGGGTAGGACGGAAAGACCCGGGCATTGACGGCTAAGCATCATCGGCCGCCGCGCGCGCGCCAGCCTTAGTTGGAAGCCACAGCGGGGGTGGGTTCGGGTTTGGGCGCGAAATAACCGGGCTTCGTCCGCACCACCAACTTGTTCTTGGTATGAGGTTGGAAGGCGTCCACGCGCACGTTGCGGAAGGTCCCATCCTTCTTGAGGTTGCTGGGGCGATAGACCAGCGTGTACTGATTGCGGATGTCGCGGGCGATCTGGCGGCAGGTGCTTTCCACCTCGTCGAGCGACTTGGGAAAGTAGGATTCTCCGCCCGTGGCCTCGGAAAGTTCCTTCAGCACCTTGGCGGCGCGATGGGCTTCGCCGCCGCGGATTTTGAAGAGGTCGCTGGTTTCGTCCGAGCCCAGCAGGCCGATGCTGTAAATAACGGCGCTGGATTTCTGAGCCCTTTCCATCAGTTCTTCCTGGGTATAGCGGCTGGCATTGTCCTCGCCATCGGTGATCACCAACAAAACCTTCTTGTCGCGATTGCCCAGCTTGAGGTGATCCATGGAAGCGATGACGGCGTCGCGGAGCGCCGTGCCGCCGCGGGAATCGATCTTGTCGAGCGCGGACTTCAGATCCTCAATGGTATTCGCGAAGTCGCCGGGGGTATCGAGGTAATACGCGTCGTTAAAATTCACCACAAAGACCTGGTCCTGGGGGTTGGAAGTCTTGGCGAAAATCAGCGCCGCCGCGTTCACCGCCTCACGCTTGTTGCGCATGCTGCCGCTGTCATCGATGACGATGCCCATGGAAACTGGCACATCCGCGTGCGTGAAGTGGATGAGAGATTGGGGGGACCCGTCCTCATAGACCTTGAAGTCGTCCTGCTTGAGGTCGTTCACAATGCGCCCCTTCTTGTCGAACACCGTGGCATGCAGGACGACCTCGTTAACTTCCTCGATGATGGTGTATTCCTTGCCCCTTCGCTCGGCAGGCGGTGTGTGGGGAGGCGCCGGCTGCGGGGTCTGCGCACACAGGACGAGGAGTGGACACGCGAGGAGGGCAAGAAGGCCACTCCGGGCAAGCAAGTTTCGGCAATGCAGGTTATTGAGTCGGCGCATAGTAGCCCGTTCGAGCGTAAACCTGAAGAGGCGGCAACCCTTTGGGCGGGTTCAGCTTCACCCGAATGCGCCGCCAACGGCCGTCGCGAATCAGGTTCGAAGGTTTATACCCCAGCACGTATTGGTTGCGCAATTCGATTGAGATTTTTTCCGCGATATCGGGCAATTCATTGGTATTTTCGACGCTAAACAGGCGGCCGCCCGATACTTCCGAAAGCTCCGCGAGCAAACCGGGGCCGCCGGCTTCCTCCGTGGTGCGCGCCCGCGAGGCCATGGGCTCAAAAATGCCCACCGCGTAAATCTGCACGTCGGATTCCTTGACGGCGCGCTTGATGTCATTTTCCGTGTAACGGCTGTGGTTGTCGCCCCCATCGGAGATGACCAGAAGCGCCCGGCGGTTGGTGGTAGCCTTCTTCATCTCACTCAAGCCCAGGTAAATCGCGTCCAGAAGCGCTGTCCTCCCGCCGGACTTTACCGTCAACAGGCGGTCTTGCAGGTTCTCGAATTTGGCCGTGAACCCCGAAATCAGGTCAGGCCGGTCCGAGAAGCTAACCAGCATAAACTCATCCTGGGGGTTGGATGTCTTAAAGAACTGAAGGGCTGCTTCCTTGGACTTCTGGATTTTATCACCCATCGAACCGCTGCAATCGAAGATCATTCCCACGGAGATGGGAGCGTCCTCGGTGGAGAAGGCGGTGATTTTCTGCTCGACCTTTTCATCATAGACCTGGAAATTGTCGCGGTCGAGGCCGGTGACGATCCGGTCGAAGGGATCGGTGACGGTCACGTTGACGACCACCATGTTGACGTCGACCAGAAGTGGAGTGACGTGAACGGCAGGCGTGCGGACGGTCACGTGCGCGCCGGCTTGGTCGTCGGTGGGCGCGGCATTGGACTTTTGGTCGTCCGAGCCACACCACACCCCAGTGGCCACAATGCCCGCCAAGGCAATGGCTGCCAGCCCCAGCAAGGGAGCGCGGCGCGGTGACAGAGCTGTCATGTTAGCAGCCCTCAGAGAAAGGACACGAGCCGCTCCCCGTCCCAACGCGGTGGCAGCTCATCATTCAGTTCTACTCCTCAAAAGATTCTAACACAGTTCCTCGGCGGTTGTTACGCTGTGCGCGCAGAGGTTTGGCGTTTTTACAGAATAATTACAATCCCGTCAGCGCTCAAGGCGCCCGAGCACAATTATTTTGACCAAGATCAAGGTGTGGGGGAGTGGTGGCAGCCTTCTGCGCTTCTTACCGGTTGAAAATTGCGGTCACTTCAGTAATCAAGGACAAGCGCCGACGGACCGGTGAGATTTGCCATTGACGCACGGGGCGGACTGACGGATAATTATCCGTACCGAATCCCTCCGGCGAAACGTCGACTTCGGTACAGGTGAAGTTCCTTTTGGGCTGCGTTGGCCAGGCATGGCGCAGGCCGCACACCAATGTATAGTTACCGGATCGTCAATCCGAGACCACAATTTGGGGAGGCGTATGGGTGCCAAATACATCTTTGTAACCGGAGGTGTAGTCAGCTCATTGGGGAAGGGGTTGGCCTCCGCGTCGATGGGCGCTTTGCTGGAGGCCCGCGGGCTGAAGGTTACACTCCTGAAGTTTGATCCCTATCTGAACGTCGATCCCGGCACCATGAGCCCGTTTCAACACGGCGAGGTCTTCGTGACCGACGACGGGGCCGAAACCGATCTCGATTTGGGCCACTACGAACGCTTTACGCGCGTCCGCATGCTCCGCGATAACAACTGCACGGCGGGCCGCATCTACGAAACCATCATCAGCAAAGAGCGCCGCGGCGACTACCTGGGCAAAACCGTGCAGGTCATTCCCCACGTCACCAACGAAATCAAGGGAGCCATCCGCAAGGTGTCGAACGACGTGGACGTAGTGATTGTGGAAGTGGGCGGCACGGTGGGCGACATCGAATCCCTGCCCTTTCTGGAGGCGATTCGCCAAATGCGCCAGGAGCAGGGGCGCGAAAACGTGGTGTTCGTTCACCTCACCCTGATCCCTTTCATCCATGCTTCCGGCGAACTCAAGACCAAGCCCACGCAACACTCCGTCAAGGAGCTCCGCGAAATCGGCATCCAGCCGGATATCCTCCTGTGCCGGACGGACCACTTCCTTTCGGAGGATATCAAGGCCAAGATCGCACTGTTCTGTAGCGTTCCCGAAGAAGCCGTCATCACCGCGAAAGACGTGGACAATATTTACGAGGTGCCTCTCCAGCTCGCTCACGAGGGGCTGGACACGCAGATTCAGCGCTGCCTGAAGCTGGAAACGCGGGACCGCAACATGCAGCCCTGGGTGGACCTGGTGGAAAAAATCCGCCATCCCCTGGATGAGGTCAACATCGGAATCGTGGGCAAGTATGTGGGTTACCAGGATTCATACAAGAGTCTTAATGAAGCCCTTTTCCATGGCGGAATCGCGCGGCGGGTGAAAGTGAATATCTCCTGGGTGGAGGCGGAAGGGTTGGAAGGCGAGGCGTGCGCGGAGCAGTTGCGCGACCTGGATGGCATCCTGGTGCCGGGCGGTTTTGGCAAGCGCGGCATCCTGGGAATGCTGAAGGGTATCGAATATGCCCGCACGCGCAAGGTGCCTTACTTCGGGATTTGCCTGGGCATGCAATGCGCCGTCATCGAATACGCGCGCAATGTGTGCGGCCTCGCGGGGGCGGACAGCTCGGAGTTTGATCCCTCCACACCGCATCGCGTGATTTACAAATTGCGCGAATTGCGCGGCATCGACGAACTGGGCGGAACGATGCGCCTGGGCGCCTGGACCGCCCGTTTGAAGGCCGGCTCATTCGCTCACCAGGCCTACGGCGCGCTCGAAATCTCCGAGCGCCACCGACACCGCTATGAGTTCAATCGCGAGTACGAAGAAACCCTGGTGGCGAACGGATTGCAATTGACCGGGGCAACGCCAGATAACACCTATGTGGAGATTGTGGAGGTTCGCGACCATCCCTGGTTCCTGGGCTGCCAGTTCCATCCTGAGTTTAAGTCGCGGCCCCTCGAGCCGCATCCGCTGTTCACGGCGTTCATCAGCGCCGCGCATGAATATCGCCTGGAGCGGCTGAACTCGCGGACAGTGAGCGCCCAGACCGAGACCCAACCGCGGCTGGCTACCGCGCAATCCATGGAAGGCGGCATGGCGGCAAAGGAAGCCGGCGCTTCGAATTCTTAAAGGTGGAAGATATTGTGGCGAAACAACCATCGATAGGTAAATGCGCTCTCTGCGGAGAGGTATTTGGCAAGGCGGCCATGACGCGGCACCTGAGCAAGTGCAGTCAAACCCAAACTCTGGCGATCCCGGAAAAACAAGAGCCTGCCCCCGCCTTCCACTTGGTGGTGGAGGGCGGATGGAAGGCTTACTGGTTGCACCTGGCGGCGCCGGTGAAGGCCCCGCTCAGCAAGCTCGACGCCTTTCTCCGGAATATTTGGCTGGAATGCTGCGGTCACATGAGCGCCTTTGAAATTGACGGCATTCGTTACTCCATCTCTCCCATGGAAGAAGAGAGGAGCATGAGAACGCCGCTGGGACGGGTGCTCGATGTCGGAACCAAATTCTCCTACGAGTATGATTTTGGTTCCACGACCGAACTTGGATTGCGCGTGGTGGGGTTTTGGAACCTCGACACGCCTAAAGGCGCTGTGCAATTACTGGCCAGGAACGAACCGCCTCCGATCATCTGCAGCCAATGTGAAACTCAGCCCGCCACACAGATCTGCACATCCTGCGGAGAGGCCTGGCTTTGCGAATCGTGCGCCGCTGAGCATGATTGTGGGGAAGAGATGTTTCTCCCCGTCGTCAACTCTCCCCGCGTTGGTGTGTGTGCCTATACCGGGTAATCGCTCCGGCCGGAAAGTGGGTTGCACAGCGCGTCGGAGTTGGTACGCAGCTACAGCGGGTTTCGGAAACGGGTTTAGGCTCGCCGCACTTTAGTCACGGAACGCGGCGCGAGTTTCGCGTATAATTAAATCCCATTCAAATCTTAGAGGTCAGGAGCTAGCTGTTGATGCCGGACCGGGATCCACATCGCGAACTCACCCTGCTCGTCAACTCCACCTATCCGATCATTTACCTGGAGACCTGGGAAGAGGCCCGCGCCACGGCCATTTTGCGGATCGTGGCCCAGGGCCTCTGCGTGCCTCTCTACGAGTGGGCCGTGACCACGGGACTGGCAATGGCCGGTGGGGCGGCGATCTACAACACCCAGGAGCCTGCCCAGGCTCTGGCCAATGTCAGCACCATCACCGGCGATGGCATTTTTCTGCTCAAAGATTTCCACAAGTACCTGGACCAGGACGTCATCGTCCGGAAGCTTCGCGACCTCACGCAGGAATTCCGCCGTACGCGGCGGGTCATCGTCATCACTGCACCCGTGGTGAACATCCCCGTCGAGCTGGAGAAGGATACGGCACGCTTCTCTTTGGACTTGCCCGGCGAAGCGGAGCTGGATCGAATGGCGGAAATGACCGTGCGGGAATTAATGGGCCGGCAGCGCCTGAAAAACGAATTGGAAATGGAGCAGCGGCCTGCCCTGATTCGCAGCCTGCGCGGCCTGACGCTGGATGAGGCGCGAAGAATCCTGACGCAAGCCATCCTGGAAAAATCCGGCCTGGTTACGGACACCATTCAAGCTGTGCATGAGGCCAAGACCCAACTCATCAAAGATCAGGGCGTCATCGAGTTCCTGAAGCCGGAGTCCGGTCTGGGCTCGGTGGGCGGACTGGCGCATCTGAAAGCGTGGTTGGAAAAGCGCCGCGCGGCGTTTTCGCCCGAGGCGGAAAAATTCGGGCTCGAACCTCCCAGGGGCATCCTGATTTTTGGCGTTCAGGGTTGCGGAAAAAGCCTGTGCGCCAAGGCCGTGGCGCGGGAGTGGGACATGGCGCTCCTGCAGTTTGATTCCAGCGAGCTGCTGGAGAAGTACATCGGGGATTCGGAAAAGCATCTGCGCAAATCGCTCCAGGTGGCGGAAGCCGAGGCGCCGGCGGTGCTCTGGATCGACGAAATCGAGAAGATGTTTCCCCACGCGGCGCTGACCTCCGACGCGGACGGCGGCCTCTCCCTGCGGCTGTTCGGGGCATTCCTGACCTGGATGCAGGAGAAGAAATCTCCGGTTTTCATTGTGGCGACCTCCAACGATATTTCCGCGCTTCCCCCGGAGTTGCTGCGCAAAGGCCGCTTCGATGAGCTGTTCTTTGTGGACCTGCCCGATGGGCAACAGCGCCAGAGCATTTTCTCCATTCACCTGGCGAAGCACCAGGCAAACCCTGCAAAATTCGATCTCCCCCAGCTCGCCGCGGCGAGCGAGGGTTTTAGCGGCGCGGAGATTGAGGAAGCCGTGAAGTCCGCGCTTTACTCCGCCTTTGACAAAAAAGCCCCGCTCTGCTCCGCCATGCTTTTGGAGGAATTGCGCGGCACTTATCCGCTGTCCGTCACCATGAAAGAAAAGATCGACTCGCTGCGCGCCTGGGCACAGCAGCGCGCCATTCCCGCCAATTAGGCCGGCGCGAAGCGCTTTGGAGTGCGGTCGCAGCAGCTACCGCCTTCCGCCTTTGGTTCATACCGG